>ERZ837487.470-NODE-470-length-60353-cov-3.670387_pt1 | contig 60353 bp, 57 predicted proteins | sample MGYA00519911_ERZ837487 | MGnify/ENA primary metagenome ERZ837487 (study PRJEB31850, sample SAMEA3708818) | human gut metagenome | biome: human gut; feature: human-associated habitat; material: faeces | place: China | collected 2014 ... | reverse complement strand
CTGGCACTTGATGAGAACTTTGGCGAGCAACGTGGAATCCGGCCCCTTCAATTTGAAAGAAATCGGTGACAACTTCAGCGTCGATATTGAAAAGCCGCTAAAACCCGTCATGGACCAATGGATTAAAGCCGGCCTTCTTGAAAAGTCGGGAGACATCTATTCTCCGACTGTTGCCGGCCAGTTTTGGTATGTGACCATGGCTCAGCTCGCTACGGAAGCGCTGACCATGACCATTGCAAAAGAAGATTCTTTCAAAGCGGATCCGATTACGCAAAGCGTATATTCACCCAACCAAGCCGAAGCGTGGTTAAAAACTATCAACAAGCGCGAAGAATAACAGAAGGAAAACGTTTAGGTATTTGAAAGAATTTGTATTTTCAAAAGAGTTGAAATAAGATAACGTTTCATTTCAAAAAGGAGTAAAAATGACGGCACCTCTCGGCAATGTTAAAGCCTCGGTCCCCCCTGAGCAGTTAAAGGCAAAAATGAATCCCGGCGATGTTTCTTTCCTCGGATTCGAACGCAAAGATAACGTTTTCACCGTTACTTTTGCTTGGATTGACATGATTGGCGGCCATCACGAGCACACTTTCGCTCGCGGTGACATCTTCGCAGACTTCAACAAAGTCCTGAAGGTCTTCACTGACGGCGGTCTGCCTATCGACCCGGCCAAAGCTGACGACTTCCATATGCGTCTCTGCCAGCTCTCTACCGTTATGGTTCAGGAGCAGGCTCCGGCCGCAAAAGCAGAAGCCAAAAAAGAAGAAGCTCCTGCTAAGTAATGCATTGAACACTTAATCGTGTTTAGAGATTGCCGCTTTACGCGGCAATTTCTTTTTGTACTTGAAGTTTTCTTCAAATTCCTTCGAAAACCGCTAAATCTTTGTGAGCATTTACCCGCAAAAAAACAATTGCTCCTGCCGCAATCCGTTTTCACATTGTGCATCGATTAAAATTTTAGAATCGTATCTAAAATAAGACCCGAAGGAGTTCCAAAGAGATGCTTGAACAGCTCGTGACGCGAAGAAAACTGATCCTCTTAGCTTCAGTTTCCTCCCTGCTTTCCGGCTGCTCGATGTTCTCTTCTGACCGTTATAGCTATCAACCGGTCTCCTATGACAACTCAGAAGGATCAAAAGTCCTCAGAACCGCAATGAGTCAGTACGGAGCTAAATATAAATACGGGAAAGCTTCTCCCTCGGACGGTTTCGACTGTTCGGGTCTCATTTTCTGGGCTTACGGCAAACATGGAATTACCGTTCCCCGCCACACCGCCGCTCAATCAAAAGCAGGCAAATGGGTGGCTGCCCGCAACGCCCGGCAAGGCGATATTGTTGTTTTCAGGATTGGCCGAAGACTTCACACGGGCTTAGTCGCCGACAAAGGACGCTTCCTTCACGCACCCTCTTCCGGCGGTTACGTTCGAATGGAAAGTCTCTCGGGCGTCTATTGGAAGAACAAGATCGTCGGATACCGAAGAATCGTGTAAAGCAAACGATATTATTCATAAAAACCACATCGTTACATAGGTAATTAAAAGAATGCGCAGTGACAAAATAAAAGTTGGTCCTCAGGCCGCTCCCCACCGCTCCCTTCTCTATGCACTGGGATTAACCGATGAAGAACTCAAGAAACCTCTCATCGGTATCGTGAGTTCCCAGAACGACATCGTTCCGGGACATATGAACCTGGACAAGATCGTTGACGCCGTTAAACAAGGCGTTGCCCTTGCCGGCGGTGTTCCTATCGTCTTCCCCGCTATTGCCGTTTGCGACGGTATCGCCATGGGACACGAAGGCATGAAATATTCTCTCGTCAGCCGTGAACTGATCGCTGACAGTACCGAAGCGATGGCTATTGCACATGCTTTTGACGCTTTAGTCATGGTTCCGAACTGCGACAAGAACGTTCCGGGCCTTTTGATGGCTGCTGCTCGTTTGAATATTCCGACTATTCTTGTTTCCGGCGGCGCAATGAGCGCCGGCATCATCGGTAAGAAGAAACTCTCTCTTGTCTCCGCCTTCGAAGGGGTCGGCGCATACAAGGCAGGAAAGATTGATGCCAAGAAACTGACGGAAATCGAACAGAAATGCTGCCCGTCCTGCGGCTCCTGCTCCGGCATGTTTACCGCAAACTCTATGAATTGCCTGACTGAAGTTTTGGGCATGGGACTTCCGGGCAACGGCACGATTCCCGCTGTTCAAAGTGCTCGTATCCGTCTTGCAAAACAGGCCGGCATGAAGGTGATGGAACTTCTTGAAAAGAATATCCGTCCTCGCGACATCATGACTTACGATGCTTTCCTCAACGCCATGACCGTCGATATGGCTTTAGGATGCTCTACGAACTCCATGTTGCATCTGCCTGCTATCGCTCATGAATGCGGCTACAAGCTCGACATGCACTTGGCAAACGAAATCTCGGAAAAAACTCCGAACCTCTGCCATCTTTCTCCTGCCGGTCCTCACTTTATTGAAGAGCTCAATGAAGCCGGCGGCATTCCTGCAGTGATGAAAGAGCTCGACAAAAAAGGACTTCTCAAGACCGACTTGATGACGGTTACCGGCAAGACAGTTGCCGAAAACATTGCTGATGCAGAAAACAAGGACGAAGAGATCATTCGTCCGATCGACAAACCCTACAGCGAAACCGGCGGTATTGCCGCCCTCTTCGGCAACCTCGCTCCTGAAGGTTCCGTTGTGAAGCGTTCTGCTGTTGCTCCTGAAATGCTTGTCCATAAAGGACCGGCTCGTGTCTTCGATTCTGAAGAAGAAGCCATTGCAGCTATTTGGGGCGGAAAAATCAAAGACGGCGATGTCGTTGTCATTCGCTACGAGGGTCCGAAGGGCGGCCCCGGCATGCGCGAAATGCTTTCTCCGACTTCCGCCATCATGGGCGCCGGCTTAGGTTCTACCGTTGCTTTGATTACCGACGGCCGCTTCTCCGGAGCCAGCCGCGGTGCAGCTATCGGCCACGTTTCTCCTGAAGCAGCACTGGGCGGTCCCATCGGCCTGATTGAAGAAGGCGACATCATTTCCATCAACATCCCTGAACACAAGCTTGACCTTGAAGTCTCGAATGAAGTTTTGGAAGAACGCCGTAAGAACTGGAAGCCTCGTCAGCCGAAGATCACAACCGGCTACTTAGCGAGATACGCCAAGCTTGTTTCTTCCGGCACTTCCGGAGCTGTTTTAAGCTAATCAAGTGATTCGGACCGGCGCTTTAAGCGCCGGTTCTTCTTTTTGCGGCCGCTGGAAAAGCATGTTAGTTCTTTCGGCCTTTGATTTTCCTGTAGTAAATCTTTAATAACCAAAACTCAGGAAATTCGTTAAAATTCCCTGAGCCTCAAGCATTCTTCAATTTTTACTTTTTCAAACTCGTGTAGTAATAGCTTCCGAGAAAGGATTTCCGCTGTCCTTGTCTACTGTCTTTTAGCCGTTGGCGTCTGACGCTATTCCAAGGTTGAGACGGAAATTCAAGACAACCCATTCACTGATTATTACTTGCGAGTTAGGCTTTTAAGAACACTTCTGCTGTTTTTTCGTGGCAGTAGCCTGCAGCTAAACACAGCTGAAGAAGCACTCTTGCCTTCTGAGGATTCAAAGTTCCGGCGTTGATCATGCCGGCTTCTGCCCATTCAGGTGAAGAATCAACCACCTCACCGCTTCCGCAGCGGGACGCACGAACTACCGGAATTCCTTCTTCCAAGGCCTTCTCAAGTTCAGGCAAATCTTTGCAATGGATGGAACCGTTGCCCATACCGGCATAAATAATACCTTTAGCGCCCGATTGAATGGCCGCCTTGATCAAACGACCGTCGCCGTTTGAATGAGCGTAAATGATGTCGACAATCGGAAGATGTTTGTGATCAGATAGAAGCTCAGAGGTAAATGGAGTTTTGAGCGTATGCGGACGGGTGCTTTCTTTAAAGAAGGAAACTCTTCCGCCGGTGATAAAACCAAGTGCTCCTAAACGCGGAGATGCAAATGTATCGCAGTTGGTTGTATTGGTCTTTATAACATCTCTGGCACCGTGAATTTCATCATTCAAGACAACCAAAACACCTTTGCCTTTAGCCTCCGGAGTAGTCGCCACTTTCGCCGCGTTCAGAAGATTCATAGGGCCGTCGGCAGAAATCGAGGTTGCCGGTCTCATGGAACCAACGAGAACAACAGGCTTCTCGCTCTTCAAAACTTGATTGAGCATGAAAGCCGTTTCTTCAAAAGTGTCTGTACCGTGCGTAATAACAACACCGGCAACTTCGGGGTCTTTCAGCTGACTCTCTGTTTCTTTAACCAAGCACGCCCAAATTTCATCCGTCATATCTTCAGAGCCGATATTGGACACTTGGACAGAGGTAAGGTTGGCGATGTCTTCTAACCCGGGAACAGAGGCTAAAAGATCTTCAACAGTAGCTGAGCCCGGAACATAACCGGTCGTTGCAGAGGCAGATCCGGCTTTTCCGGCAATCGTACCGCCGGTGCCGAGGATGGCGATGGTGGGGAGGTCTTCTTTCATTTTTCTTTCAGGTAAAAAAGACGCTGCCGAAGCAGCGTCACTATTCAACGAAATGAATTATTTCTGATTTTCAGGTTTCAAAACTGCCAGGCCGTTCATATACGGACGGAGAACTTCAGGAACCGTGACGGAACCGTCAGCGTTCTGGTAGTTTTCCAAAACGGCAACGAGCGTTCTGCCCACGGCCAAGCCTGAGCCGTTCAGTGTATGAACGTATTCAGTCTTGCCCTGGGCATTCTTGAAGCGAGTCTGCATACGGCGAGCCTGGAAGGCTTCGCAGTTAGAAACAGAGCTGATTTCGCGATAGGTGTTCTGAGCCGGAATCCAAACTTCCAAGTCATAAGTCTTTGCAGAACCGAAGCCCATGTCGCCGGTGCAAAGCGTAATAACACGATACGGAAGTCCGAGTTTCTGCAGGATGCCTTCAGCGCAGACAACCATTTCTTCAAGGTGCTTGTAACTTTCTTCCGGTTTGACGATACGAACCATTTCGACTTTTTCGAACTGGTGTTGACGGATCATTCCGCGTGTGTCTTTACCGTAAGAGCCGGCTTCTGAACGAAAGCAAGGAGTCTGAGCAGTAATCTTGATCGGCAGATCGCTTTCTTTAAGCATCTGGCCGCGAACGGAGTTCGTCAGAGTTACTTCGGAAGTCGGAATGAGATAAAAGATTTCGCCCTCGCCTTCCTGACCGCCCTTCTTAGCAGCAAACAGGTCTTCTTCAAACTTCGGAAGCTGGCCGGTACCGATCAGCGTCTCCTGATTGGCAATGTACGGTGTGTAGCACTCTGTATAGCCGTTTTCCTGAGTATGAGTGTCGAGCATGAACTGGGCTAAAGCTCTGTGGAGACGAGCAACCTGGCCCTTCATGAAGCAGAAGCGTGTACCGGCAAGCTTAGCGCCGACGTCAAAGTCAAGGCCCAAGGGACCGCCGACATCAACGTGATCCTTGATTTCAAAATCGAATTCGCGCGGTGTCCCCCAGCGGCGAACTTCAACGTTTTCGGTTTCATCTTTACCGACAGGAACGGAAGGATCAGGAAGATTCGGAATCGTTAACAGAAGATCATTCAGAGCTTTTTTAACAGCAGCATTTTTGCCTTCCAAAGCGGCCAAACCTTCAGCAATAGCTGCGCCTTCCTTCAGAAGTTCCGTAGCGTCTTGACCGGCCTTTTTAGCAGCTCCGATTTTCTTAGCAACTTGGTTGCGGCGAGCCTGAAGTTCTTCCGTTTCAGTCTGAATCGCTTTACGTTCGCCTTCTAAAGCTTCGTATTTTTCGGTAGGAAATTGAAATTTACGAGTTGCCAAGCGAGCGACAACTTCGGGCAAATTCTTGCGAAGAAGATTTGAATCAAGCATGTAATTTCTCTTCTAGATTGATTGAATTGTTTGATTGTACGCTATCAGGACACGTCCTCACATGAACTATGCGTAACGGCTTAGAAGTTATTCTAAGAACCTTTTTTCTCCGTTTGAAAATGCTGGCTTGAACCGTTAACCGGGAGCCTAATTTGGATATTTCTTCAATCGGCTTCCAAAATGGGCAAAAAATAAATTCCTATTTTTCGTTTTTTTTATTTTTCGATCCTAAAATATCCTCATGTTCAGAGAGAGCTTCTTCGCACTTGAAGCTCGAGAACATAGTTAATCACCCAAAAGGTATTATCAAATGAACACACGGACAGCAATATTTAAGTTAGAAGCACTGCTAAGTGTTTCTTGTTGTCCTTGTTGCCAGCGAATGTGTTGATTTAATTAAGCACACGCTTATCGTTTTTTTTTCATACCAATCACTCAATTCCCTATGGTTCTGTTTGAGTCACATCAGGGGGTTATGTAATCCAAAAGGTGTCTTTATGCTTCGTAGAAATATTTTATTAACTTCTCTTGCAGTATTAATACCAAACTTTGTTTTGGCCTCTGAACAGACCAAAACACTTAAGATCGGTGTGACTGCAGGCCTCCACGCACAAATTCTTGAACAAGTTCTTCCGATAGCTAAGAAAAACGGTCTCAATATCAAAATAGTTGAATTCCAAGATTATGTACAGCCAAATGCCGCTCTGGCTGCAGGTGATCTGGATGTAAATATTTTTCAGACCAAGCCTTTTTTAGACGCGGCGAACCGAGATAGAGGCTATGACCTCGTACCAGTCGGCGAAACTATAACTTTCCCGATGGCTTTTTATTCTAAAAAATATTCTAACTTAAGCGACCTTCCTAATAAATCAACACTGGGAATCCCAAATGATCCTTCCCAAGGCGGTCGCGCTTTAATCCTTCTTGCTTCTCAGGGACTTATTAAACTTAAAGACAGCAAAAACCTTCTTTCGAGTCCCCTCGATATTGTCAGCAATCCTCATCATTACAACATAATTGAGCTTGAAGCAGCTCAGCTTCCCCATTCCCTTTCTGACTTGGACGCTGCTGCCATCAATGGCAATTACGCTTCAGCCGCAGGCCTGAATCCAAGCAAAGACGGAATTCTTATCGAAGATCCGAACGGCCCCTATGTTAATCACATCGTGGTTCGAGCACAGGATAAAAATCAACCTTGGGTAAAACCGTTGATTCAGTCTTATCAACAACCCCAAATTCACGACTTTATATTGAAAACTTTCAAAGGCGCCGTTATTCCGGCTTTTTAATAAATCATTTTTTATCATCCACTTGTTTATAAAGGAATCAAAAATGGCTATTCGTCAATCCATTAAAGAACTTATCGGCAACACACCGCTTGTCCAACTGAACCGTTACGCCGCCAAACGCGGTCTGGGTGCCAACATCCTTGCCAAAATTGAATATTTCAATCCTGCCGGATCCGTAAAAGACCGCGTCGGTTTTGCCATGCTTGATGCTGCTGAAAAAGACGGCAAACTTAACAGCGAAACAGTCATCATTGAACCGACCAGCGGCAACACCGGTATTGGTTTGGCTGCTGCGGCCGCCGCAAGAGGACTTCGCATCATTCTGACGATGCCGGAAACCATGAGTGTCGAACGCCGCAACCTTCTTAAAGCTTACGGAGCCGAGCTGGTCTTAACAGACGGCAAGAAAGGCATGAAAGGCGCTATTGCCAAAGCTGAAGAGCTGGCTAAAGAAAACCGCAACAGCTTTATTCCCGGACAGTTTGTAAACCCGGTCAACCCGGAAACGCATTTCAAGACAACAGGTCCAGAAATTTGGAAGGATACGGAAGGAAAAGTTGATATTTTCGTGGCTGGGGTGGGCACAGGCGGTACCATTACCGGAGTTGGCAAGTATCTCAAATCTCAAAATCCGAACATTAAGATTTATGCGGTCGAACCGGATACTTCCGCGGTCCTGAGCGGAGAACCCTCCGGTCCTCATAAGCTGCAAGGCATCGGCGCAGGCTTCATTCCCGACACGCTTGATACAAAAATTATCGATGAGATTATTAAGATCGGCGCTCAAGAAGCTTATGAAGCCGGCAAGGCACTTCCCAAAGAAGAAGGTTTCTTGGTCGGCATTTCTGCCGGCGCCGCTTTAGCCGCCGCAACACAGCTTGCCAAACTGCCTGAAAATAAAGGCAAGAATATAGTTGTTCTGCTTCCGGACAGCGGAGATCGTTACCTCTCAAGCGAAATGTTCGCTTAATTAAGACTTGAGCCTCGCTTTGCGAGGCTCACTTATTTTTATTCGGTGTGAATGTTCGGGTCAGGTTCGCTGGCCTGTTTCGTTCCGACACTTCTGCCTTTTGGCATATCGCCGCTTCTTCTGACCTCCTCGTTCAACGCATGAAGCTGAGCGAGTTTCTCGCCGATCTTGATTTCCAGGCCTCTGGGCGAAGGTTTGTAAACCCGAATCTCGTCCATATCATCCGGAAAGTATTTAACGCCGGCGGCAAAGGATCCGGGTTCATCCGGCGGATAACGATAACCGGCGCCGTTTCCGACTTTTTGCATGAGCTTTGTCGGAGCGTTGCGAATGTGCATCGGAACGGGACGAGTTCCGTCCTGCTTCACAAACGCCCTCATCTTATTAAATGCCTTGTAAACCGAGACTGACTTCGGAGCACAGGCCAAATACACAACCGCATTGGCTAGGGCTAACTCACCTTCCGGGGAGCCGAGTCTTTCGTAAATATCAACGGCATTGGTCGTGATCTCCATTCCGCGAGGATCAGCCAAGCCGATATCTTCGATCGACATCCGCATTAAGCGCCGTGCAATGTACAAGGGATCCACGCCGCCGTCGAGCATTCTGCACATCCAATACAGAGCCGCATCGGGATCTGATCCTCGAACGGATTTATGCAGAGCGGAAATTTGGTCATAAAAGTTATCACCGCCCTTATCAAATCGGCGAATCGTTGCAGGTAATGCTGCTCGAACGAACTTCTCATCAATGACTTTAATGCCTCGATCTTTTGCCATCGTGGCGGAAACTTCCAGAGCGTTCAGGAAGCGTCTGGCATCGCCGTCAGCAAGTCCGATGAGGATTTTCTCAGCCTCTTCATTGACTTTAAGGCCCAGATATTCGCGCTCAAGCGCACGATGGAGCAGCTCTTCTAAGTCTTCTTCTTTGAGAGACTCAAGCACATAAACCGTCGAACGAGACAAGAGCGCTGAAATCACTTCGAAGCTTGGATTTTCTGTAGTTGCTCCGATGAAAGTAAAGAGTCCGCTCTCTACATGAGGCAGGAAAGCATCCTGCTGGCTCTTTGAAAAGCGATGTACTTCGTCCACAAAAACTACCGTTGAACGGCCTGTTTTTTCTCTATTCGCTGTAGCCTTTTCCACCGCATCCCGAATATCTTTCACGCCGCCGAGAACGGCAGAAATCGAAATGAACGGAAGACCGAAAGCATCAGCCATCAAACGGGCAAGCGTGGTTTTGCCGACACCGGGAGGCCCCCACAAAATCATGGAGTGCGGATGTGCGTTTTCAAATGCACTTCTCAAGGGTTTTCCGGGGCCAAGCAGATGCTTTTGACCCACAACTTCGTCAATCGTTTTAGGACGAAGACGTTCCGCCAAAGGTGAAGCCTGATCTTTAGGCGCAGCCTTACGGGTCGCTTTAGCGGCTTCCGCCGCAGCGTTTTTAATTGTGTCAGGCGAGTCCGGATTTCCGAAGAGATCTGTTTCCATGAAAAAGCACTCAAAAATTCTTTGCGATATTTTCGGATATTTTCTAAAAATCTGCTGAACGGCTAAAGACTTATTAGTGAATTGACTGTACGCTATTTGTCTTCCGACAGCACTTTCTTGAGATATCTTCCGGTGATGCTTTCGGGACATGCCGCCACTGCCTCGGGCGCTCCTTCAACCACTACTCTTCCGCCCTTCCGCCCTCCGTTCCGCCCCAAAGGCCCATATCAATGATGTAGTCGCAGTTGGTGATGAGCTCTAAGTCGTGCTCAATCACAATCACCGTTGCACCCAACTGAATCAGATGGTCAAAGATCAATATCAGTTTCTTAACGTCCTGAGGATGCAGACCGATCGTCGGTTCGTCGAAAACAAATACGGAACCCTGCTGAGGCGTCTCCATCTCGTAAGCGAGTTTTAGCCTTTGAGCTTCACCGCCGGATAATGCAGGCGTGGCTTCTCCGAGAGTAAGGTAACTCACGCCCAAATCCTGAAGAATCTTGAGCTGCTTAGCGATTTTTGTTTCTTCATGCAGGAGATCAGCGGCCTCTTCCACCGTCAGTTTTAGTACACCCGGAAGGGAGACCGACACGGAATCCTTTTCCTTGCTCTTCCACAAAATGTCATAGGTTTCTTTGCCGTAGCGGGAACCTCCGCAGCTCGGACAGATGGTATCGACATCCGGAAGAAACTGAACGTCCATGGAGATAATGCCGGTTCCGTCGCAAACGGGACATCGCAATTTGCCCGTGTTGTAAGAAAAATCTCCGGCTTTTAATCCTTTCGTCTTTGCATCCGGTGTTCTGGCAAACAATTTCCTTAAGTCGTCGAATACGCCGTCATATGTCGCAACCGTAGATCGAACATTTGCTCCGATCGGCTTAGAGTCGATGACTTTGACGGATTGAATACCCTTAGCCTCTAGCGAATAAACATGCTCAGGAAGTTTTGTACCTTGGATGACAGCCTGAAGCGCAGACACAAGGCATTCGATCACAAGGGATGTTTTGCCGGACCCTGAAACTCCGGTGACAGCAATCATTCGACCTTTAGGGATAGAAACGTCTAAAGCCTTAACCGTATAGAACGGCTTTGTCTTAATCTTGACCGAACCATTCTCGAACATATTTTCTTCTGTGGCTCGAGTGCGCACTTTCAGAGATTCTTTACCTGACAGATAAGGACCGATTAGAGAATGAGGATTCTTTTCAGCCTCTAAAGGAGTTCCCTGCGTGACGATTCGTCCGCCTTCTTTACCGGCGCCGGGACCGATTTCAATCAATTGATCCGCGTCCATCAAAATTCTCGGATCGTGGTCAACCAAAACAACCGAGTTTTTGCCATCAACCAACTCCCGAACAATCTTCATCAGGCCATCCACATTGTATGGATGAAGTCCGATTGAAGGTTCGTCGAGAACATAAAGAACACCTGTCGTGTCGCTTCTTACCGCACGAGAAATTTGAACACGCTGAAGCTCTCCGTTTGACAGCGTGCCGCCGGCTCTGTCCAAAGACAAATAGGAAAGGCCGAGGTTCGTCAGCCGTTCAGCTGTCCTCAAGAACTCGTTGACGATACTCTGGGCCATATCCTTCATTTCAGAGGGCATTTGTTCGAGTGTCTTCTTCACCCAGACAACTAGTTCTGAGAGCGTCATCGCGCAGACTTCTGCGATGTTTTTGCCCATGAGTTTGGTCGACAGTGCTCGTTCATTGAAGCGTGTTCCAAGACAGGCAGGGCACGGTCCTTTGGTCAGGAACTTCTCAATGCGTTTCATGCCCTTTTCGTCTTTGACTTTCGAGAGCGCATTCTCAACCGTACGGACGGCATTGAAATACGTAAAGTCCAGCGGGACAGCCTGACCGCTGCCTTTGTTGGTATAGACGATATGCTTTTTAACGGCGCCCCCGTCATAGACGATTTTCTTTTCTTCCGGTGTTAAATCTTTAAAGGGAACGTTCGTTCGTACACCCATAGCCTTGCAGACTTCCGTCATCAACGACCACATGAGTGTGCCCCATGGTTTAACCGCACCGTCGTCAATGCTCAGCGATTCATCAGGCACCAGACTTGCCCGATTGACTGTGACAGCGATTCCTGTGCCGCCGCAAGTCGGACATGCACCTGAGCTGTTGAAAGAAAAGTCTTCGGCACTCGGCGCATCAAATTCAACGCCGCAGACGGGACATTTGAGTTTCTGGCCGAGGGCGACTGCCGGTGTCGGAGGAAGATAGTGCCCGTTCGGACAGCGGTGCGAGCCGAGTCGGGAGAACATCAGTCGGACGGAATTGAAAAGCTCAGTCAGTGTACCGAACGTGCTTCGAATATCCGGTGTGGAGGGTCTTTGATGTAGGGCAAGAGCGGCCGGAATGTTCTCTACGGAATCAACTTTTGCGTCCTGAGTTTGCGTCAGGCGCCGGCGTGTGTAGGCAGACAACGCTTCTAAGTAACGGCGCGACCCTTCGGCATAGAGCACGCCTAATGCCAACGAGGACTTTCCGGAACCGGACAGACCTGAGATCGCTACCAGCTCATTGAGCGGTATATCCACATTCATATTCTTGAGATTGTGAACTTTTGGGCCTCTTACCAGGATGTCGTCCTTCATTTCCTTTCCACCTTCATTCAATACAAAGAAAAATCGGCCAAAGATTTTGTCTCTGACCGACCTTCTAAAGCTCAATTACTTAACGTTATCGCTAAGCCACTTTTCCACTACCTTGGCGACTTCTGCGCTGTTCTTATCGGAGAACGGAAAGTGCGTATTGCCCTTGATGCCGATGTCCGGCAAATGGAGCACTTTAGCATGACCGCCTTCGGCATTAACGGCGTTGACAAATTCCTGAGCCATTGTCGAAGCTGCTCTCCAGTAATCTTGGTACGGATTCTTAACTTCGGTCTTGGGAATATTGTCACCGTATACGATGAGGATCGGGAACCTTGTCAGCTTTTTGAACTCACTAAGGGGAACGCCGACTGCTTTTGTCGGGCCGAAGAAGCTGTTGTTGGAAATCGGTGCAGGCACTTTGCCTTCCGGGAAAATAAAGCCGGAACCCGGTTCAAAGGCAATGATGCCCTTCAGATTCTTCCCTGCTTCGGTTCCGATCAGCCATCCGGGTCCGCAACCCTGGGAATGCGTGACAAGAACTGTGCCTTCCGTCTTCTTCAAAGCATCTGTCACAGCATCGGCGATGACTTTGTCATTGTACGGTGCTGTATTTGGCGTCATCTGGCGCCAGAAGGAGTTGAGATCCTTTTGGCTTGCAAAGGCAGAGTTGTCATAGAACTTCGGCCATAAACCCATACGGAACTGACCGAACCAGAACTGTTCATCCGGGCTTGCTTTAATCGTTCCATCGACCGTTGCCCTGCCAGCATCACCGCGGCGAGGCTGATCGATCAAATAAACCGGGTAGCCTTTACGCAGGAACACGCTCTGGAAGCCTTCTCTCCCGTCCGGCGTGGTCTGCCAAGTTCTCATGGACTGCCCGGCGCCGTGAAGGAACATTAAAGAAACAGGCTTTGCATGGGCTGGAATTTGATAAATGATGTTTGCGTGATCGCCGTGCAGCGTCATGGCGTCCGGTTCCGGGTGGTACGGATCGAAAGTCTTCTTTGCTTCGATGACTGTACCGCCCGCAGAGAATGCTCCTTGCTTCTCGATCGTGATCGGCTGAGCGAAGGAAGCCAGAGCGAAGGAGCCAAGCAAAACTGCGAGTAAAGTTTTCTTCATGGTTTGTCTCGGAATTAATGGAGTTTCGTGAGCCATTCCACCATCTTGGGATCGTTGTGATCGAAGAAAGCGGTCTTCTTTTGATCCAAAGCATTGATGGCAGCCATGTCATCGGCAGTCAGTTCAAAATCAAAGACATCGATGTTCTGACGGATACGATCAGGATTCACGCTCTTCGGAATGCAAATAATGCCTCTTTGAAGCTGCCAGCGAAGAACAACCTGAGCGATAGATTTGCCGTATTTTTCGCCGATCTTTAGAAGCACCGGATTGTGGAACAGGTCGTTCTTGCCTTCGGCAAACGGGGCCCAGCTTTCCATCGCGATTCCCTTGGAGTTCAGGTATTCCTCGTCGGAACGACGCTGATTAAAGATGTTGCATTCGATCTGATCGACAGCCGGCTTGACTTCATTGAAAGCCACTAAGTCAGCGATTCTGCCCAAATCGAAGTTGGAAACACCGATCGCACGGACGCGGCCTTCTTTCAGGAACTCTTCCATGGCTCTCCATGCGCCGTAATAATCGTGGTACGGCTGATGGATCAGATAAAGATCAAGGTAGTCAAGGCCGAGTTTTTCTAAGGAAGCGGCAAAGGCTTTCTTTGCACCTTCATAATAAACATCGGTAATCCAAAGCTTTGTGGTAATGAACAGCTCATCTCTCGGAATGCCGCTGTCTTTAATGGCTTGGCCGACGGCTTCTTCATTTCCGTAAGCCTGAGCTGTATCAATGGAGCGATAGCCGTTTTCTAAAGCACAAAGGACGGCTTTGCGGCATCCTTCAGGATCGGTGACTTGGAAGACACCGAAACCGAGCATCGGCATTTTGACGCCGTTCTTAAGAGTCTTATAAAGCATATTCAAAACCTCCTTAATTGTTCTTGACACCGAAAATATCCGACTTAGGCAGCTTATCGAGGGCTTCATCAATCGCCTTGATTTCTTCTGCAGAGAGTTTGACAACTGCGCCGCCGGCGTTTTCTACGATTCTTTCGAGTCTACGGCTGCTCGGGATCGCTGTGAGCCAAGAATGTTTGCCGAGCATCCAAGCTAAAGACAGCTGAGACATGGTTGCTCTGTGTTCTTCCGCGGTTTTCTGCAGGAACGCCATAAGCTCTTCGTTTTTCTTCATTGCTTCCGGAGTGAACTGCGGCATGCGCGAGCGGTAATCGACCACAGCTTCGAACTTATTATTCGTCGCTTTTTCATAGGCGCCGGAAAGCAGACCGTTAGCCAGCGGAGAATAAGCAACAAAGCCGATGCCAAGTTCCTCTAACGTCGGGAACAACTTTTCAATTCCTCTGGCCATCATGGAATAACGATCCTGAACCGCACTGATCGGCGTGACTTTGTGTGCACGGCGGATGTATTCTTCCGGCGCCACGGACACGCCCCAATGACGAATCTTGCCTTCTTTAATCAGTTCGCCCATCACTTCGGCAACGACTTCGGGTTCGACCTTCGGATCGATGCGATGCTGGAAATAAAGATCGATGGTTTCGGTCTGTAGACGCTTCAGAGAACCTTCAACCGACTGACGAATCTTTTCCGGTCGAGCGTCAGGAATGATGTCGCCGTGGGTGTATTCGGAAAAAGAGATGCCGAATTTTGTAGAAATAACCACTTCATCGCGGAAAGGTTTTAAGGCTTCCCCGACAATTTCTTCATTGATGTAGGGGCCGTAAACTTCTGCGGTATCAAAATAGGTGTAGCCGCAGTCAAGCGCCTGCCTCAGAATCTTTACGGCGTCCTTTCTATCTGTCGCTTCGCCGTACCCATGAGAAAGGCTCATGGCGCCGTAACCGAGATCCGAGACCTCCAATCCTTCACTTAACTTTCTTGTCTTCATTTCATCTTTTCCTTATTTTGAATTCTTAAGCCAAAAGTCGAGCGCTTCCTGTGCCCAGCCCTCGGCAGGTGTTCCTGTTCCTAAGCCGAATCCGTGCGGCATGCCGCGAATGAGTCTGAATTCGGCCGGCGTTCCCTGGGCTTTAAGACGATTGATTGTTTGTTCCATGGTCCAGGGGCTTGCGATACCGTCTTGGTCTCCGACAACAGCAAAAGTTGCGGGTTCTGTACCGCTGATATCCGTGTGACCCGTATATTCCATAATGACGGCGCTCGGACGCTGTTTTGTTTTGCCGCCGAACTCGGTCGCGCCGTAGCTTCCGAGATAGGCCGCCATTCTGGCGCCGGCGGACCCGCCCCACAAAGAATAATTTTTAGTTGAAACTTGGAGTTCCTTTGCGTGGTCAAAGATGAAGTCGATGCCTTGAGCCAAATCGTCGCACGCGGCTTGCGCACTGCCGTCACGATAGACAATCACAAAAGCATTGATGCCCTTTCCGGCAAGGAACTTCGCGATCGGAAAACCTTCGTGAATCGCGCCGACGTATTGAAATCCGCCGCCCGGGCAAATAATCGCGAAAGGCGCATCCGGCTTACCGCGGAAAAAGAAGAGTCCCGCAACCGGTCTGCCGTTTGAAGCTGTTTTTAAGGGGTAGAAGATCTTCTTTCCCTTTAGGACTTCATCTTTCATGTAATTCAGCACTTCAGCAGATTCTTTCGGCATCACATAACTGTGATAAGGAAGAAGTCTGCTTGCCTCTCTCAGCCTTAGGCCTGCGGTGCGGCCTCTTGGAAAGAGCAAATTTGAATAGCCGGAAAAAACCGGATCATCTTTGATTGTGTCCAGCAAAGTATTTTCATCGAATTTCGTTTTATGTTCCTCCGATGCTACAGGAGAAAGTTTTCTTTCTTCTGCATTAACGGTTTTTGCGGCGAACAAGGTCGCAAAAATGCTACTTAAAAAATTACGTCTTTGCATCTGTGCACCATTTGTCGCTGAGTATTTTGAGCCAATCGAACCCAAGAGAAAACCTCTCGAACCCCTCTGCTGAGAACCCTCCGGGAATCGGTCCAAAAACGGCAAGAAAATCAGATAAAAGGTTTTGCGATAAATATTTCTTGCTGCCTTTCATCATTTTTCGAGATTGTCCCAAAGGTAATTTCGGCGTTTCGCTACAATCACCCCGAACTTCTGATTAAAAAACTTCAAGTTTTAGGCAAAGGTTTTTATCCTCAAATTGGGAATTTTAAGAGCTCTAATAACCCCCTCATAATTAATGAACGGTCTTAGCATCTTTACAGCTCTCTTATTCGAGGTCGCAAAAACTTTTCTCAGAGTTTTTGCTTCTCAAAGAGACAGGTCCGTTTTTACTCTTGCCTCATTTTGAAGGAAATAACTGAGTTTCTTTTGTCAAAGATTGGAATGTATTTGCTCGATTTTTTGAGGTTTTTTCGAATCAGCGGAGAAGAAGTAACTGTCGGGCTTCTCGGATGTGACTGACCAAGGATCGAGAGGTCGGACAGCCGGCTGTTTTAAGCCGGCTTTGCAAATATCGAAAGGTCGATTTCCTAGACTACATCGTAGCCGGCAGCCTTCAATGCCTGCTGAGCCTTCTGAAGATTTTCTTTTTTCACCAATATGTAGTCGGTGTTATAGGTTGAGACTACAAAGATGCCGATCTTGTTTTCTGCCAGGATTTTAGAGATTTCGGACAAGATACCGATCAAAGAAAAATCCAGTACGCCTTCTATCCGGAAAGTCCTCCAACCGTCGACGCGATCCGTAGTGTTGTCAGGAACGTCTGACGTTAGGCATACAAGTGAGATTTCTTCGTCCGTTTTACCAATGAAAAAGAACTTGCCGTTCAAATCAATGTCGGAGATAGAGACTACCTTGCAAACTGACAGTTCTTGGTCAAGTGTTTTTAACTTCATTTCCGCTACCTCCGGCAAGACGATTAGAAAAACTTATGGTTTAACTAATCGGTTTTTGAGGAAGCCCATCAATCGCAATACCGATTTTTGTCCTCCCCGACTATAGGATCATTAGACAACCATCCGAGAGATTTATGTCAGAAAAGAGATTCTCTTTTTCCCATAATGAGTTAGTTGAAACCGGAAGGCCTTTGGCCTTTTTACGAAAGGAAATAACTAGGAGAAAACATGAAAACTTGGCTGATTACCGGATGCTCATCCGGATTTGGAAAGAATTTAGCTGAAACGCTCTTGTCCGAAGGCGAACAAGTAATTGTGACAGCTAGAAAACCCAAAACGATTCAGCATTTCGCAAAAAATTATCCTCTGACAGCCTTATGCCTGAGATTAGACGTGACGAAGAAGGACACGATTGACGCAACCGTAAATGCTGCAATTGAAAAATTCGGCAAGATCGATGTCTCATCAACAACGCCGGTTATTGTCTTCGCGGTGCCGTTGAGGAATGCACAGAAGAAGAAATCTACGCAGAGTTCAACACCAATTTCTTCGGTGCTGTTCGAATGATCCAGACTGTTCTTCCTCACATGAGAAAAGCCGGCATCGGCGCCATTATTAATTACTCTTCAATTGCAGCTCTGGATACCTCTGCCGGCTCGGCTTTTTACGGTGCAGCCAAGTGTGCTCTTGAAGGATTGTCCTGCGGATTAAGAAAGGAAGTTGAACCGCTCGGTATTAAGGTCATGGTGGTGGAACCCGGACCTTTCAAAACAGACTTCTTTGATCGTTCGATCGACATCAATCCGAATCGGATTGCAGCGCACGACGATACGGCGAACAAGAGAAAGGTCAAAATCAGTGATCTCTCTAAGGTAGATATCAAGTGGTGCGACATGGGTCGGGCCTGCAAACTTATCACGGACATCATTCAAAGACCGGATCCTCCGCACCACATTCTCTTAGGCTCAATGCCCGTTGAGATCGGCGAAAAATTCGTCAAAGACCGCGCCGAAGAAATTCAAAAATGGAAAGAAGCCTCAGAAAGCCTTGATGCCTAACTTCTGAATCTCTGCTGAAACGGGAATCGCGGCTCTCTTCTACCGAGGGCCGCTTTTTTCTTCTTATCTATGCCTTTAGGCCAACCAAGGAAATTTCTTGAAGTACTCGTCTTCAAAGTTTTTGATCTTCTCCTCTGACTTTAATGTCAAAGCAACCGGATCCAAACCTTGAAGGAGCTTTTCTTTTCTAGAAGGCTCGATTTCGAAATGCAAGACTGCTCCGGAAGGCGTCGTGACCGTTTGAGCTTCTAGATCAACGGTAACGTTTTTTGATTCAGAGTTTTGAAGTTCTTGAATCAGAGCTGAGACTGTGTCTTTTGGCAGCACAATCGCTAGAACTCCATTGTTGGCGCAGTTATCAAAGAAAATCCCTGCAAAAGAAGAACCGATCAGGCACTTGATGCCGCGCTTCTCTAACCCCCATACTGCGTGTTCTCTCGAAGAGCCGCAGCCGAAGTTCGGACCTGTGACAAGAATCCTGGCATTTCGATATTCAGGCTGGTTCAGTACAAATTCTTCCCGCTCGGTTCCGTCTTCGTAAAGGCGGATATCATGGAATAGGCCTTCTAAAACGCCTTCTTTATCAATCCGCTTCAAAAAGGCTTTCGGCATGATGATGTCAGTGTCAATGTTAGAAGCCGGCATCGGAGCCGCAACGGCGGTGAGTTTTTCAAATTTTTCCATGATTTACTCCTCTCTGACGTCAGCGATAAAACCTTTGACACTGGCGATTGCAACCATGGCCGGACTTGCCAGATGCGTTCTCGTTTGAACGCCCTGCCGTCCTTCAAAATTTCGATTCGTCGCAGAAATACATCTGTCCCCGGCGCCTAAGATGTCGCCGTTCATTGCGAGGCAAAGCGAACACCCGGAATTACGCCATTCCCATCCGGCATCTTTAAAGATCTTATCAATGCCCTCTTTTTCTGCCTGCGCACGAACTTGCGTGCTGCCGGGAACGACAAAGGCCTTAACTCCGGGGGCAAGTTTTTTGCCTCTCAGGACTTCGGCTGCGGCTCGGAGATCCTCGATTCTGGAGTTAGTGCAGGAACCGATGAAGGCATGCGTAATCGGAAGTCTTTTGATTTTTTGTCCTGCTTCAAGACCCATGTAGGCCAAAGCTCTTTCGTAGTCGACTCGAATCTTCGGATCTGTGATAGAAACAGGATCCGGGATCGACTCAGAAATTGTGCAGTTTTGATCCGGACTCGTTCCCCAAGTGACAGAAGGCTCTAGACCCGTGATGTCGATCTCGACTTCTTTATCAAATAGAGCTTCTTCATCAGATTTCAGCGTCTTCCAAAACTCCACTGCTTTGGACCACGTTTCGCCCTTAGGCGCAAACTCTCTGCCTTCTAAATAATCAAATACTTTTTGATCAGAAGCAATAATCGAAGAACGGGCCGCGCATTCAACGGCCATGTTGCACAGCGTTAAACGCTCTTCAACGGAAAGATCGCTGATTACAGGACCGCAGAATTCAACGCAGTGGCCGGTACAGCCGCCCGCACCGAGCTTTTTCACAATAAAAAGAATGATGTCTTTGGCTGTAACTGTCTTACCTCTGGCGCCGGTTACCCGAACGCGCATATTCTTGAGCTTCTTGTATCGAAGCGTCGAAGTTGCCAAGTAATGATAAATATCGGACGTTCCGATGCCATAAGCCACAGCCCCGAGTGCACCGTACATGGCTGTGTGGCTGTCCCCGGCGCCGATCTGCATGCCGGGAAGTACTTTGCTTCGTTCAACCATCACAACGTGTTCAATGCCTTGCTTAGGATTGCCGTTATTCAGAACTTCAAAGCCGAAATCAGAGCCATTCTTAATCAGATATTTGACTTGAGTGCAGGCATTTTCTTCAGCCGGAAACTCCGTTCTGTCGGGAGCGCTTGAATTGACGTGATCGACTGTTCCCAAAGTAGCCCATGGTCTCCAAACCTTAAGACCGTTTTCTCTTAACAAAGAAAAAGCCTGGGGACTGGTGTATTCGTTAACGACGGTGCGATCAATGTAAACGAGCCTTTCAATGCCGTCAGCCGAAAGTTTCTCGATGGTATGAAGGTCAACGATTTTGTCGTACAAAGTTTTTGTAGTCATTTCGGATCTCCCTGAGGTTTCTAAAATTTTACTATCTAAGCCAGTCAGAACAGCCCCGAATTTCAAAGGTCATACTGTCTGATTTTCACCCATATGGTCCATTTTCATACTGACCGACTATTTTCATTAATTAATTACAGCGCACGACAAAATAAGTCAGCAGTGATTAAGCGAGAATCCTTATAATCAGTCTACTTTTTTCGTCGAATTGAAACCGCAAGCATGTCTTCTCGTGTTATTCCAATTAAGGCCGCTACAAAAACGGTCCCGCTGGTCGGTGAAATCCGTCGTGACGAGACTCACTGGATTGATTCCCGCGGACGCCCTTTACGCGATGTCAGAATTTCTATCACTGATCGCTGTAATTTCCGCTGCCGCTACTGCATGCCGAAGGAAAAATTCGAGAAGGACCACTGCTTCCTTTCCCACACTGAAGTCCTCTCTTTTGAGGAAATCATTCGTCTTGCCAAAATCTTTGCCGCGAACGGCATCGAAAAGATTCGTTTGACGGGCGGCGAGCCCCTGCTGAGAAAAGGCATCGAGTTCCTTATTGAAGAGCTCTCCAAACTCAAAACTTGGAATGGAAAACCCCTTGACGTTGCCGTGACCACAAACGGTGCAGCTTTGTCTGCAAAGGCCAAATCGCTGGCTGCTGCGGGACTTAAACGCTTAACCGTTTCTTTGGACGCCATGGATCCTCAAATTTATAAGGATCTCAACGACGTTAATTTCCCGATTGAAAAAACTCTTGCAGGTATTCAAGCCGCAAAAGACGCCGGCATTCCTTCGATAAAGATCAATGTTGTCGTTAAGCGCGGCGTCAACGAAAAAGAACTCATCAAAATCGCCGAGCACTTCAAAGGCAGCGGAATCATTGTCCGCTACATCGAGTTTATGGATGTCGGCACTTCTAACGGCTGGAGACTTGACGATGTCATCCCCTCTCACAAGATCGTTGAAGAGATCAACCGCGTCTATCCGATTGAACCGTTGAACCCGAATTACACCGGCGAAGTCGCCACTCGCTGGGCCTACAAGGACGGCAGCGGAGAACTCGGCTTCATTTCATCTGTGAGCGAACCGTTCTGCAAAGAATGCTCTCGAATTCGTTTATCCGTTGACGGAAAACTCTACAAATGTCTTTTTGCCACGGAAGGCTTTGACATTCGCCAGATGCTTCGCGGCGGCGCTTCCGATGAAGAAATCGAAGACGCCATCGGTCGAATTTGGACAACTCGCGACGAACACTATTCTGAAATTCGTACGGAAGAAACCGTCAAAGCCAGAGCCGGGAAGCGAATTGAGATGTCTTATATCGGCGGTTAGGATTAATGCTCACGGATTTTCCTTGACTTTAGGATAATTTGTTTTTGGGATTCCGTTCAGAAGGCCCTCCTTGGTTATGATTGAAACATAAGTTAAATTTTGTTTCAGTTATAAAATGAACTTTTCACCAATCTCAATCACCTTTTTCGCCTATCTGGTCGTAATGGTGGCTGTCGGCTTAGTGGCTTGGCGGTACACCAAAAATTTCAATGACTATATCTTGGGCGGCCGCCGCTTAGGCGCTGTTGTTACCGCATTGTCCGTCGGCGCTTCCGACATGAGCGGATGGCTCCTGATGGGGCTCCCGGGTGCGGTTTTCCTCTCCGGTATTTGCGAATCCTGGATCGCCATCGGTTTAGCACTGGGCACGCTGGCTAACTGGCTGATCGTTGCCGCTCCGCTTCGCGTCTATACCGAAACAGCACACAACGCTCTGACGCTTCCGGACTACTTCTCTCATCGCTTTGAAGACAAGTCCCGCATGCTTCGAATCATCTCGGCCGTCGTGATTCTGCTTTTCTTTGCGATTTACTCCGCCTCCGGTATGGTTGCGAGCGCCAGACTCTTTGAAATCGTTCTTGATCTTCCCTATTCCACCGCATTGATTTTCGGCACCTTTGCCACGCTGGCTTACGTCTTCCTCGGCGGCTTCCTTGCCGTCAGCTGGACCGACACCATTCAGGCTGCCATGATGTGCTTGGCTCTGATCATCGCCCCGGTTGCTGTGATGATCGACTTAGGCGGCTTCTCTGCTACAGTCGAGCAAGTCAGATCCGTTGATCCGACACACCTCAATATGCTTCAGGGTCAGACCTTCATCGGCGTAATTTCCCTGCTGGCTTGGGGCTTAGGCTACTTCGGTCAGCCTCATATCCTTGTTCGCTTCATGGCTGCTAAGAACGCTTCTGTGATGCCTCGCGCCTGCAAGATCAGCATGATTTGGCTCATCTTCTCCTTGTCCGGCGCCGTTGCTGCAGGCTTCTTCGGATCGGCTTTCTTCTCTGCCCATCCTGATCTCGGCAAAGCCGTTGCAGAAAACCATGAACGTGTTTTCATGATCCTGTCAACCACCCTGTTTAATCCTTGGATCGGCGGCATTCTGCTCTCTGCCATCCTCGCTGCAGTGATGAGTACCCTTTCCTGCCAGCTGCTGGTCTGCAGTTCTGTCCTTACCGAAGACTTCTACCGCGTTTTCATTCGTCCGAATGCAGCGCAGAAGGAGCTCGTCTGGATCGGCCGCCTGACCGTAGTTGCCGTCAGTGCTGTCGCAATCTTGATTGCTACAGATCCGAACAACCTGGTTCTCTCTTTGGTGAGCTACGCCTGGGGCGGCTTCGGTGCTTCCTTCGGCCCGATCATCATCCTTTCTCTTCTGTGGAAAGGCGTCACCCGCAACGGTGCTTTGGTCGGCATTATCGTCGGTGCTCTGACGGTTCTTGTCTGGCATCAGGGCGCATGGTGGGGCATGTATGAAATCATTCCGGGCTTTGTACTATCCTTCATCGCCATCGTCGTGGTCAGCCTGCTTGACCCGAACAAACCTTCTGCAAGCATGATCGAAACTTTCGACAAAGTTCAGTACAAGCTCGAAGATGTTAAGAAGCAGCTTGCCTAACTTCTGAAGCATCCTCAAATCGGGCCGATATGGCCCGATTTTTTTGCCGAAAATAACTCCCATTTGATTTAACTCCCTGTTTTTCTAAGAAGTAAAAAAAGTATTTCAGTTGTTTCATTCCATTGCTCCGCGCTCAATTCGCACAATTTTTACAGGTGAATTAGGAGTAACCACGTAGAATTCAGACACCAGGAAAATTTATGGAATAGGAGTTTCAAATGAAATTAGTTAAAGTTTTACTCCCCCTTGCTGCTGTCGGTTTAATCATGGGCACAGCTTCTGCTCGTGACATCGACGGTTTCTACGGTAAGGTTGAACAGATGCCCACAGCGGAAAATCCTGCTTGGGTGATCGGCGGAAAGACATTCAAGGTTGACCAGCGCACTAAGATCGAACATCGTCGTGACCAGAAGATCGGCGTTGGTTCCTGCGTTAAGGTTGACGGTGATCTCGATCGCGAAGGCAATTTCTTCATTTCCGAAATTGAACAGAAACGCGACAATCGCTGCCGTTAATTCTTAATTGATAGAGCAGCCTTCGGGCTGCTTTTTCATTGTTTATTATTTGCGAAAAAATGAAAAAATTCTTTCTTGCTTTAGCCGCTCTGAGTTTATCTTTCACCGCTTTCGCTGCCGGGGACGATGATGCTTTTTACGGAAAAATTGAAAAGATGCCCTCAGCACAAAATCCGACTTGGGTTATCGGAGGCAAGACTTTCAAAGCTGACGCTCGTACAAAGGTTGAGAGCCACGGCGGCCACAAATTTGACGTAGGCGCCTGCGTCAAAGTAGAAGGTGATATTGATCACCGCGGTGAATTTTTTATTTCCGAGATGGAAATCAAAAATGAGACCCGCTGCCATAAATAAGGTCTCTAAGGGCCGTTAGCCCCCTTACCTTTTCCTGACTTTTTGAGAGTTTTGGCTGACCAGCCTGTAAATTCTTAGAAAGGGCTTAAAAAAATCTCGTCCCGTGAAGGCAACGCGGACGAGATTTTTCAAGCAAGTGCATTCAACACTTGCGGAGATTTCAATTACATCTTATTTGAAACGGTAGTCGCAGCGTGGTCTACGCCATTACCTAACGCAGCTACGTCCTTGCCCACTCCTTTAACCGTATTGCATCCGGCAAGTCCGATCAAAAAAGCAGCCAAAATAGCAAGCAGTGAAAACTTTTTCATATCTACCTCTATTGCAATGATTAACTAGCGGCACCCATTAAAGTTTCTTTTGCACAGCAGTTGCTGCGGTATCAATGTCGTCGCCGACGGCTGAAACGTCCTGGCCAACACCTTTTACAGTAGAACAAGCTGATACAGAAAGCGTAAAGGCAGCGGCCATAACCATCAGTACCCATTTCTTCATTTTTTCCTCCGAAAAATCTTTTTCTTGATGTGGTTAATTTAAGCCTTTCCCGATCAAAGACCGTCCTAACTGATTCAAAACGGGACTCCTTTTTTGAGAAGCCCCGTTCAGAATAGAAACTGGATTCGACAGTCCGAAATGATTAATTCGGCTTTGTCAGATCCGCGCCGAAATATTTCACGGATAGTTTGGATAACGTTCCGTCATTCTTCATTTCCTGAAGAGCATTGCCGATTGCCTTCTTCAGTGATGCGTTGTCTTCACCCTTCTTCATCGGAATGGCATATTCCGTCACTTTATCCATCGTAGCTGCAATCTTCAAAGGTTCATCGGGACGATGCTTCATGTAGTCCCCGTAAGAAGTGGAGGCGTTGATAGTTGCCTGTACCTGTCTGTTTTTAACCATCTGAAGCGTTTCAGCCAGAGTATCGACACCGCTGACTTTGGCTCCGTACTTTTCGCCGATCTCCTGGTATGTCGAGCCAATAGAATTTGCGGTAGTTTTACCTTTCAAATCATTAAAAGAGTGAATATCGTTGTTGTCGGACCGTGTAATTAGCACCGTGCGGTCATAGGCGTAAGGTGTGGAGAAATCATAAGTTTTCGCGCGGTCAGGCGTAACGTCTACACCATTAATCACCAAGTCATATCTTCCCGTATCCATACCGGCGAAAAGACCGTCCCAGGGGCCTTCAACAATCTTGGCTTTGACTCCCAATTTCTTGGCTAAGTTCTGAGCGACTTCAACGTCATATCCGACCAACTGATCTTTTTCATTGTGGAAGGAGAACGGCTGCCAGTCCCCTTCTAAGCCGACCTTCAATTCACCGGATGATTTAATTCTTGCCAGGTGATCTTGAGAAGCCGAAGCGGAATTGCGGCTCGGCGCTTTATCGCATCCGACCAACATAAGAGAGGCAGAACCGGCAAGGAAAAGGCCCAGGCCGAACTTCATCAATAATCGAAAATTATGTGTCATATCTAAATCATCAACAAAAATTAAAGAGAATTCATCGCGTTTTCTGCTTCGCGCTGCTTCTTGAAGGCTTCCAAGGCTGAGCGCTGGGCCTCTTGAGAACCGCTTGCCAAACGAAGGAAAGCTCGGGTACGTTCGTTTTGAGGATGTTCGAAAATCTGCTCGGGGCTGCCTTGCTCAACAATCAAACCATGATCCATAAAAATGACTCTGTTGGAAACGTTACGAGCAAAGTTCATTTCATGCGTCACCACGACCATTGTCATGCCTTCTTGAGCGAGCTGACGCATTACCTCTAATACTTCATCCGTCAGTTCAGGGTCTAAAGCCGAAGTAGGCTCATCAAAATAAATAATTTCCGGGTCCGTGGCGAGAGCCCGAGCAATTGCAACCCGCTGCTGCTGACCTCCGGAAAGTTCGCTCGGATAGGAATTGGCTCTGTCTTCCAGACCAATCTTACGGAGAAGCATCATGCCTTTTTTTACCGCGTCTGCTCTGCTCATGCCTCTGCCGGAAGTCAGACCAAGCGTAATGTTCTCAAGCGCCGTTTTATTTCTAAAAAGATTGTAGTTCTGAAAAACAAAGCCCGTTTTTCTTTGGATTTCGGACGCCTGTTCTTTAGTGGCCGTTTTTAAATCGATAGTCTTATCGTCCAAACTGATTGACCCGTAATCAGCCCTTTCCAGGAAATTGACGCAGCGAAGCAAGGTGGTTTTTCCGGAGCCTGACGGTCCGAGAATTGAAACCACATCGCCTTTATAAACATCGATGCTGATATCTTTCAACACTTCTAAGGTGCCGAAAGATTTTTTCACATGGCTTATGAGAAGGAGCGGATCGGTTTTTTCCATTACTAATTTGACTGCAAAAATGAATCGTTAGTTTGTACCGTATTTGCCGAGTTTCTTTTCGCCGCGGCGCTGTAAGTACTCAAGAATCGTCGAGAAAATTAAATAAATGAGCGCGACTTCGATGTACACCGCCATAGTTTCATAAGTTCTTCCGGCAATTCTCTGGGCTTGGAAGAACATTTCAGCCACCGTAATGTTAGCCGCCAAAGAAGTGTCTTTAACCATTGAAATCATGGAGTTGCCCAAGGCCGGGAACGCAGTTCTAAAGGCTTGAGGCAGAACGACGTGCCACATGATCTGAAAATAATTGAGGCCGACGCAGCGTCCTGCTTCCATCTGGCCCTGAGGAACTGACTCTAACGCGCCGCGAATCGTCTCTGCGTTATATGCACCTTCGTTAATTGAGAAAACGATGACAGCTGCAAGAAAAGCATCCACCATGATGCCGATACTCGGAAGTCCGAAGAAAACGACATACAGCTGCACAAGTAGCGGCGTCCCTCTAATCACCCAGACATAGAAGCGGCAAATTTGCCGAAGAACCGGAACTTTCGAGTACTGGATCAATGCTACAACGACAGCAATGACCATGGAAAGAGCGAACGAAATGATCGTCAAAGGTATCGTTACAGTGATGCCTTTGAACAATAATTGCGGAAAAGCATCCACCATTACTTGCCATACGTGCGGATCCATTGGCGCCCCTTCCTTCTGATAAAGTCGGCTTCTTTTCAATTAGCTTTGTAACATTGTAAGTTACTCTCCAGCTGCTTCTTTGCTTATTTATTTGAATTAGCTCTGGGGCAAAAGATAGGTTAATATTTGTGCGATGTCTGAAAAAACATTTCACGGGGCGCAGCCAAAGGTTTTGGTGGGCCGTAGCGGGTTCAACTCCCGACGCCCCGACTGCAACCTTTTCTTCTCCAGTTTTAACTCAATCCCTCTTTTCTCTTACTCCTTTTCTCATATCAAAACGAATGCCCTAGCTATAGAAGTTCTCTTTCCGTTTATCTGAGAGAGTTGTCACAGACGAGCCCAACAACCCTTCTTACCGCGAACCTGACAGAAGCCTTTGATTATGAAGCCTTCGTTGGACCCCATCTTTAATCCGTCAAAATAGCCAACCCGCAATAAAAACTCCGGTGCTCGTCATGAGGACCTAAGCTATACCGATTGCGTCAGTGCTTAGACGTGCCTTTTATTAAGAAGTTAGAGAATAAGACAGTTACAAAGAAAGACTTAAAAGATGAAATTGTATGAGTACCTTAACCGCGGATTCAATTGGTTATAAGACGTTCTACTAGATGGAAGCGAAACTGCAAAACCTATTGAATTGGCAGATTTATCGGTCCTGTTGAGAAAAGGAAAGATTTTTAGCGCACCTAAGGCTGGCGGAAGAGGTGGTCGCCGATTTTAATAGCAACCTATTGATAATTAAATTATTTATTTTTTATAGGTACCACTTTGTGTACCAAATAAAAAGATCCCCGCACAAGGCGGGGAAGTGTTCTTTAATAGTCGAGTTAGATACAAGATCCAAATAATGTTGCGCTTCTAATTGTAAATTTTGTTGAGCTGCTTGGCAAACCCCTGCTGGCTGTTCGGAAGTTTGAGACCGTGGTTCTTCTGCATGAGTTTTTCTTCCTTCTGGCGGGTCTTCCACGCAGTCATCAGATCGTTCATGCTCACCGGTTTGAATCCCTTGGCTCTTCTAGTCTTATTAAGTTCAGGCAGCTCTTTTCTGATTTCCGACTGAGCCTTGTAGTCTCGGTTCTTCATCGCGTCAATCCAACGGCGCGTTAGATCGCCCTTTTCTTCCTTGATTGCCTTCTGAGTCTTATAAGCGACGTTTCTCATCTGATACATTCTTTCCACGGGGCTCGGTGTAAAGCCAAGGGCCTGTACAAAGCTATGCCAAACTGTGAAGTCTTCGTCCTTAAGCATCTTGGCACCAGTCCTCTTGTCCACTGTGGGATCTATGATGTGGGCGGCTTTGAGCATTTGAGGGATTCCTGCCGGAAGAGCAGCCTCCCAGAAGGGTCTTCCCCAGTTGTTGCTTTCTTTGCTTTGGACTGCGCCTGTGTGAAGTCTTATCAGTCGGCTTGCCGTAGCACCCCCGAATGCGGATGTCAGGAACTCCATCATTCCACCTTCTTCCGTAAGGCCCTTGCGGGTGTAAGGAACCGGAGAGAACATCTGGCCTGCTCCGACCGAGTTGGAGAGGTTGATACCGATGGCGCTTAACGGCCCTTCCATTGCAATGTCAATCATGTCACCGCTCCAACCTGCTTCACTTAAGAGTCTGCGAACGGTATCTTCCCCATCTTCTCCGTCATCTCCGAATAACGCTCCTGCAAGCATGTAGCCGATCGCCATAGCCGGAGCCCCATTCATACCTGCCATAACCAAGTGAGTTGCGATAGCAACGGTGAGCTGTTTTTGGTACACGCCTCTTTCGTCTTTGGTCATACCCTTAAAACTTCCTTTGGCCATATCGAGGAAGTAATTAAGTTGGATGGCTTGGAACTTTCTAAACTGCAACGCAACTTTGCCCAGCTTAGTGTTGAAAGCACTTGGTGCATTGATTCCTGAGTAGTCGCCTTGAGTTTTACTTAAAACCTTGGCAGCATATTCTTTGGCACCGGCTTCCGCTTCTTCTTTTGTTGCCTTTTGGCCTAACAGCTTGGTCTTCATCATGCGGTAAGCCGCTGTGGCAGTCACATAACGGTTGGCAAGTTCTACGCTTCGGGCTAGGTATCCGAGTTCGGTCATGCCTTTGTTCGCCATTTTTAGAAGCGCGTTGTTTCCACGGAAGCTTCCAAAGTCGGCCTGAGCACCTAAGTCAAGAAGATTCAGGCGCTCCATATCAAGAAGCATTTCCTTTATGTCTTCAGGAAGCTTGGAACCCTGAATGGCATCCATAATGTTGCTGATGGCGTGGTATTTTTCTCTTTTGGTTTCTGCTGTGCCCCAAGTCTTTTTCACAAAGCCCAGCCATTCTCCGTAAGAGTGCTTCATCTGAGCCATGGTTTGGCCGACACCGAACTCGCCCGATAGATAAGGCATTGTCATCATGGTCGGCTGGAGAGCGTTCTGAATATAGTATGCAGGTTTCAGGGACAGCATACTGAACGTGTTAAATGCCCGAACCCCTTCGACTACGTCATCTGTCAGACCGTGATCTTCTCGTTTGGTAATGAAGTTGTAACGACGAGCAAGTTCGTTGTAGATGTCACTTAGCTCCGTTGCTTCCTTTTGGTCCTCAGTTTTCGGACTGTTGCGGAACGCTTCTACTTCTTTATAAAGGGTTGTGAAGGCATTGGATATTTTCTTGCCATGGTCAAGGTTGGAGAGCATCCAAGCATCCGTATTGGCGTGGTGCATGAATGTTTCCATGACGTGCGGGTTGGCACCGGTAATGTTTCTTCTCTGCTTGGTGGCAGAGTGCAGGGTCTTTTGCGCGCTTTCCAAGAGCATTTCTTGGACAGCCTGACGCATGGCGACCCCCATGCCTTTGCCATAGTGCTCTTCGAACTTCTCTTCAAAGTCAGAGAGCATGCGGTCGATGTTGGCCTGACCGGTCAGAGACTTCTTCTGTTGATCGCCAACATCTGTCAGCGTGGCTTGGTTGTCACGCTGTCGGCCGTTAAGTTCCGACTGGAAGTCAATCGCCTTGGCGAGGCTGTCGAAACGAGACACGACATAATGGTTCTCGTTGCGTTCCATTGCATCAATCTTGCTTTCAGTGTTCTTAATCGCATTGGTTAGCGCGCTAGGTATATCCTGTTTCTTTTCTTCGTATGCATCACGTTCTGCTTTGAGCTTATCCAGCATCAAGTACTCGGCCTTGAGCTGATGGCTCCGCCACACAACATTGTATTGACCTGTACGAACCAAGGGTACGTAGGGCATGACGCTCTTTGGCATCTTAATCAGCGAACGATACTTATCTCCGAAGACAGCTTTGCCGACAGTGTCGATCTTGGTCTTGATTTGAATGAAACGATCGTAGCCGTGTTTCAGTGTGTCATAGACAACCATCGCTGCCTGCGGATTATTTTTAGCCAGCTCATCGAAGCGAGCCTCAAGTTCTGGATTGATGGAATATTTTTCTGCTGTGAGGTTATTGCCCTTAGCATCTTTCCAGTCAGAAATATCGAAGGCCCACTGCCCTGACGTGGTGCTGTCAAAGAGAAGGCTTTCAACTTCGTCTTTTACGTTCTTAGGGAACTTGTCAAAACGAGAGAAAATCTCTTGAGCTTCTGCTCTGTACTTCTGACGGTCCTTGCCCCATTCCAACAGTTCGTTATACCAGACCTTGGCAGCGGGGCATCTTTCACCGATATCGTTTACGAGCTCATTGGTGAACTTAAGGAATCTAAAGTTTAAGTATGTAGCCGCCCGTTTAAGATAAGCGAGAACTTTTTCGCCGATTGCATACGCCTGCTTTTCCATGCCGGAAGCTCTTTCACTTCGGCTTTTGACAACCTCAACAATAGGCTTCCCGCCTTGGAGGTCATTAAAGTCCTTCATGTCCTCCTCTTGAGCTTTTTGATCTCTGTAGGCTTCGCCTTCTCTAAAGTCTTTCTGCTTCTGTACTTCCTTCTTAAGATCGGCGATCTTTTTTCGCCGCTCATAACTTGCCCTCTGCGACGGTGTCATCTTGGCAAGCTTTTCCTTCTCTTTCTCTGCCTTCTCTTCGGGTGTGAGCTGCTTGCGGGGTTTCTTGGGTTTGTCGTTTTTGCCTTTCTTGGAAGCATGACGACCGCCGCCCTTCTCCATAGCGCTCTGATCGGCGTAAGCTCTCACTACGTCACATAGAAGCTCGGCTGCCTTGTGCTCATTGATACTCTTAATACCAAGGAACTTAAGAAGCCAGTCCTTAAGTTGGCCGACGGCCCGATACATTTCAGACTGAATGGACTGAGGGATAACGCCGTTTCGCTTAACATAGACTTCCAAGAAGTAGGCAAGTCTTTCTTCGTTGTCAGAAACATCGGCGTCATCCATCCGGCGTTTAACATCTTCCCAGAATTTCTTTACCGCAGGGTTTTTGCTCTTTAACCCTTCTGCCATCAAAGTCGCGACACGGTCTTCGATGTCTTTGACAAGCCCCCTGAACTCAGAGTCTTTAGCAGCGTGTACACCGATTTCATGCGCGAGTACCGAGCCTGCCTCATTTTCATCAACGTTTTCGCCGTTGATGTAGACCTTCCCTGTGTTCTCGTCGTAAATAGCGTTCGTTCCTTTGTCAAGACCTTCTTCGCGGAGAGTGTTTCTGACTTCGTCTTCAGACAAGCTCGGGTCCTTGGCAAGGTAATCTTTGACAATTGTGTCGATGAAGTTTTCATTTGAATCACAGATAACGACCTTTCCGGAATCCAGCAGCTCTTTAGTTGTGGAAACGCCCCAAGACTTATTCAAGCCGTTTCGGACATCGTTATAGTTCTGTTTTCTTTGCTTCGGAGTAAGTGATACACTTCTCTTACGGTCGCTGAGGGGCATATCGACATCTGCTTTGGGAGTAGAAGGCGTTTCGGACGTTAAGTCGTGGGACTCAGCGGCTTTATTTGTTTTTATGTAGCCGGTAACAATTTCCAACACACCTCTTCCGACCAGCACTTCTTCCACAACAAGAACATCGCCGTTGGGAAGACGCTTCTCAAACTTAACTCTCGGCGCTTCGGGTTTGGGCTGATACTCAGCTATTTCAACCTTGTCAGGCGAGTTTAAGACTTCCGGCAGATTTTCATAATCCTCCGGTTTCCACGCTCTCTGACCTCTCGCGGCTTCAACTTCTTCGTTGCCGTGGTGGTCTGTGATATGTGTGATGTCATCTTTCCTCAGCTGGAAAGCAAAACCTTGAACGTCAACACCGATCTCTCGTTCAACCTGTTTGGCAACACTGTCATTTACCATCAGGAAGTTGACGAAGTTCTTTCCGCTTTCGCTGTTGACAAACTCTCTAATCAGCCCTTTTGCCTTTTCAATACTAGTCGGCACACCTCTGCGAACATGGTCTTCGATAGAGCGAAGGGTTCGGTTGGAGCGCGAAGCATGGCGTGTTGATTTTCCAAATTTGGTTTCAATACGTTTGTTGTAGTCGTCAAGGATCTTTTCGTCGTCCACGAACAGGAAGCCCTTGTCTTTAAGTTCATTGACAAGGTCTACTTGGTTTTCCGAGAGTCTCTTCTTTCTCTTCCCGCCTAAGTAATCCTGCATGCTCTCAAGAATTGAGCGCACCTTCATTTCTGCCTTGGCTACCGCCTTAGCATCCTTTTCCTTACCTTCCACGGCTGAGACGACTGTCTTGTTCTCCTCAGTCCCTTTAAATGGATCTTTGGGAGGTTTCGGAACTGAGCCTTTAATTTCTACAGGCTTGCTTTCCCCGTCCGTTTTAGCCTTTTCTTTCGCTTCGTCAAAAGCCTTTTTCAGAGCGTCTCCGAATTTAGCTTTCTTCGGTTCTTCCTCTTTCTTCTCAAACGGGCTCTCAGGAATCGTAGCGTTGACAACAACAGGCTCTTTATCCGCAGTAGTCTTGTTTATGCTATTAGTCTGCGTTATATTCGACTCGGGGATGCGTGATGTTGGGCGCCTGTTAGAGACTTCGAGGTCCGTCCCCGCTTCTTCTTTCTTTGCTTCTTCCTTTGTAAGTTTCGGAGCTTCGTCGGGCTTCTCGTTTTCCAGCTGAGTCGGTTTTTTCTGAATGCGCTTAATCATCGAGGCGAGTTTTCTTGCCATAGCGTTGTCTTTTGCCTGCATCGCCTGTTCAAGCAGAGCATAGTAAAGAGGGATTACCGACTGGTCCTGCTTGTCACCTTCTCTGGAAAGAGCAGCATCTAGGCCTTCTCGATCCTCGTAGAGCATCTTGGCAGTTTCTCGAACGTCAGGTGCAATTTCTCCTTTGTAGGGCTCAATGCTGATCGCGTCTGTCGTTACTTGGCCGCCTACTTTTGTGAGGTCGTTTTCGTCCGCTTCTCTCTGTGCTAATTGATGAGAGGGCTCGTTTTCGTAGCTATCTTCCGTGGCAAGTTCGTATTCCCCGTCGGCTGCGGTCTCAGAAACAATGGCCTTTTTAGACTTGACAGACTTAATTAAACCTCGGGGTGTCAAGTCCATTGTGTCCTCAGCAATATTGACAGCTTGTTGCCAATCTCTTCTCTTTACCGCTTCAAGAAATTCAGCTTTGCCTTCTACGCCTTCTTCCAAGTCTTTTACAAGAGTTTCATAACTCTTCGCCATCTGGCGTGCTTTATATTTGTCATAAATAGCTGTAGCTTTCTCAAAGTCGCCCACAGCATGAGCTTCGGACCAGTCCTCAAGTTCTTTTTTACTCGCCGAGAACTTGGATTTCTGGATAGAAAGTAACCCGGCATGCTGGGCTTTAAAAGCCGTTCTTTGTTCAGGCGTATAACCGACACTTGCCGGAAGATTTTCCGCGCTCGTCAAAATAGAGTTGGCAGTTCGCTTTATTGCATCCTTTTGAGCTCGCTCCAGACCACTTTCAGGTTTGACCTTCTTCGGAGGCGGGTTCTCAATGCTTCTTAGTTTGCTTATTGCTGCTTTGTAGGCACCGAGCTGACTGCCGCCTTTACGAACATTGTTAAGCGCCCTATACACCTGTTCCTTTTGCTCCGGCGAGATTTTCCCTTCGCTTTCCAAGCGAGCGATAATAGCGGCGACTTTCCCTCGGTAATTTCTTTTACGGTTAGGTTCCAAGGTAGATAATTCTTCTTCAGACGGTATCGTTGAATCAATTTCAGTCTGAGCTTCCGATTTCGGCTGAGTCTTCATCTCGGGCTGAGCTTCCACGGGGGCGGGTTCCTGAGCCTTCATCTGCTCTGCTGTCTGCTGCACTTGAGCGGCCTGTATCTCTGCTGCCTGAGCTGCTTTCTTCTCTTCCTTACGCGCCCGGCGCTGCTCGAAGTTCAAGAGTTCTCCGCCTTCCAAGAGGTCGGCCAACTGCTGATAGAACTCTGCTTGACGAAGCGCACCTTGTTTCTTTCCGGCATCGTTTTCTGCTTTTATGCCAATGTTCCTGTAAAACTCTGCAAGCTTGGCTAGATCCCCGCCGAAGGTCTTGTATTCAGTAGCAAAATTTGCAGCAGCCTCTTTTTCTTTGAACGGGTTTTTGATACCCATCATTCCGGCAGCTTGGAGGATCTTCGCGTGGAAGTCTTTTTCGGCTTCGTCTGTAATATTCCGAGTTACATCGGCAAATGCTACACCGTGCTCCCGGTTAAACTCCAGCCCATACTTATCAATAACCGCTTGGCGCCTCGCAGCGTCTTCCGCATTCATTCGAGCAAGTTCTGCCTCTTCAGGAGACATCGTGGGCTCTTGGGCTTGTGCTTCCGCAGGCTGCTGCGCTTGACTGTTAGGGTTCTGAGCGTCTGCGGCTGCTTGAGCGATTTGAGATTGCTCTTCGGGGTTGAGCTCAGTCTTCGGGCGAGCAGCTACCTCTTCAGCTGCCTGCTGAGAGGAACTGTTGTTAATCGCCTGCTCGACGCTGCCCTTTGGCTTACCGGCAAATGAATGCATCGCAGCACCCATAGCACCGCCAATAACCAGACCTTCGCCATAGTCTTCGCCAATCCCTTCATGCCAAGGCTTGCCTTGGCCTAAGCGAGTAAAAATTCCTTCGGCGACATTTTGTCCACCTTCTTCAATAGCCCCTTCTTTGATAATGTCTTTTCCAAGAGAGCCGACTTTTCCGCCGATTGTCTTAAGGAGACTTACCGGTTCTCCCGTGGAAATAGCCTCCCGTTTGACAATGCTATTGAGAATCCCCTTAGCGCCCATTCGAGCTTCCATATTGCTCAGTGGGGAGAAGAGACCAACGGCAGCACCTGCACCTAACGCATAATGTTGGTTTTCTGAGTAACCCTTACCGTTCTCAAGATTGTCTTCACCGATAGCCTGAGAAACACCTGCGGCAGACAAACCGCCTTCCCCCACAGCGGACGCCGTTGTAGCCCGACGCTGAATGTACTTCTCAAGTGCGTCGCCGGTGAGTCCCATAGCCGTGCCTTCTTTCAGAGCGGCTTTCGCAGCCATTCTGCTGATCCCGGCAAGCCCCGCTAGATTAGAGAGGTTTTCGAATCCGCGTCCTACAAGAACGTCAGGATTAGTTAAATATGCTTTAACCTTCCCGGTGAACCCTTCAGCTTCTTCAACTTCCTGTTCGGCAGCCTGTCTTCCCTTGCTGTAGTGAGAATTGAACCATTGGTTCATTCCAGTCGGACTATAACCATAGTTTCTAAGATCGGCGTTGATGTCCACTCGTGGTGCATCATCGGGGTTGAGACCTTGATCTTCGTAGTTCTTCCGCAACCTGCTATTTGCCATAGCAGATAGACCTAGAGCCCCGAGGTCAATCGCTGTGGTTCCTAAGTTAGCAATACCCTTTGCGGTGTCGATGGCTTTATCTGTAAACCAATTTCCATCGCTTTCTTCGGAGGGAGCAGACGGAGCTGCGTAGCCGAAGCTCTCATCGGTTACCCAATTTTCATTGTCGCTCATCATTTATCCTCTTGGTATTTGCTCAGGTCGATTGCTGCTTTTTTAGGGACACGGGAGCCATCCACAGATTTGATTGCCATCTGCGCGTCGTCATCGTTTGCGAGCTGTGCTCTTTGCGCTTTGTTCTGCTGTGCCCTCTTAGCTTTTTCAGCCGGGGACAACGTAGGACTTGTTTTGATTGCTTCTTTCTTACTTCCGCCAGACTTGCTTGCCGCGCTGAATGCCTGATAAAAATTCGGAAAGGCTTTGCCATTAACAACGTAGCGCTCTTCGCCTGTCTCTTGATTTACTTGCTTGGTAATTCCAAGCTGGGGTGCTTGCGCTACAGCTTTTTGGTAACCTTCCATGCTTCCGAAGGCGCTCTCATATGGTTGGCCGTTAGCATCAAGCATGATGCCCGTAGGTCTTCCGTCCGGTCCAAGTTGAATGAAGTTGCCGTCTTGAGAGTCCTTGTATGTGAACTTGCCCGGCTTAGCCGTACCACCGCCGGTGCCTTTGCGGTTCGCAGCGATAATCTTAGCTTTACCGGCGTCTCCCAAATATTTGATTTTGGCTTTGGTTTCTTTATTCTTAAGTCCGACTGCTTCGATCTGATCCCCCTTAGTTGCTAAGGCGATCTCCGCCTGTTGGCCCTTCAAGAAGTCATCCATTCCAGCCCCGAACTTTCTCCAGCCTTGCAGCTCGTAAGAATCCATAAAGCTGTTAATATCGGCGTCTGAAATCGGCATAGGAACCATTTGACCATTCTGGCCCGGCGTTAAAACTTGACCGGACTTCGGATCAAAAACAGACCCCTGCGGAAGCTGGCCCATTTCCACGGCTTTTTCAACCATGGCTGCTTTGTTGTTTCTGAGGTCTCTGAGTTCTTTGGCAAAGCCCATCTTGCCGTCGGTCACGAACTTTTCAAAGCTTGCCTTGGAACCCTCGGCCTCGGACTTCAGATAGGTGTTGTAGGCTTCGGGAGATTTCCACTTGGTATAAGCAGTTTTAATTGCTTCGGTTCTATTATTTGCAGATCTTTCCTGCTGCTTCTTTACCCAATCGTCATCAACTGCTCTTGATGCTCCATAAGTGAACATTTCTCCAGTGTCGTCTTGGACACGATGCCCCTTTTCAGCCTGAGCCTTTTTTAAATGCTCCAGAGCCGCCTGATCTTCCTTAGCTTTATCTTCCGCGGCTTGAACATCTTGGTTCAGCATTCCCTGATTGATCGCTCCGCCAATGGCCTTAGAATCCCAAGTCTTGGAAACTCCGCCTGCAAAACTTCCAAAATCAAAACTCATTTCAACACCCCTAATTTTTCAAGTTCAGACGCAACTAAGCTCTTGTAGCTTTTAAAGAACGTCACTGTTTGTTCGTGCAGCTTCGGATGATGTGCTGCCAAATATTCCAACCGCTCCGGGATTTCTTCGTTGTAGGCCATACAAGTCTGGCAATCCAAAGAAGTTCCGTGTTTCATAAAATGCCGATCCTGTAGGAGGTCACCGGCTTCCAGCCTGAGAAACTCCCAAACCTGCTCGTCAGTCCATCGCCAAATAGGGAAACAAAACTCGATTCCGTTTTCTTGGCTCGGGCCTTTGACTCGTTCTGTCTGACGATCTGCTCTAAGAACGCACGTAGGCTTGGTCGCAAAAAGAAAAGCCTGCATAGGTCCCCATAAATTTGCATTGCAGCATTCAAACCTATTGCAAACAGTCGTCTGAGTAGGACCGAAAGCAAACTGACCGAAGGTTGTCGCCCTCGTCGGAACGACATCAACAGGAAATCCGTTCTTTGCCAAGAAACCCGGAGTATCGCCTTTAAGCTTTATGAAGTGCGGAACTAAAGCCGCTACCTTAGCCATGTGTTCTAAAACTTCCGGGAACTGATTTCCGGTATCAACCCAGACAACAGTAACTCTCTCCCAATAAGGCTTGAGCAGCAGAAGCAAGGCCAACGAATCCTTGCCTCCGCTATAGAACAGGACCACCTCCTTATGTCGTTGGAAAATCTCGTCGATCATTTTGCGTACTCCCAGTTAAAACCGCCGCCTCTACACCCTGTTCTTGCAGAATTACAAATGACTTTGTCGGAAATGCCATAAGCCGCCGCGGCTTCTACCATTGAGCCAAAACGTTCACCGGTTTGACGATTGACAACGGCCGAAGCGTTTGGATGGATAGAACCCCTTCTATAGCTCCTATTGGCCGCACCTCTAAGCCGAGTCACTGGATTGTTTGTATTTTCTTTGCCAGTACACCATCTAAGGTTGGAAGCTCGGTTATCTCTTCGATCCCCATTGATGTGGTCAACCTGATCTTTCCCTTCCGGGTGCTCACAGAAAGCCGCCGCAACCAATCTGTGGACAGAAAAAAGCTTTTTATGATCTTCCTTGCTGAGTGTCACGTAGAAGTATTTGATCTTCTTATTCCAAGTGAGGCTCTTCAGCCTTTCAGGAAGTGTCCAGAAACCAGACTTAGCCGTGGGATGAGGAACTGTTTTCTCAAGGCTCTTTACTCGGCCGAGGTTGCTCACCTGATAAAGGCCTTCGTACCCTTTGATGTCTTTCCAGATTTCTTTTTCCATTAGAACGCCACCGCTGCTGTTGTTGCTACCGATCCGACTAAAGAACCAATACCTGCTGAGCTGTTCGACCTCGCCTGCTGCTGAGCCTGCCAAGCAGAGAGCTGATTCTGGTAAGTTTGGTTCGCAAGTTGACCATAGCTTCCCCAAGCATTGCTGAGGGTCTGATAGCTCTGAAGGCCCGTAGTTGCTAAACCACCGATGTTCTGTAACTGCTGAGTGGAGCTATTGGACGCGCCGCCCATAGAATTATTAACAGCAGAACTACCCGTCCCGACTGTTTGGTTGACCCCTGAAGTGGCATTGTTAGTAACGCCCGCATATTGGACTCCGAGGTTCGCAAGCTGAAGACTCTTATCCCAGCCTAACTGGACCGCCGCCTGACGAGCCGCATTGGAAGCTGCTGCCGTTGCTGCCGACTGGTTGATGCCGAGAGCGTTCATCTGACCCATGAACGCGCCTGAGCTAGGGTCGATGCCGTATTTGCTCATATTCATAGCCGTCTGCTGACGCTGGTTCGCATATTGACTTGCTACGTCTCCGATGGCGGCTTGGGCTTGTTGCTCAGCATAGGCTGGCTCGTTGAATTTAATTGCTTTATCAATCAAACCCTGTTCAATAGGCTTGTAGTCATTCTTCCAGTGGTCGTAATATTCATCTCGGATCGCATTAGCTTTATCCGTTTGCTCTGTCGTAAACTTTCGATACCATTCCGAGTCTGAGAGATATTGATTTGTCAGTTTTTCCTGAAGAGCATTTTGCTTCTCCGTGGACTCCATGTACCACGGCATAATCGTCTCTTCCATCCACTTCTGCTGAGCTTCGGCCGTTTCGGCCATTTTCATTTGGGCTATTCCGATTTCTTTCGGAATAGACGGTGCTGAGCTGCTGCTTTTCTTTCCCATTTATTTCTCCTTACCAGTCCCAGCCTTCGGCAGCCATTTGCATTCCTCCCGGAGTAAGCTCAAAAGGTACATATCAGTTCCGTCGTCATCGGCCTTTCTCATCAGACACTCCACGGTGAACCCGAGTTTGATGTCAGTGATGAGCGCTTTTAAATTGTCTTTCCTTACCAAGCCAACAGCCCGGCGGCAGCCGAGCTCGTTAAACACGTAGTTGAAACACGTCTGAATAAACCTTCTGGTGAGCCACCCGCGCTTTGCGCCTGCAAAATGCATCGAGATGCAAGAGCCTCGGTAGTCTGTGAAACATGTTGCACCGAGAATCTCACCGGTACACTCATCTATGAGGGCGATCCAAGTAGTGTCTTCCGGGAAGTGATCCTGAGTAAAAATTCGGCTGTCCAGCCACTTCACTACCGGACCGCCTCTGCCGGAAACAATCCTGCTCATTGCACCCTCTCAACGTGGTACCCGAGGTTTAGGCACCACTCCTTCAAAAGCTCCTCCGTGAGAGTTACCACGGCGGTTCCGACGCGACCGGCATCTTTGACACCTACCACGAGGACAGGCTCTTCATCTTCATCGAAAGCTGTGGCAATAAAGGCCGAGCCGTCGGGCGCGTCCGCAAGTTCTTCGTCGATCAAGTCTCGTAATTCTTCGCTTGAATAGTCATCGTTGTATTTCTTCATACCAAACCTCTCAGATATTGTTTTTTCTCTTCGCGTCTGCGCGGGATTAAGCGGGAATCCGGCCCTTTCTTGCCGGTCTTCGGATCAGTGGAGTAAATCCATCGTTCGAACTGGTCAGCAGCAGTCTCGTACACTTCTGCGTTATGGAGCTTGAGCAAGGTAGAACTTGAAAAGCTGTTAGCTCCAAAATTGAAGACAAAGCTCATCAGGGCGATGTACTGACCTTCAGTACATTGTTTGACGTGCCTACAAACAGCACGATGACACTCTTTTAGATCTTTGTCCAAGATACGTTCGGCTTCTTCCTCAGTAATCCTGTCTCCGCGTTTTACGCCGCGGGCGTGTCCGTAACCAATGGTCCAACGACCCGCTGTACATTGATAGGCCTGAAGTCTTAAGCCTTCGGCAACTTTAATAAAATTTTTCGCTGTGTCCGGGCTGAACTCGCTCGGAAGTCTAAAAATCTCACTCATTTACCTGCTCCTGTGATGACACTCTGTTCTTGAAGTATTTCGATACTTCTTCCAAGAGTTTCTGCGCTTGATCCGAGTAGTTTTTCGCACGCTCTGAGATGACGCTGACAGGTGTCAGCGGGGAGAACTCCTCTGCTACATAAACTGGCTTGGGACTCGTGCAGCTGCTTAATAAGAGTGCGGTTATCAGAAAACCTGCGCTGTAAAGCTGCCATCTCCTTATAGATTTCATTTTCCCTCTCCCTGCTCTTTCTCTGCTGCTCTAGGATCGCTTGGTTCGCCAGCTCCGCGGCTTCTCTTTGAAAGTGCTCAATTTTTAAATCAGCTTCTGCCTGAACCCTCGCTTTTTCTTGAGCGAACCGTCTTTCTTTAACGACGATGACCTCTTTGTAATGCTGGCTCGCTATGAAGTAGCCCCCGCAGAAAAACGCGAAAACTGTAATTGCCAGCCATAAGTTTTTAAGAATCGTTCTTAGGTCCATTACTCGCTCCTCTTTTCTGCCTGTTTGTAAATCAGCGTCAAAGCTTTAGTTCCGAAGTACGACATGGCCGCCGAGATTCCCACGGAAACAAATTCGGGGGTGCCTAGCCCTCGCGCGATCAAATAAAAAACCATTCCGACGAACAAGCTGGAGAAAAGCTCAAATAAAAATTCACGGAAGCTGAAAGGCTTGCCTTCAATCACTTTTTGGACATGACGAAGCCCGCCGCCTAAGAGCATCATTCCGGCAGCGAGTGCAGTGTGAAATAGGCTCAGAGATTGTGGATCTTTATCCAGCATAATTTCCAACCTCGTAGATAATTAGTCATTTTATTCACTGCAAACTGTTTAGTCAGTGGTAATGGAAAAACGTATGCACGAGCATAGGGAAAACGATAAAAATAGCCTTATTGATGGGATCACCCTCGGGAAAGCCCCATGTAACGATTTGTTAAGATAGAAGAGTCGATAGGAGAAGATTATGAAAAAACTTTTAATTCTTTCTGCTGCTTTGTTGTTAGCTGGTTGCGCTTCCACGGGTGTGGTTCAGGTTGGTAAGGACAGATACATGATCGCCGACTCCAACTCTATGTATTGGGAAGGCGGCTCCGTAATGAAGGATATCGTCAAAGAAGGTACGGCCTTCTGTGCCAAACAAGGAAAACAGTTCGAGCTGCTAGAAAAGAAAACCGACGACTACCAGATGGGAACCATCTTCGGCGGCACGAAAAAAGCCTCTGCTGAGATCTACTTCACCTGTAAGTAAGGTGAGCTATGAAACCCAAATACTTATTACTCGCAGCCCTTCTGCCGCTGGCAGCTAACGCTTGGGAACCTCCGAAAGGCTATACATTTGCAGCCGAAAGTGCCAATGCTTCCTACTATGTCCATCTCAAAAGTCTTAAGCGCAAGGGTCATTGGGTTTACGCTTGGGTGGTTTCCAACAACAGGATAAAAACCAACGCAGGATGGTCTGATTCTGCCAGAGCTTATGAGGTGTACGACTGCAAGCGCCAAAGATCAGCCCTCATTTCCCTAGCCTTCTTTAATACAGCAGGTGATATTATAGAAAGCGTTCGAGAAGACAAGCTCGACTGGGAACCCATTGCACCTGACTCTGTTGCAGAGGGTGTGTACGATATCGTCTGCAAACGGAAATAAACTTCAGGGAGCCTTTGAGCTCCCTTTTCTTTATAGAAGCCTAGCTAAACTCAAGGATTGCTAAGCCAACAATTTATCTATACAATGAGCTTTCCGCACACAAGTAGCAGTTCCCCGCGTCAGCGGGGATGACCCGAGTAGATGTTCTTGCGATGTCTATATCGTTTTTAAGTTCCCCGCGTCAGCGGGGATGACCCGAGCAAATGTCTTAATTGACGATTGCTATTTTCGCAAAAGTGTGCGGGAACTAAAGGGAGCCTTCGAGCTCCCTTTTCTTTATGGACGTTTGGTGAAAAACACAGCACGCCTAATTAACATACTGAATATTAAAAGTGTTCGATGTACTACCAGAAGCCTTTTTTGCTTCAAAAGTGGCAGCCGTTGTAGTATTCCTTTTCACTTTAACAGTACATGGCTGAAGCCCGGGAGTACTGTTATTGCCCCAAAAAGAACCGCAATCCGTAATAGCGTCAAACTCAGTGAAATCAAGCACCACACCGCTTTTTGTTAGCATCTTAGAGTCACTAAAAAGATGATCCATCCTGAAGTCGGCATCGCTGTGGTTAGGGTTCTGAGCCCCTCCGACAAATTTAGTAGGTGCTGACTCTAGGTTCGGGGTACTATTAAAGCAATAACAATAGTTAAAAACCTTTTGCCCTAAATTACTAAAAAAGTCACTTGGGACACTTGTTATAGGCGTGTTATGGAATACATCATTGCAAGTAGAAAACGCAGGATATTCGTTTTCATAAAGGAGTTTTGTAACGCTAGTAATCCCGCTATCTTTAAACAAACCAGCAACTGATAACAAATTCTCGTAAATGCCATCAAATATGTGCTCAGGCACTGATGTTAATGCGGTACATCCCTGAAATAGTCTAGCCATATTATTCGAGTGGGGCATATTAACAAACAGGTAATCACATACACTTTGCAAGGTTATACAACCATTAAAAGTTCTTATTAGGCCTACAAAAGAATCATCAGGCAAAAGATTCGGCAAAGGGGATAACCAATGCTTTGGCTCCATTTGTGGAAATTTACATTCTAACTGCGCACCAACATAGTTCATGTCGGTCGGTTGTGAGCCAATTACGTTGTACCAATTCCCATAATTTTTCCTCTTTACAATCCTAATCCTATCGCCAGCGTTCCAAGTTAAAGAATTTATCTGTTGCGAAGTTCTGCGTCCGTTGATGTCGACTCTGTAGTAATCAAGTTCATTCGTACTTAACTGAAAATTTGTTTTACTCGTGCCAGCGATAAAATGCAGGCAGTCTTCGTCTTTAGTCCTGAACAAAAGCAGTGCTGGATTATTAAGCATGTTCTTCTCCTTCTAAACAATCTCTTGGGTCGGCGGCAGAAGAATGGCAACAATCCCGGCAGTCACAGCGATATAAATGTTCTTAATATCCTTGTAGCAAATACTTACGGTTTCAGGGATATTTACCGATAAATCAATTTCTTCTTCGTGCATATTCCGAATGGTTAAGACCCCGCACTCACTGCTTAAGCCGGAGAGAAAGCACCAAATAGCACTGTTTCTCACAAGCTGATAAGTCTTGGTTGAAGTCTCGATGGTCATCCTCAAACTTCCCATTTTGTCCGCTTGCTCGAAATTCTCTCTAGTCACCGCCGTGTATCGCTCATAATCTCCAAACCGAAGGTTGAACTTAATGGTACGTATAGGGGTGCTGCTGTCTGAGGACACTGTCAGAGCAATCGGTTCGTAAAATGTACGCGCCGATTCGTAAAATTCTCCCCACGTTCCTTCAAACATTTCATAGGGGTCTGTCTCGTAGCGTTCCCTATTTTTGAGCTCTGCAACAGTATTTCCGCTAGCGTCCAAAAGCTCCAAATAGAATGCTCCGCCGCACGGGCCGGAAGCCCCGGAGCCGTTTTCGTGTTGTCCTTCGTGCATTGGATTCCCACAATAATCTTCGTCGTTATAAAGCCAAGGAGTTTGAAGTGAAAAAACTGCTTGGGGTGCTTTTTTCTGAGACCCCATCAATAATGCGGGAGCATTAAACACCATCAGCCTCCAGCACTGCTTCCAGTTCGTTGATTCTTGCCCTCCATGTTTCCCTTTGGGCAATGACTTCCGCGTATTCTTCAGCTGTTGCCGCCCCTTCAGCAATCTTTATGACGGCATAGTCAGTCTCTCGAAGCTGTTCTTTCAACTCCTGAATTTCTTTTGTCGCCAAGATTCGAGCCGAGGGAGCAGGCTCTTCTTCCTCGGTGTAAGTAACGTTGAGCTCTTCCCAGAACTGTGCACGGTTCTCTTCAGGTTCTTTTCCAAAAACTTTATGGTCTTCTTTCCAAATAGCCTGACGAACTGAGTACTCAGATAAATACTCTTTATTATTGTAAAGATATTTTTTAATCATTATGAAGCCTCCGCCGGAATAAAAGAAGCAATACCCATATCATGGCACCAGCAAGCAACAACGATGCCTTTTCCAAGAGTAGGGGCCTCACCACCCGCCCATTTCCATTTATCTCCCATGCTTATTCCGTTAACGCTACCCGGAAAGACCATATATTTGACCCACGACGTATATGCCTCTCCGTTTTTGATGCTTTTATAGGTAGCATCAAGGTCATAAGCGCTACATGCCGATTCGTTGGAAAGCTGAATACCATTTTGGTATTCAAAACCATTATCATCCCCTATCGCCGGAACAGTATATCCGGCTACATAACCTATATTTCCTAGCAAACCAGAAGCTGGGAACCATGCGCCTTTAAGACCACCGCCTTTATATGTAGAAGTGGTTGCTGCCGTGGGGTCACCGGTTGTGTAATACCAATTACTGCCAGTACCGTCTTTAGGAATCGTTCTAAAATATGCTTTCCTTGTTATAGCCCATTTAGACGAAACATCTGCATCGGGATGGATTTTCTCGCAAACATAAAGTTCCTGACTAAACTTGTTTTCACCGTCCAGCTTATAGACTTTAAGAATCGCATCAGAGCTGTTTGCTTGATCGACTGGCATAGACTCAGAATCTAAGGCAGCTACATTTGCAGCAGTCAGGTAGTAAACACCTTCCGTTGTCGCCTGATCAAAAGAAGCCCATTCAGCAGGCCAAGGTTTTGCCCCGATTTCTCCGGTATCTCCCTTATCTCCCTTCGGACCCTGAGCGCCAATCTCACCCGTATCACCTTTCGGTCCTTGAGGACCGGTTTCCCCTGTATCACCCTTAAGCTCCGCCTTTTGTTCTTCTGTTAAATCGGCAAACGTCAAAGCATCGCCTTTATCGCCCTTGTCGCCCTTAGCTCCTTTGAGGGTTCCAATCGAAGCCCAAGCAGTGCCGTTCCAAAAGTAAGCTGTATCGCCCACCATGACCACACCGACTGCACCTTCAGGATACTTCGTATTAAGAGCCTCAACAGTTTCAACAGAATCTTTTATTTCTAAGCCTTGGCCGGGATCGCCTTTATCACCCTTATCTCCCTTCGGGCCCTGCGCGCCCGTCTCACCTGTATCGCCTTTCGGTCCCTGAGGGCCGGTTTCTCCGGTATCACCTTTAAGCGAAGCCTTTTGCTCTTCTGTTAAATCGGCAAACGTAAAAGGATCGCCTTTATCGCCCTTATCTCCTTTCAGTCCTTGAGCGCCCGTCTCACCCGTATCACCCTTCGGTCCTTTAATTTCTCCGAGAGAAGTCCACGCTGTTCCGTTCCAGTAATACCCTGTCGAGCCGACGAGGTAAACGCCCGTATCTCCTGTTGGTTTAGCGGTTTCTAAGTCACTAACAGTTTCATAAGAGCCTTTAAGCTCTACGCCTTCTCCTTGATCTCCCTTATCGCCTTTGGGGCCCTGCGGACCTGCGTCCCCGGCATCCCCTTTTAAGCCCTGCGGACCTACTTCTCCGCGGTCGCCCTTGTCTCCCTTATCACCTTTATCACCTTTATCACCTTTATCACCTTTCGGTCCGGGCTGGCCTGCTTCGCCTTTATCGCCGCGTTCGCCTTTTTCTCCATCTTTGCCGGGATTTCCGCGGGGGATGCCGAAAACAAGTTTCGGAGATTCCTTCGTGCCTGCCACGTCGATCGTAGCTTCCGTGCCGGGTTCGTGCGTGTGGATGGTGGCGGAAATATCCGGGACTAAGGCTTTCAATTCGTCTTCGGTCAGGTCGTCGAACGTAAACGTGTCGCCCTTATCGCCTTTGTCACCTTTGTCACCCTTCGGGCCCTGCGCACCTGTTTCGCCGACATCGCCCTTATCACCTTTGTCACCCTTCGGGCCGACTTCTCCGGTATCTCCCTTATCGCCCTTCTCCCCTTTAGGGACTCCAAAAGTAAAGACAGGAGCCGTCTTATCTCCGGTCACAGTAACTGTTGCCTGAGATCCAGCCTCTAAAGTCGTTGCAGCAGCGGAAACTTCGGGAGTCAAAGATTTGAGCTCTTCTTCCGTAAAGTCTTCAAACTTAAACGGGTCACCAACCCATTGGCCACCGTCGTACCAAAGCTGCTTATCGTGATCCCAGAACCAAATATTTCTACCGATAACATAGGCGTCTCCGATACAGCCATGAGGATGGTCGTTAATTAACTGCTTAGACGAACTGTAAACGCCTCTAACAACCAAGCCTAAACCTTGATCGCCTTTGTCGCCTTTAAGCTGAGCTTTCTGGTCAGCAGTCAATTCTTCAAACGTAAGAGCCTTGCCGGGATACCCGCGGGGGCCTTCGTCGCCTCGTTCGCCTTTTTCTCCGCGCTCGCCTCGGGGACCGGTTTCACCCGTGTCGCCTTTCTCGCCTCTGAGGCCTCTCGGGCCTCTTAAACTTTCAAGCTGCGCGTCGGTGAAGTCATCAATAGTAAAGGCATCGCCCTTATCGCCTTTCAGGCCGCGGTCACCCTTATCGCCTTTGTCGCCTTTTTCACCTTTGATTTCAGCTTTCTGAGCATCTGTAAGGTCGCTCCACTTCAGAGCGTCGCCTTTATCTCCCTTATCGCCTTTGTCACCTTTGTCACCCTTCGGGCCTTGGAGCAGACGCCCGTCTTGGCAGTGATCGTGACAATGGTCATGGCAGTCGCCAAATAATTCTCTCATCGTGTAACCTCCGGTATCACCAAAATCCTCCCTTCGGCCATCCTTACTTCTCCGCCGTTTGGGCTTAGTGCTTTAATATCAAAAACCGCTTTTCTGAACTTCCACTTTTGCGTAACATCGTGGGGGAAACTCAAATCGAAGTGGTCGCGACAGATAACAATTCTTTCGTTCTCGGTCGTCAGCTCATCCAAAACTTCTTCGCTAAAAGGGGAGCGTCTAAGCTGAGCCCATGCCTTGTACCCTTCCAAGTTTGCATGTCCGCAAAAGGGGATTTTTACAATCTGATCGCTTCCTTTAAGAACTTTTATCGTGGGTCTCATCTCTTACTCCACGCGCGTTTGCGTTTGACATTCACATCTGCCGGAGCGGCAGCCGACTTAACGGACCCTCGTTTCAGTTTGTTTGCGTCTTTGGCCGTTAATGTCGGTTGCTTCTCAGCGGGCTTAGGCAACTTGCTGTCTTTAACCGGAACCTGTTTTGTTCTGTGCGGAGGCTGCCAAATGCGAGAACCGGTCTGGCGTACCGCAGCTTTGCGTCCGTAGTTCGCCGTTTTAATCGAAACTCTTGCCATTACTTTGCCTCTCCGCTTACGTTGATCCGAGCGATAAGCTCGTTCACCTTCTTAATAATCTCGTCCTGAGTTGCTTCGGGTTTGAGCCCTTTCAACTCTCCGCCTCTGGCTCCCGTCACCATCTCGATGTTTTCCTTCACGGGTTTTAAAAACCACGCGAGCTCCGCGGGCATACCCATCGTAGAAATCACGGGCTTTCTTGCTACTACCTTTTTCATTCGCCCACTAGCTCCGCCATTGAGGTTGCCATCTGGAACGCCCTGATCGGCAGGTGTCCTGCCATACGAACTTCCCATCGGTAGCCGTTGTATGCAGGCAATCGGAACGCAACACAGTTTTCCACGTCCTTGGTATAGATCGCTTTCCCGTCGGAGTAGAACGTGAGCTGCACATGGCGCACCTCCGCTTCCTCGGGAACATCCAAGAGGACACCGCCGTTTACTGTCCAAGTGTTCACCGGCACATCGTTTAAGCACCCCAGCAGGCACTGCCCCTTGTATTTTTCAGCTTGTGCGCGGTTGTAGTCGATGATGTCCTGTCGCTGCTTGTTGAGCATGTCGGCCACTTCTTTGTCGTCAAACTCTGCATCGAGCTTAGCGCAGGAAAACGAGACCGAGCGCGGATAAACGAACATCTTGCTCTTCCACGTGTAGCCCATGAGGTTGGTAGAGGAAGCATCCAAGCGGTAAACGATTCCGTCGGCATGCGACAGTCCGTAAACGTAGCCCGTGATTCTTTCCACGAAAAGGCAAACCGGGTCGAACTCAACTTTAATTAACGCAGGGGTATCACCGCGAGCGAAAACAAACATGCCGGAAGTGTTGCCCTGCTGGTAGCCGCACAGGTAGTTGTTGTTATACATGGAGCCTACCATTACTACAGGGTTATACTCTAACCAGCCTTCTCGTGTGAACAAAGGACGGGAAAATACATCCATCTGCCCACCAGCAATTACCACTAGACCGTTGGATGATGCGTAAAGCACACCGTATTGGTCATACGCAATGGAACGTTTATTGACGCACGGCTGAAGCATCGGGAGCTTTTCCTGCGTCATGGCGGCCGGATGAGTACCGGCAATCGTAAAGGGCTGGCGTTCCGTACAAACAACAAGAGTATTACCGTAAACGCCCAAACCTACGATCTGAGCATCAGTTGTCAGCATGTAGGTTGACGGCCACGCGTGCGGCAGGTAAGGCTCGCAGAACCACACTTGATTTCCGACAAAGCCTGCAATCATGCCATTCGGCATATTCACAAGCCCGCGCAAACCTTCCGGCGGCTCTTCGTAGTACATCGACTCCAAGACAATGCCGAGCTGCTCGGTCTTGCGTGTGTCCGGGTACTTACCGTCTTCAAAACGAACTCCGTTGAGAGAACGCTTAGAAGTGACCACCTCTCCCTTCACAACCGTGAACTCGTCCACCAGCATGTAGGAGATTTCCGACGACCCGATCACGGCACGATAAAGCCGTAAGGCCGTGATGTTGTAGTGCTCGGTGGGCGCTACCGGAAACTCGTCAAACTCGACTTTACCACCTACGATGTCAGCTGTAACGTTGCAGGCGTCCGACGGGGCGGACTCTTCCTTCACGTCTCCGAATGTGCTCACGTAGGTGTAGACATAGGCACGCTCCTCAGTATTTTCAGGACTTGTGTCCGTGCGAGTCGCAGTAGCATGAGGTGCCTTATCGGGGCGAGGAACACCAAGATAGAGCCAGTTTCTCGGGATCGGCGTACCATCAAGACCGTCATGGGCCATCGTCCAGTTGGACTTCTTGCAGATACCGGCTTCGGAGTAGTAAAAGCGATGTTCCTTCAAGTCAGCCATCGGGCTGAAAACCACGTCCGTGTCTACGGTCCACTCTGCCCAAGCGCCTTCACCGGAAGGTCCTTCGAGCTTAAAGATGGTCTGCACGCCCTCTTGGATCGTCTGATACTCAACTGTCTTTCCCTTCCAAGACTTAATCTCTCCCGACTGCAAACGAGTATTAACCGCGATCTGAGCGTTTGTCGGATCAAGGTTGGCCGGGCCCGTGCGCGGGATAAGGCCATTGAAGTTGGAGAGGGAAAGCGTGGTCATGGTTTATTCCTGCTTGGTTTCTTCCTGAACTGGCGTAGCTTCCTCTTTAGCCGGAATCGCAATAACCGGAGCGACGTAATCAGAGCCGTCGTCATTGAAAAGACGTGGATTGCCTTGGAAATCACTCCAAACTTCCACGGACTGGAAGGTTACTTTGAACTGCGGAAAGGTTTTCAGGACTTCTCTGATCTTGGCCTGAAGCTCTTCCTGACTAGCGTAATCCACGTTACCGCGGAACTGAACTGTAAATCTGTTTTTCATTTTTATCCTCGATAAAAAACGTATTGCTTACCGTTGCAGGTATATGACCGAACGGAGGCTTCCGTTCCGTATGTGTCGTGGTTGTCGTCGTTGTTTCCACCGAAACAAACTTCGTAAACTTTGGTACCCCAGTGGCCGAGATTTGCCGTAAACCTATAAACATCAATACAGCCTTTACCAGCACCTATGCGTGGGAAAAAGTAAAAACCTCGACAGTAAGGACTTACCTCAAAGTCATACTTCTCGATGCGGTCCGTTACTCGACTAGCGTCGTGGTACAGCAGCTCAGCCGTCATGGAAACTTCCACATCTTTCAAAGAGTTGTAGACGAAGATGGCAAGACCATGGTCATAGTCAGAGTCGATGTCACGAGCAATACAGTCGTTAATTACTCCATCAACCTTAGTCAAACCGGTAAGGCCGCTATTGAGCTGCTGAGTGACCCAGTTTTTCCACCACTCGATATTGTTGTCGTCTCGGTGCCCTGTAATACCGACGTCCCATGGCCAGCCCGCTGGTTTGTAGACACCGAACATTGTTTCCGGGTCAACATCGCCTCTTAAATAGCCCATATCTGTGCCAGTGTGGTTCTTGTAACCGACGGAGTATCCTAATGTTGTCTTGTTCGTGAACTGATTCCCAAGGTCGTATCCGTCAGACTTTCTGAACCCCAAGCCGCCGGGATTGGCGTACTCGGAGTAGAAAATGTTCTCTAGGTCCGTCCCGGCAGGATTTCTATACCCGCAGGTCATTTTGCTGTCCTTCTGCGGGGAGCCTTAGCAGGCTGTACTAGCACTTCTTGCACGGCTTCTTGGAGTGCGTCTTTTTGCTCGGTTTGCACGGTTTCTTGCATGCCATTTTTGATCTCCTGAATTTCATTTTTCAATCGTTTGACTTCGCCCCACAACACAGCTGTAAGCGCGGCATAGTCAACACTCAAATACCCGTACTCATCGGGCCTAACCGCTTCCGGGATGACCTGTTGTACGTCCTGAGCAATAACACCTATAAACCGTTCTTTAGGATGCTTATCTAAGCGGCCATAACGGTATGGTGTTATTGCATCCAGCACAGACTCTTTAGCAACCTCTTCAAAGCCGAATTTCAAACGCTTATCGGATGTGGCTTGGAAGCTGGAGGCGTAGCAAATGCCGCCAATAGTTGTCTGCCCCGGAAAACTTGTTTCGCCTGAACGCCCCAAGAGGACCGCTCTGCGTTTAATCGTGCTAAAGCAAGTATCCCAAGCCTCGAGAGAGGCTTGATCAATCGAGGGGATTTTGCCGCCTTCATACTGCGTCACATAAATCGGTTCATTACCGTTATCTGCCGTAGCAATATCCAAGGCTCCGTTATCGACTCGTGTCCAAGTGTTGTTAGCTCCGTTCTGAATGTTTTCGGCCAAACCTCGGATGATCCAAGCGTCGTTTTCAGCCATGCGGCCGATTAAGGCGTAGCTGCCCTTGTCGTCGCTCGTTCTCTGAAGCATAACAACGTTGTTTTTATAGAACTGCGGTTTGAGCCAAGTCTTAGAGCCGTCCACTTCCTGATCGGTCGTAGTGGACATGGCGTCGATGTTGTTTCGCGCCTGCTCTTTCTCCTTGTCGGTCATATCTTGTTCGCCGAGGTGAACCACACTTTCAAAACCAGTCTTAACCTCTTCTTCAAGGTTTCCGATCCGCTCGCTGATCTCTTTTTTCTCCTTCGTGTCCTGCACGATGTCTTTTTTGGAGTTAAAAAGCGCAGCGACGGGTCGAAGTTCAACTCGTGCCCCTGCTAGGAACTGTCTTCTGCGTGACCCGTCCTGCGAGCGAATAACCGTTAAAACGTCAACATTTCTCTCCACCACGCGGACGATTTCAACTTCGTTGGTGGCCTCGTCGATCAGCGTGACGAAGAAGTAGTCTTCCGGGTTAAGCCGGTTATTGACCGGCAAATTGGGGAACCGGTCCCCTTGGGCTGTGCCAAGGAGGAGCGTTGTATCGGTGTCGTTCACACCGACTGCGAGCGTTCCCCACGCATTGTTCGTAACTTTTACTGTCATACAACCCTCTGATATGCAACTCTTCCGACCGTTCTTCCCAAACTCCTTACCGCCTCGTTTTTCGCCTCTCTGACACCCTGCTGAAAGAGTGCCTTATAGGCCAGAGCCGCATTAGGATCGCTGTAGGACTGTCCTTGAATCTGCTTGATATCCGCTAATGCCCCGTTTGCAATCGCTTCCCAGAAACGCGTGTAAAGGCTCGTAGGCACCTCGGTTGACTCAAGCGTCGGAGCCAGAGCTACCACAATGGATAAAATGCCGTGTTTGACCGGTTCGGGAACCAGCCGCAGCTCGTTTAAATCAGCCTGAAAAAAGAACTTAGGCAGCCCCTCAAAGAGGCGATAGTCGATAACGTTCGTTGAATTAAGTTCATCGCGAGAAGTCGCGGTAAGCCGGAAACCGTTGTAGGCCACAGACATCACCTTCACCACCATAGCCGATTTGGGAACAGGAATTTCAACGAACTTTCCTGGGTGGACTTTGACTTCAGGATATTCTTCCTGCCAGAGCAAGGACTGAGCACAGAACTGATTGGCAGCCTTTGCAATCGCCACACGTGCCACGGGCAGCGGAACGCTGTCGGCATAGGGCAGAACAAAGGGTAAAAACTTATCCACGGGTGTCATTCAGTGCCTCCGTTTGCGGCAATCGGACCCGACGAATGCGACGGGCTCGGGCCTTCCTTACTTTGTGCTTGACTCTGTCCGTTAAGCTCAGAGAGATAGAGCTGGTAGTAGAACTGAGCAAGGCTCTGCGTGCCATTGAAGTCACTGTCCAAAAGAGCGCACTTATAGAGCACGTAGTTCGTGATGATCGTTCCAAACTCATCTCCAAGCGTGAGCTTATCTTCTTCTTTAATGATCGGCGGAAGGGCCGAATAGACGACCTCAATTTCTCCTGACCCGTCGTTAGGCGGGTAAACCTCAAATTCTCTGCCTTCTCTGTCGTCGTAGATGTAGTTGATAACGTAAGACTCGGGCCACTGTTCGTGCCAGTCGTAGAACATCGCGTCATAAATGCTGCGTGTTGCCAAGCGAATGGCAGGCCCCGGCTCTCCGTCCAACATGTTGCGTGTGATGGTAAGAAGGCAAAGAGCGTCTTCCGGGAGCTCCTGAGAAGTCCCTTCCTGAAGTTTTATGGTAGTCCTAACCTTGTTGGCAGACGGCTGGAATCGCACAACAGCCGCTTGGGCCTCGTTGACGTAGTCCAACATGACATCTCTGAGCCAACGGACATTCTCGGGATCTTTCAGGATGAAAGAGGCCCGATTGATAATGTCTTTAGCAGTAAGAACTCCCATAAAACCTCCGGCGAATCGAGGGGGCCGGCCGCACAGCTGCAACCCCTTAAGCCCCCTCAAGTCTTGGTTAACCAGATACGACCATCGGTACCAGAGCGTCGCCCTTAATAACCTTAGAGCCGTAGACGTTCAATCCGCGAACAAGATCGCCGAAATCCTGCGGGTTACGCAGATGCTCAGTCTTAGTAAACTGAGAAGCGAACGTGATAGCAGACTTGTGGCCTGCGAAGATCAGATGGCGCTTAAGCGCGGCCTTGGTAGAGGTCTGACCTTCACCGAGACCCGGCTCTTTCCAAACCGTAGTGTTGTTCCAAGTCTTACCGGCAACAGCCTTCGGAAGCTGGTTAGACACATAGATCGTGAAGCGGTCGATCATACCAATCTTACCGTTGCGAATGATGGACTTCTGGTCGCCCATGAACTGAGCCTGAGCAAGGTTAGACTGCATCAGGATGTGACGTTCGCGCGGAGAGATCACCAAGAAGCGGCCTTCCTGCGGAACGTTTGCTTCATCCAGAATTGTGGACATTGCAGTGATCTTTTCGATGATGTTGGCGCCTGTCAGAGCAACCGGTGCATCATCAGTACCCATGTTGTACTCGCCGGATTCACGGCCAGCAGAAGCACCCATGTTGCGTTCGTCGATAGCGCCATAAGCGTTATCACGTGTCGGGCTGTAAGAGTTCCAAGAGCCGTCGGGCTTGAAGAAGGTGCGGTAGAGAAGATCGGAGTCAATCGAGATCTTCATACGCTCTGTAGCATCGTCCGTGAACATGCTCATAAGATTGGGCTTGGACTGGAGTTCAAGCAGGTCATTGACGTGGAAAGCAAAGTACTTGCCTCGGTCAATAACGAGGTCGATGGTTTCACCCTGCGGCATTTCATATTCGAGGTTGCCGCCGAGTTTGTAGTCCTTGATTGTCAGGTCAGGGATCGTGTTAATGATGACACGGTCGCCCATACCGGAAATCTCACCCTGATAGTCAGTGTTGGAAATTTCACCGAAAATCGTGGTCTTGTAGAACTTCGCGGTTAACTTACCGGACCAGAGGGTCGGGATAAAGGTACCGGAGTACGGAGTTGTCGGGGCGGCTGCACTGCCGCCCGGATAGTTGAACGTAGTACCTTGAGGAAATACTACGCCCGGTGTTACTGTAGCCATTTATTGCTCTCCTGATGATTCTTAAGAGCCGCCACAGACGTACCATTAAGCGTTTACTTGAGTTTCACACGGCCTTCTGCGACAGCTCGGTCAATTTCTTTTTCCATGCGCTCTGCCTCTTCGCCTGAGATCCTTCCGCGTCTGAGATCCTCGTAGAAAGCCTTCACGTCCCACTGGGTGTAAATCTTCTTCTGAGGCTCGGTGGTCTGGACCGGTGTGTTTCGGTTGTGCGCCGGTGCTATTTGCCGAGCAAGCGGATTGGGAGTCGGAGAATTTTTGCTGTCGCGGTAGAGCTTGAAAATAGATACCGCGTTGGCTGCGTCACGCGCTGCTACTGCTCTGCTTAACATCTCTTGTCTTTGGAAACCGTATGTCGTATCTGCTTCCGCAAGCCACGCCAAGAAGTCTTTGTCCACGTTCTGGTCACGCCAATCGGGTAGCATCTCGTCCATAGAGTTCAAGAATCGCTGCTCTTCGGCGGCCGCACGGGCCTCACGCTGAGCCTGCATCTCGCGTTTCATCTGTTCGATTTCAGCTTTAACCATGTCATCGCCTTGAGGCTGGGCCTTTCTTGAGGCCTGCTCGGCAACGCGGTTGACGAAATCGTACATTTCTTCGCCAAATGTCTCTTTATCCTGTTCGCTTACCAAGGGAGCGGATTTTTCTTTCACCTGAGCTTTTAGCTTCTGGATCTCTTCCATCAGCTCGCGGCGCTGTTTTTCGTCCTCTTCTCGGAGGGCCTTCCAGCGGGCGTTCTCTGCTTGGTGCATGCCCTGAAGCGTCTTGTAGCGAGCTTCGAGCTTTCTAAATTCCTCTTCCCTGTTACTTTCAACGGGTTCCTGCGGTTTCGGTTCTACGGGTGCTGTCGCTCCACTTTCCTGCTCTTCCGGTGCCTTCTGCTCTCCGTTAAGCTGCTTTTCGATCTGTTCGACTTCTTCGACCTGTCTTTGAACTGAACTAGGTAATGCCATTGTTTTCTCCGTCTGTATAGCTCCGACGTTTTGTCGGTGTGCTTAATGGTTAAAAGTGCTTTGAGCTGTCTTTTAGCCACGCTTCTCGGTGACTAATCCGAGGAGCATGTCGATGGCTCTGATCTCGCCTTGAATCCGATAAATCATTATCGTGTCCGTGGCATAGCTCAGAGACTCAAGCCGGTCGGTTTTCAAATCTTTTAAGTGTTCTCTGAAGGTCTCTCCTTGAGGTCCCTTCATTTGCTTGAAAAAATTCTCCAACTGCTGGTTATTGGCTTTCATTTTACACAGCTCCTAACTCACTGTTTGTGTTTAAGGCGTAATGTATATACGTTCAACTGTTTATTCAGATATATCGGTTTCCCTAACCCTGCTGCATTTTTGCACCTGACTGAGGAGTTCCGTCCATCAGCTGTTTGCCCTGACTTTTGTTTTCAGGTTTAGCGGCCGATCCTCCTGCGTTAGGCTGACCTTCCGCCTGCTGCTGTTGAGCAGCCACTTGCCCTTGAGCCTGCATCATCATCGCCTGCTGCTGAGCCTGCTGCTGTTTCAAAACTTCAACCGACGGAACAAGTTCGTCCGGGTTGATGTCCAAGCGCTCGATGACGTTGCGGAACAAGTAAGCGATGCCGGTCGGTCCCACAATGTTCTGCAATACCGGAGACTGCAAGCACATCTGGAACACTTCGTTCACTCTCTGCTGCTGTTGCTCCTTCATCGCAAGTGCCATCGCGCCGCGGGCTACGATCTTCACATCGCCCTTCAAGTCAGGGTCATCCAAGAACTGCATGTTGTAAACGTAAAGGCGCTCAATCGCAGGCTCCAAGATCCGGTCAATCGAAGAGATCACACCCTTGATTGTTTTGCCCGCGTTGCTCATCAGCATGGAAAGCCCAGAAGCTGTTCTGCCTGCACCGCCGGTCGCAGAGTCCCCCGTCATGTAACGCGGAATGCCTGTGTGCTCGTCGGCCATAAGAGAGAACTGCTGATAGATCTGCATGAGCTCCTGCGCGTTGGAGCTCGGTTGGAAGAATGCAATCGGCTGCAAAGCCCCTACTGTGCCGTATCCGTCGTCCGAATACTGCCAAATTTTCCACGGATACATGTTTGTGAGTTCTTCGCCTTCCGGTAGACGCGACGAGTTAATCATCACCTGCGGGCCGGAAGAAAGTCCCATGTTGTTCACCAGAGCTCGGGCTGCTGCGTTGCAGACACCCTGAGCGTCACGGCAAAGGTCGGGCACAGAGTTTCCCCAGAAGCATCCGGGAACGTTTTCCCAAGAAGTTTTGTAGTAAGGCTTGCGGTGCAGAGGATCGGGGTTGATTGTGGCCTTTATCACATAGTTCCCGATGAGCCACGCTTCGATGTGGTACTCGCCCAGCGGATCTTCGATCTCGCTTTCATCCATGCCCCAGTCAAGCAGGAGCTGACCGTTGACACTGCCCCAGAACTGCAAAGCCTCGATGAGGCCCGAAGGGTTATTACCGGGCATTCCATCCCTTCCTTCGGCCGTATCGCGTTCAGAATCTATCGAAATTTGCCTCTCAAGTCCGGACTGGTAATAATCGGCTAAGACGGCATTGATGGATGCTTCCGAGTAGCCTTCGACACCCTTTAACGCGACTAAGTCTTCTCGCGACAATTTATGACGCTCAATGAGGTAACCGTCGTCCACTCCGGTCGCATCCGGTGCCGGATAAAGGTTGAACGGATCGACTCTCTCCCACTCAAGCAGGAACTCTTTCTGAACTTCGACCTTGTAGGCGCCGTTGACATCCGGCGTCCATTTAAGCGTCGGTTTGTAGCGCACGACGGGGCCTTTGAAGCATGCCGCCGGGAACGTCACTAAGTCATCAATGAAATCCTCAATGGCTTTCTGGAAGCCCCCTTCTGTCATCTGGTCCTTCATCTTGCGGGTCATCAGCTCCGCTTTACGCTTGGCGATCTCTTGGACCTTGACCATCGCCATGTTCTTCATGGCAAGCATGTAGCCCATGATCTCAGAGGCCGACGGGATGTAGCCCATCTTAGCCGACATCATCGCCGCGCTTTGGGCTTCTTCAAAAATCGTGCTTTGTGTCTTGGGATCGATGTCTGCGACCGGTGTGGGCTCGCACTCCCACGGCATATCAGCCATTGCTTCTCTGAGCCACGCAGCAGCCGACCGGCACTTATTCGAGGTCAGCATCATATAAACGAGTGTCGAACCCTGAGACTTAAGGATTGCTTCCAAGTCAGGATCATACTGACCGCGTCGCTGACGCAAGCTCTTCAGCATCCTCGGCTCAACTGTGGTCTCTTTCGCAGACTTAGCTTCTTCCCAGCATTTGCGAATGTAGCTTGCTAACCCTTGAATCATGGGTTCTGCGTTTTCTTCGTCGGCCTTGGCCCTTTCTTCCTCGATGAGCTGAGCTGCGCTCTTAATTTCCATGATGCCGCCAACACTGACAGAACCCGCCGGACGACCGTCAGGCCCAAGCAGAATAGGCGATTTAGTCCCATACCCGGAATCCTGTATCGGCGGGGCTTGGCGACCCGTTTCGACATCATTTAGTCCCATATTCTGTGCATTTATAGCCCCGTTTTCAGGGACTTCTGCGGAATTTATTGGCATTTTTTCTCCTAAACATAGCGGTAATTCACCTGTTTTACGGGCCTAGATTTGGTGTTTTTATGGCCTCCGAAGACCCCGGAAGTGTCGGTATGAAGGCATAAATACTGCAAAGAGTCCGCCAAGTCGGACCATGGATGGTTCTTTTCCGGTGAATCTTCAGCATCCCCGTTCTTTTTGAGGCGATAACGGTACTTACCTGCTAAGGCCGTGATGATTCCGTGGCAGTAAGCCTCATCGAACACGATGCCGCCTTTGCCGTCAATCATCCTTGTTAAAAAGCTGTCTACGGCGCTTATCCGGGGCTGTAGCGCGTTTGTTTTGGCGGTACGTACTTGGAATCCTTCTTCCTTCAAAACCTCCAGCACGGTGCGCTCATCGGTCTGCGAGCGGGTATTTGCCGCCGGGTCAAGAATCACAATCGCAGGCTGCCCCGGAAACCTCTGCGATAACACGGGTTTTAATCTCTCGCGAACGAATCTTAGTGCTCCCATGCCTGACTCAGACATCGAGTGCAGCACGACCAACCTTCCTGTCGGTGTCATTTGGCCGATCACGGCTGCCGGATGCAGCCCCACGTCCATCCCCACGATCAGCGGGAACGAAGACGACCGGATGTAATTCAGCGGCTCTTTTGCCACGTGAACGTCTCTTGCAAACGCTCGGAACACCGGCGTACCGGACAAGGTCTTACCGAATTTGGCGTGGATATAAACGTCGATCCAGTCTTCCGACTTACCTTTGGCCAAGTTCTCGTAGTAGTCCTCGGGCAGATATTCCAGCCAGTCTGCTTCCGGCGAGAGCCCGCTCGGCTGAATCCCTACGTAAGCGTTCTCAGGTGCGTTGTTGATGAACTCTTCCCAAAAAGTCTCCATGTCCGGCGGGTTGGTCTGGCCCCAGATATGCGCGTTGCTTTTGCCGTCTTCGGTCACGCAGCCGCCGATGGGGATGCCCTTGGCATCTGTGCCCCACTCAGGCCTCGGAGGCACCAAGACTTTATCCGGATAGCGCCCAAGACGGCCCTGCATGGTCTCGAAAATATCTTTGTGGATCTCTCGGAACTCATCCATCACAGCAAACGAAGCCTGCAAAGACAAGAGACGCTTCACGTCGTTCGCATCATCAAGCCCACGGAACAGAACCTCACACTCTACGTCGTTAAACCGCAGCGTGAACTTAGTGTTCGTTTTCTCGAAGTTCCCTGCCACTCCGTCCGGATACCACTTAAGAAAGTCGGGAATACTGGTATCTGCAAGCTGCTGCCTAGTGTTACGTATCCAGACGCATCGAGAGCGGCGTATACCGTCCTTACAAGGGGCCATTCGGGACGCATGGTAGGCAATTTTCAAAATAGCCGCAGACGTTTTACCGGAGCCCACCGGGCCCACAATGAGAGAAATAAACTTTTCACTCGTAAAAAACGGGATGAGCGAAGGCGGCGGAGTGTAGTTGGTAGTCTCCATCATTTATCCTCCGCAGTGATTTCCACAATCGCGGGCTTCGTGCCCGCGGGAGCCTGATTGAGATTGATCTGAATGGCAAAGGCAGGACCGCCGGAACCGGCTTTAGATCCCAAAGTGTTCTTGGGTTCCATGTCACCTAGGCGAGCCAGAACCTTCAGGGTTTCCAGCCGCTTCTCGATAGGGAGCGCGTTGTTCTCGTCCATTGCTTCCCGGTACACCACGTCCATCAGGTCGTCGGCCATCATGCGGGCCTTGTACCGACTCATCCGCCCATCTTTTTCCAGCTCAGAGCGCACTTGCAGCACTGCCGCTTGGAACGCTTTGGATTTTTCGAGAACCTTCCAGTCTTTAGCCGTCAGGTTGTAGCGCTCATAGACCTCTTTAGCTTCTGAATAGTCACCGATTGCTATGTCGGTTAAAAGCGCCAAATTGTCCATTGCCTCCACGACGAACGGGATGGTTTCCAAGTCAAGCTCGTTGGGCATCTCGTTTCAGAAGTTCTCCGTGGTTTCTGATGAATATGTGAAGAGCCATCCGAACTACTTGGGCTTCTTTGAGCCCGTAGCGGACACAGTAATCCTTGAGACGTGCGGAAAGCTCTTCCTCCAAGTAAA
>ERZ837487.467-NODE-467-length-60507-cov-11.802306_pt1 | contig 60507 bp, 74 predicted proteins | sample MGYA00519911_ERZ837487 | MGnify/ENA primary metagenome ERZ837487 (study PRJEB31850, sample SAMEA3708818) | human gut metagenome | biome: human gut; feature: human-associated habitat; material: faeces | place: China | collected 2014 ... | reverse complement strand
GGCTCCTCCAAGAGCAATTATCTCAGAGTCACCCACAAAATTTTCCTCACCCTCGTTGTTAAAAACTTCCCTGCCACGAAACAAATAGTGAAGAATACAAAATGAGAAATCAAAATCGGATTCTATTTTAAAATTTTGACGTTATACGAAATTTAATTTTTATAATTGATAACTTAACACTAATTTAACAATATTTATATAGCTTTTTGGTTATGTCTTTGGTGTTGTATATATACAACATCTGCCCTGTATCGGAGAACCTTTTCTTTTTCCAAAAACTCACTGCATCGCCCTCGCACAGCAAAAAAACCGCACACCTTTCGGAGTGCGGTTTTTCTTTCAAGTTCTCAGCAGAATGGCGAACTTCTGCTGGTCTCTTTTAAGAGATTAGAACTTGTGGACGAGGCCGAAACCAGCCTGGGCAGCGCTGGCCTTGCGGTCGAGCTCGTTAGCCTTTTCCTGAGCGTAGCCGGCAGCAGCGTAGACGTTGGTGCGCTTGCTGAACGCGTAGGAGTAGCCAACAGCAGCGTTCCAACGCTTGAACTTGTAGGAGCTGTTGTCGACATCCTTGGCATCACGATAACCAACAGTACCGAGGAAGGTACCGCCGAAAGCCGGAACGGCGGTCGACAGTTCAGCACCCCAGCCCTTCAGAGCCAGAGCCTGGGGCGTACTCAGAGCGCGGGCATCCTTGATCAGGCTGAAGGAGTCGATAACGTTCACCTGGTTATCAAAGTAGGTAGCCTTGGCAAAGACCTTGGCAACGCCGAAGTCGTAATTGCCGCCAAGGATGAAGCTGTAGCCGTTATCGACATTGCCATAGTTGGCAGCGTCGTTGCCGTACATAGTCATGTCGCCAGTCAGGACAACAGCAGCCTTGCCAGCCTTGTAGCGGAGGCCAGCGGCGAGGTAACGGTCAGCATCACCGGAATTCTCACGGGCATTCTTGATGCTGGAGTCATCGGACTGCGTGTCACCCTTGAAGGAGTACATGATGGCACCCTGCAGGCCGCCGAACGTCGGGGTCTGATAGGCGAGCGTGTTGTCATAACGGTCATAGGCCGTGCCAGTGGAGCCCTTCTGCGTGCCAACGATACCGAAGCCGTTCGGGAAGGCGGACACATCACCGAGGTAGCCGATCGAGCCGGAATCAGAAGCGATGGAGGCGAGGCGGCCGGCGTACAGAGTACCGTAGGCACCGGAGACGTTCACCTGAGCTTCACGGCCGAAGAGGCGGCCACTCTGGCCGGAGACGCCGTCATCAGAGTTGAAGCCGGATTCGAGGACGAAGCCAACCTTGGCGTTGCCGATATCTTCCGTGCCCTTCAGGCCCCAGCGGTTGCCGGTGGAGAAGCCGGATTCCATCGAAAACGTGTCGGTAGAGTCGACACCAGCCTTATCGGTGTTCAGATGGGTGTAAGCAAGGCTCGTATCGATGCGGCCGTACAGCGTGACGGACGGAGCAGCGAAAGCGGATGCCGCAAAAGTGCCAAGCAGAGCAGCGGCAATGAGAGACTTCTTCATGAAATTTTCTCCAGTAGTTTGAATGTGTGTATTGCTAACTACAGTTTTAAGGGCTTTTGGAGTCACCCCAAGTGCATGATGCAAAAATATTTCCCGGATGTTCATACGGGTAAACCCTTTATGATTTATGTCCGACAGAAATTTTTTATTTATTTTCAATCACCAAGACAACGTTACAACTATTTTTCGTATTTCTTTAATTCACCGTTTTCTGTTGCTTTTATGCAACAAACTGGCAAAAAACAGCTTCAGAAGAGCTTCCCTGAAAATAAAAAACAATATCCGAGAGTGAGTTACAAAGTGAAACAGTACAGGGTATTGACTTGTCCGAAAATCTGGGAGCAAGTTTTTATCTATTTACTTTTGTGATCCATATTTCAGAAATTCACATCTCCGCCCTCTTATCCCCGTTATGTCGAAGCCGCCGGCTTTTCAGAGGCGCAAAAAAACCGCATCCCTCACGGAATGCGGTTTTTCAGTTCTCAGCAGAATGGCGAACTTCTGCCGGTCTCTTTTAAGAGATCAGAACTTGTGAACGAGGCCGAAACCAACCTGGGCGCCGCTCGCCTTGCGGTCAAGAGCGTTCGCCTTTTCCTGGGCGTAGCCAGCGAGACCGTAGACGTTCGTGCGCTTGCTGAAGGCATAGGTGTAACCGACAGCCGCGTTCCAGCGCTTGAACTTGTAGGAGCCGTCATCGACGTCCTTGGCATCACGATAGCCGACAGCAGCAAGGAAGTTGCCGCCGAAAGCCGGAACGTTCGTACCGAGTTCAGCGCCCCAGCCCTTCAGAGCCTCAGCCTTCTTCAGATCGCGGGAATCGCTGATCAGGTCGAAGGAGTCAAGAAGATTCACCTGGTTATCAAAGTAGGTGACCTTCGCGAAAGCCTTCGCGACACCGAAGTCGTAATTGCCGCCAAGGATGAAGCTGTAGCCGTTATCGACATTGCCATAGTTGGCAGCGTCGTTGCCGTACATAGTCATGTCGCCAGTCAGGACAACAGCAGCCTTGCCAGCCTTGTAGCGGAGGCCAGCGGCGAGGTAACGGTCAGCATCACCGGAATTCTCACGGGCATTCTTGATGCTGGAGTCATCGGACTGCGTGTCACCCTTGAAGGAGTACATGATGGCACCCTGCAGGCCGCCGAACGTCGGGGTCTCATAGGCGAGGGTGTTGTCATAGCGACCATAAGCCGTGCCGGTGGAGCCCTGCTGGTTGCCGACAAAGCCGTAGGCGGACGAGAAGGCGGACACATCGCCGAGGTAACCGAGCGTGCCGTTATCAGACGCGATGGAGCCAAGGCGGCCGGCATACAGGGTACCGTAGGCACCAGAGATGTTCACCTGAGCTTCACGGCCGAAGAGGCGGTTATTCTGGCCGGAGGTGCCGTCATCAGAATTGAATCCGGATTCGAGGACGAAGCCAACCTTCGCGTTGCCGATGTCTTCAGAACCCTTCAGACCCCAGCGGGAGCCGGTGGTCACACCGGAATCCATGGAGAACGTGTCGGTGGAGCCGGCGGCGTTATCCAGATTCTTATGGGTGTAGACGAGACCCGTATCAATGCGGCCGTACAGCGTGACGGACGGTTCAGCAAAAGCAGAAGCCGTGAAAGCGCCGAGAAGGGCGATAGCAAGTAGAGATTTCTTCATTATGTGTGACTCCAAAAAATATATCTGAAGGGAAACGCATCGGAATGGACCTCCCTTCTGACTTCATGATGCGGCCGGAAAAAAAGGAGTCTTATGGTACAAACCCTGATCGTAAAACACTACGAAAAATAACTTTCTGAAGGAATTCAGATTGCTGGCTAAACGTATGTAACTAGGTGATACATTTGTGTAAATTGCATCCGTTGCTAAAAAGCAACAGATTTCCGTCTGATACACATTTAATTACAGTCGCCGGTCCTATCTTTACAGGGTGAAACGCCTGAAAAAAGAAATCCCCGCCTCATTTCTGAAGCAGGGATTCTGTCCATTTCTATCTCCCGCCGCTTCAGAAAAGAAGCATCGGAAGATGAATTTCCGCAGTGTCAGGCGGGATTACTTGCCGGCGATCGCGCGCTTCTCGCGGAGGCGCTCGATACCAAGATCGTCATAAGCCTCGAACGGCTGGTGAATCCAGGGGTTTCCTTCGAGGTAAGAGACAAAATAATCCGGCTGGAAAACAGAGCGCTCCTTCCACCAGAGCACGGCGATACGGATCTCGGTGATTTCCGGGAAATCGCTCTTCAGGTGCTTCACCACCTTCTCAAGCGTGATGCCGGAGTCCACCATGTCATCGACCAGAAGGACCTTTCCCTTCAGAGCCTCGGTGCCGGTGATGCAGCTGCTGATATTCAGCTCGCCCTGCACCGTGCCGGACATCGCGCGGTAAGAGCTCGTCGACAGCACGGAGAGCGGCTTCGAGTAGACGCGCGAGAAAATATCCCCGGGGCGCATGCCGCCGCGAGCGAGACAAAGGAGAGAATCAAATTTCCAGCCGCTGTCCGCAACCTTGAGGACGAGCTGTTCATTCAGGTCGATGTAATCCTGCCAAGATACAAAGAGATCCGCCATGGCTTTTCAAATCCAACAAAAAAAGGAAGGCAGCGCTGCGTTTTTTACTGCAGTGCCGCCTGTGTGATGCTTATAGGCTGTCGGTCTGATCCGCTTGCCCGCGGATCAGACTTTCCCCTGTTTATGGGGCTCAGGCTTCAAACGGATCGCTGAGCAGAATGGTCTGTTCACGATCCGGACCAGTGGACACTGCCGCGATCGGGCAGCCAGCCACTTCAGAAAGGCGCTTCAGATAGCTGCGCGCCGCAGCGGGGAGTTTATCCCATTCTTTGATGCCATAGGTACTGGTCTTCCAGCCGGGGAAGTCTTCATAGATCACTTCGCAGCCCGCGACCTCTTCCGCGCCGTAAGGCATCACTTCGAGTTCAACGCCGTCCTTCTTGTAGCCAACGCCCAGACGCACGACATCGCACTCATCGAGCACGTCGAGCTTCATCACGGCAAGACCGGTCAGACCGTTGATCTCGACCGCACGGCGGAGCGCCGCGCCGTCGAACCAGCCGCAGCGGCGCGGACGGCCCGTCACGGCACCGAATTCACCGCCGCGCTGACGGATGCGTTCACCCTCTTCATTGAGGAGCTCGGTCGGGAACGGACCCGCGCCGACACGCGTGCAGTAAGCCTTGGTGATGCCGAGGACGTAGTTGAGGTGATGGGGGCCGACACCCGCGCCAGCCGTGGCGTAACCCGCGACGGTGTTGGAGGACGTGACAAACGGATAGGTGCCGTGGTCGATATCGAGCATCGAACCCTGGGCGCCTTCGAAGAGGAACTGCTTGCCTTCGGCCATCAGCTTATTCAGCGTATGGGAGACGTCCATCACGCGCGGCTTCAGACGATCCGCGAAGCCCAGCACCTCGTCGATCACCTTCTGCGGGTCGAGGGCCTCAGCGTGGAGGAAATGCGTCAGTTCGAAGTTGTGGTACTCGAGAGCCGTGCGGACGCGCTCTTCGAAGAACGGGACGTTGTAGAGGTCAGCGACGCGCACCGTACGGCGGGCCACCTTGTCTTCGTAGGCCGGACCGATGCCGCGGCCGGTCGTGCCGATCTTCTTCTTGCCGAGGTTATTTTCACGGGCATGGTCAAGAGCCACGTGGTACGGCATCAGAAGCGCGCAGTTGCCGGACACGTGGAGGCGGGACTCCGCGTCCATTCCGTGTTCCTTCAGCTGATCGAGTTCGGAGAAAAAGGCGGACGGCGAAAAGACAACACCGTTGCCGAGGTAGCACTGCATCGTCGGATGCATGACGCCGGACGGAATGAGGCGAAGCACGGTCTTGTTGCCGTTCACGACGATCGTATGGCCGGCGTTGTTGCCCCCGTTGAAGCGCACGACGCCGTCGACCTTGGAGGTGAGCCAGTCGACGATCTTGCCCTTGCCTTCGTCACCCCACTGGGCGCCGACGACCACTACATTTTTTGCCATCTTTTTCTCCTAAATGGACTTGGCGGAGACAGGAACCACCTGCCACTCACCCTTTTCGAAAACAATACGCTCCGTTACCTGGAAGCTCTCAGCGAGCCCGGCAGGGTCTTCTCCCGGCAGCAGCTGCACGACGATTCTGCCGGCATGACGGAGTTTGCGCACGAGACTCTCAAGCTTCGGATCTTCTGACGCCGGGGGCGCAATGACCGCGAAGGGAAGTTCGGGCGTTCTGAGCACAGCAAGCTCACGTAGATAGAGTGTAAATCCAACTGCCGGTCTAAAGCGTCCGAACGCTAATCCAATTCCGTCATAGCGGCCGCCCCGGAGGAGCGGTTCGGGCAGATCTTCAACAAGACCGGCAAAGGAAATACCCGTGTAGTAATCAAATCCTGTCACCGAGGCACCGTCAATCGTGACGTCGTCGGCTCCGCAGCGCTCCGCGATCCACCGAAGCTCATCCACGGCCTTCTCGGCGTCCGGGTTCCCCTTGCAGAGCGCGAGAACGCGGTCCAGCGCGTCGTCGCCGCCATAAATGAGGCAGAGTCCGGAGAGCGCTTTAACGGTCTTCGCGGAGAGGGGCGCCGCGGCAACAGCGAGTCCCGCCGGATCCTTATCGGAAAGCGCCGCGACAACGGCGTCCTGGATCGCGGGGGTAAGCGCCGGGTCCGATTTCAGGATGGAACGCACAATCCCGGTGTGGCCGATTGCGAGATGTACGCGCCGGATACCGACTTCGCGCTGCATATCCACGGCGAGCCGCACCATTTCAAGATCGGCCTCCCGCCCTGTCGCACCGAACATTTCGGCGCCGGCCACATACGGCTGACGCGTAGCGAGCGGGTGACGAGGCCGAGCGTGGAGCACCGACCCCGCGTAGCAAAGCCGTGTGATCCCGGTGCGGTTCAGAATGTGGGCATCGATACGCGCCACCTGAGGCGTGATATCGGCGCGGAACCCGGCCTGACGGCCGCTCGCCTCATCGACAAACTTGATCGTCGTGCGATCGAGCCGGTTGCCGGTACCGGTGAGAAGAGAATCCAGGAACTCGAACATGGGCGGACGGATAGCTTCAAATCCGTGAGACCTCATCACTTCGAGGGTGCGCGTACGCAGGGTTTCAAGTTCCCGCGTCTGCCGGGGCAGCATGTCGGCAATATGATCCGGTAATACCCAGTTCGTCATTTGGAAAAAATCCTATCAAAGCGAAGCAATATCGGTTTGCAGCAGCCAGATAACCGCGAGGCCGCAAAGCACGCCGACGATCCCAAGCTTCTGGATCGCTGAGTCAGGCACCTGCTGCAGAAGCGACAGTGCCCGCTTCCAGCGGCGGGGCGAGATCATCGGCATCAGGCTTTCGAAAATCATCATGAACCCGAAGGCGACCAGAAGCTCCTTCAGTCCCATCATGGCTTTGTGCCTCCAGGAAGTCCCCGGAAGTCGGGCATCGGGGCGAGCTTTTCACCAGGCTTCTCTTCAGAACGGGCCTTTTCAAGCGCCGAGGAGAAATCCCGGATTCCAGTCACACGGTCTATTTTCTGATAATTCGCGTTCGCCGCGGCATCGGCTTCAGACTTCATCTGAGCGGCGCGGCTGAGCGCCGCGGAAAGCGTCTGACGGGCCTTCGCGTCGGCCGCGGCGCGGATCTCTGACGCGCTCTCCTCGACGAGGCGGCCCGAGGCCTGCACCTGGCCATTCAGAATCTTCGCAGTGGCGTCAAGGGCCGAAGCCTGGCTCTTCGCGTTGAGGCGCACTTCAGCGACTCGCACGGATTCAATCCGCACGCCGCGCTTCAGGAATTCAGGCGCCACTTTCGCCATCACCTGGGACGAGATCCAGACGCCGCCCCGCGTGATGAGAGACGCGTCATTCAGCCCGGCGGTTTCGCCGGCTGACGCGGTCTGCACGGCCTGCGTGATTTCGCGCGCCGTCTGATCGCCGCTTCCCTTGAATTCCTTCCACCAGACTTCAGGCTTCACGACACGCCACACCACATCGTAGCCAAGCGTCGGAATGCTGCCTTCACCCTTCGGCTCAAGCGCCGACACCTGAAGCGACTGCCCGCGGCAGTCAATCATCGCGGTCCGCTCAATGGGGTCCGGAAGTTTCACATGAAGCCCAGGCTCCGTCACCTCAGCAGACACGGATTTGTTCCATCCAAGCACGAGCGCCGCCCTTCCCTCTTCAACCGTGAAGAAGGAAAGTCTCGCGGCGAGAATCGCTGCCAGGGCGATCACAAAGGCTGCTATCAATTTCTTCATGATCATCGTCTCCTAGCGTCCGCGGTTACGGAGGTAATCGCGGCGGTCCGTGGTGCTTTCACGCTCATTCGCGGGATCCTCGCCCGGAGTTGTCACGTTCGAAGCCGCGGCCTCTGCGGCTGCCTCAGCGGCGGGTGACGACGCGGGAGCGGAAGACGCGGCGGCAGGAGCTGCCTTCTTCTCCGCGTCAAGCTTCTTCTGGGCAATGATCTGGGCTTCCGTCACCACCGGAACCGCGGATTCCTCACCCGGTTTCCCTTCAGGAGCCTTCGGTTTCGCGGCACGGATCACGGCCATCAGGTCATCAAGCTTCGCGTTCGCGATCGATCCCTTGTTCGGAAGGGCTGCCGCGAGCCCGGCATTCCAGGCCTGCTCAATCGCGTCGCGCTTCGCGGCGTCAGAAGCCTTTTCGCCATAGAGGTAGCTGATATAGCGGCTGTCCATTTCGGAAACCCGCACAACGCGCTCCCGATAGGATTCAGCATTTTCTAAGATGGCGCGCGACGTGTTGACAGACATCGCACCCGCGAGTTCAGCCCACCTCTGAGCATTCCCGAACGCGTTTTCACCCGCGTTCTGCGCCTCAAGCGCCACGCGTGAGGCCTCACGGACTTCAGTCGGGATACCGGCGTTCGTGACCGACACGGATTCGATATGGACACCGAGACCGAGGCTGTCCGCTTCCTTCTGGACCCGCTTCGCGAGATCGTCCTTCAGGAGCGCCGCCCGGCCGCTCAGCACGTCATGCACCGTCATATCGGTGAACTCCTGACGGAGCGCGCGGCGAAGCGCCGCGTCGATCACTTCCGAGGGATTCACCATATGTTCGAGATAATTCCGGACACCGTCAGACGCGACCTGCCACTTTACGGTGGCGGTGGCGGAAACAAAGCTGCCGTCAGCGGTAAGGAGATAACCTTCGCCCGCTTTCCCCGAGAAACTCACGTCCTGGCTGTGCACGAGACGCGTATCTACCATGCGGACTTTCTCAAAGGGCCACGGGAAGTGCCAGTGCGTGCCGGGGCCGACCAGCCCCTTGAACTGGCCTGTCGCGTAGAGCGCCGCGGTTTCGCCGGACGGCACAGAGTAGAACCCGGCACCGAGGTACGCGCCGACAGAGAAAATGGTGACGATCGCGACCAGCGCCGCGATGCGGCTCGAACGCCTGCTGCGATCAATCTGGGGGATATCATCCGGGCGCGGGGAATCCGGGGTTCCGGGCTTCTTTCCAGTCTGCTGGGCACCGGATGCCTGGGGGCCGTTCTTTCCACCGTTTGCCCAGATGGACTGCAGGAGGTCATTAAACGCCTTCCACTCAGCGTCAAGGTCCTTGCCGCTCTTCTTCGCGGAGGATTCCTCAGTGTCTTCGGGGCGGCCGGAGTGAGAGTCACTGTTCGGGGTTCCCGGATTGCGGATTTCGGGCTTCTCGGGCTGCGGCTGCGCGCGACGGGGCTCCTCAGGCTTCTGAGGAGGCTCCGGCGTTCCGGTAGGTTCCGAACCGGTTCCGCTCACTTTCGGCGTTTCCGGCTCATTCTTACCTGAAGAAGATTCCTTCTCCGGATCTTTCTTTTCCGGTTCCGGGTGTCTTCCCCAGCGGTAATCATCAATAGACATAAAGAAAAAATCCTGAGGGGGATGTCCCCGAAATTCCTGCGCGCAAGCGCACCCCTGCCGTGCCCCGAAGGGTACAGCCTGCAAGTCTTTCAGTCTAACACCTGATCCGCCCCGGGCACCCCCTTTGGGGATCCCGCCGGGACGGGAAAAGGCGCATGAATCAAGCCGTCGGTTTTCCCGCGCGGCGGGCTTCGGCTTCGAGCTTCGCCTGTTCCCAGGGCTCAAGCTCACGGGCCTTCACCGGGTGATCCTTATGCCAGTGCTCGGCAAACTCCAGAATGGCGGCCCGGAGCTCATCAAGCCCCTCGCCCGTCACGGCGCTCACGCCCACGGAACGGACACGTCCCTTCTCATCCCGAACAACACCGGCCGCGGCCGGAGCCCGGTCGATCTTGTTATAGACAAGGATCGTCGGAATCGTATCGGCATCAATCTGGGAAAGCACCTGATTCACGGAGTCAATCTGATCCTCGCGGACTTCGCTTGAAGCGTCGACCACGTGAAGGAGCAGATCCGCGTGCACGGTTTCCTCAAGCGTTGACTTGAAGGCCTCGACGAGCTGCGTCGGAAGGTCACGGATAAAGCCGACGGTGTCAGAAAGCACCACCATCTCGCTTCCGCCCACCCAGCAGCGTCTCGCTGTCGTGTCGAGTGTCGCGAAAAGCTGATTCGCGACATAGGCGTCAGACCGTGTCAGGCGGTTGAAGAGCGTGCTCTTCCCCGCGTTTGTATAGCCGACAAGCGACACCGTCATCTGATCGCCGCGTGTTCTCGAGCGACGCTGCGTGTCACGCTGCCGCTCCAGCTTCTTCAGCTGGACCTTCAGCTGCTTCACGCGCTCAGAAAGCATTCGGCGGTCGAGCTCGATCTGCTTTTCGCCCGGGCCGCCGGTCTTCGAAAGACCGCCGCGCTGACGCTCAAGGTGGGTCCATCCGCGGACAAGACGGGTCGACAGGTGCTCGAGCTTCGCGAGCTCCACCTGCAGACGGCCTTCACGGCTCTTTGCGCGCTTCTGGAAAATTTCGAGAATAAGCTCGGTGCGGTCGAGAACGGCGATATGAGCCGCCTTCTCGATATTGCGCTCCTGGGCTGCCGAGAGCGGCGTGTCGAATATCAGCACGTCTGCTCCAGCCTCCCGGGCCGCGGTCGCGATTTCTTCAATCTTTCCGCTGCCGAGATATGTAGCAGGATCGGGCTTGTCGCGGTGAGCCTCCGTGAGGCCCACCGGGATCAAGGCATCCGAGGTGACGAGAAGCGAAAGCTCCTCGCTTGCATCCGGCCGGAAATCCCGGCCGAGGCTTACGCAGACAAGCCAAGCCTTTCCGGGGCGGTCATCCCGCTCCCGGTCTACCTGAAATACTGTCAGATCAAGACTCCGGAGTGTTCGTGATAGTGACGGAGCGGGTCGGCACGACCGTGCTGATCGCGTGCTTGTAGACCATCTGCGTCACGGTGTTGCGAAGCAGCACGACGTACTGGTCGAAAGATTCCACCTGACCCTGCAGCTTGATGCCGTTGATCAGATAGATATTGACCGGGATATGTTCTTTGCGAAGTGCGTTAAGGAAAGGATCCTGAAGAAGCTGTCCCTTGTTATTGTTGGCCATAATGTTTTTCCCAGCGCTTCTGCGCTTGTTCTTTGTTTGCTACACCCGCCAATAAAAAAGCGGGTGACGAAGTGTGTGTGCTGACAAATAAAGACCTGTCTGCACCCAATTATCATACGTCTTTATGAGGAGCCTTGCCGGACCCGAGAATTTCAATCCGGCGGCGGAGACCGTCACGGATCGTGTCAAGCGACGCCGTCGCCTTCCCGAGTTCCCCCTCAGAGACAAACCCCTGCAGCTCGCGGACCGCACGGGTGATTTCCTCATCCAGCTCCGCGGTCTTCTGCGAGGTCTCGGCGGTCACCTTGGGCTGACTCGCGCAGAGCGCCTGGACTTCAGAGAGACGCTCCTGAAAGGGTTCATTCATCTCTTTCCCGGCAACCTCGGCGAGCCCCACCTTCCAGATCGTGCAGACACTCGGGCGGTTCTTGATCGGCGCGCCCCAGTAGAGACGCGTGAGGAACCGCGTGAGCAGCGTCCGGAAAACGATCGCCACAGCGGCAATCCCGGCAAGCCACGCCGCAACCATCGGATGACGGAGTCCCACGAACGCCGCGGCCAGGCCCGCGATCGCAAGCGTCACCACAGCCACCGTGAAGGAAACGGAGGGAGCGCCGAGCCCCGTTTGATCCCCGATCCGGCTCTGCGGATAAGCGATAGCGTTCACAAACATCGCGAACGCCGCGGCAAGCACCACCTCAACCGCGAGCAGCACATTCGCGTCGGGGTTACCGAGCGGCACGCCGACCCAGTAGATCACCCCGAGCGAAATGAGGAAGACGACCACAGTCAGCAGCCAGGCTGACAGCTTGGTTCTTTTCATAGTGCTGCCTTCTCTTTACTTTTTCTTGCCGTTTGCGGGCTTCGGATCCGCGTACGGGTTGCGGCCGGTACGGAATTCAATCTTGAGAGGCGTACCCGCGAGATTGAACTTATCACGGAACCAGCTTTCGAGATAGCGGCGGTAGCTGTCGCCGATCTGCTGGAGCGAATTGCCGTGGATCACGATCACCGGCGGATTCGTGCCGCCCTGGTGGGCGTAACGCATCTTCGGGCGGACCTTGCCGGCACGCGGCGGCTGCTGACGCTCAACAGCCTCAATCAGGGCGCGCGTGAGCTTCGGAGTCGGCAGCTTCGCGATAGCGGCCTGATAGGCTTCCTGAACCGCCTTCATGAGGTGGTTGAGGCCGTTATGCTTCAGGGCGGAGATATGCACGAACTTCGCCCAGTGCAGGAACCGGAGCTTCATATCGAGCTGCTGATCAAGCTGCGAGCGGTCGTAGGCGCTCATGCCATCCCACTTGTTCACGGCGACGACGAGCGCGCGGCCCGAGTCGAGCGCGTATTCGGCGATGTGGGCATCGTGCTCAGCGACACCGCTCCGGGCGTCAATCACGAGCACCACAACGTTCGAATCGGCGATCGCCTGGAGGGTCTTCACGATCGAAAACTTCTCGATCGCCTCGAAAACACGGCCCTTCTTGCGGAGACCGGCCGTATCCACGAGCGTGAACGGATGACCGTCGTACTCGAAGTCGATATTGATCGCGTCGCGGGTCGTGCCGGGCATATCGAACGCGATGACGCGCTCTTCACCGAGCAGCGCGTTCACGAGCGTCGACTTGCCGACATTCGGGCGTCCGGCGATCGCGACACGGATCCGGTGTTCGCCCTCTTCCTCCTCGGCGGGCTTCTCTTCCTCCTCATCCTCAGGGAAGGGGGAAAGCACGGTTTCCATCAGGCTCGCGATACCCTGACCGTGAGCGGCTGACACCATAAACGGCTCGACACCGAGACCGAGTTCATAGAATTCAGAGCCCGCGATCGCGCTGAGGCCTTCAGCCTTATTGACGGCAAGATAGATCTTGCGGCCCGATTCGCGCAGCGTCTGCGCGATACGGTGATCCTGGGGCGTAACGCCCGTTCTCGCGTCGACAATAAAGATAACGGCATCCGCTTCTTCAATCGCCAGCTCGGCCTGAGACGCCATGTGGCTCACCACGCCCTCGGGTCTCTGGGGCTCAAAACCGCCCGTGTCGACCACGATGTAGGGGCGCGGGCCCACCTTGCCGTCGCCGTAGTGGCGATCACGCGTCAGGCCGGCAAAGTCCGCGACAATGGCATCCCGAGTCTTGGTGAGCCGGTTGTAGAGTGTGGATTTCCCGACATTCGGACGACCGACAAGCGCAATAACCGGAAGCATGAGAGAAATTTCCTAAAAAATAAAATCCGCTGTGCTGTCTTTAGCGGCTGGTTGACCGGATGAACGCCAGTTCTCCGTCAACCGTTTGAAAAATGGCTCCGTCGCCATAGGCAATCGGAGTGGTGTAAATAGCGCCCGAGAGGCGGCCGCGGCCCATCTCACGCCCGGTGATCGGGTCAAGGAGATGCACGTAACCGTCATAGTCGCCGCTCGCCACATAGGAGCCGACAGCAACCGGGGCGGAGTTCTGACGGTACTTCATGGTGTCGTTCTTCCAGAGCTCGCCGCCCGTCGCAAGCGAATAGGCGTGAATCGTGCTCTTCTCGTCCACCACGTAGACGGTCTTCAGGTCAGCCGTCGGACCGGTGACGGCGTCAACCTTTTCGGTCCAGCGGACAGAGCCGTTCTGGGCGCTCATGCAGGTGACACGGCCCTGATAGGAGGCCGCGCAGAGAACGCCGGACGTGACGAGAGGCGCTCCCACGACGTCATTCAGACGCTCAACCTCGGTGATGCCGGAAGGCATCGAGATCGACGCTTCGAACGCCACCTTGCCGGTGAGCGAAATGCCGATCAGCTTGCCGTTCGCCTGGCCGACAAGAATGCCGTCAGCGAAGAAAATCATCTGGCGCGGCGCGCGCACCGAGAGGATCGGCACCTGCCCCTGGTAGTACCAGGCCTGTTCACCCGTGCGGGCATTGAACGCCGTCACGCGGGTATCCGACGTGTGCACGATCACGAGATCGTGGCCGACAAGCGGCGGCATATCGACTTCTGACGGCATCTTGCGGCGCCAGAGTTCCTTGCCTTCGGCGGAGAGCGCCACGACGTTCCCCTGATCCGTGCCGACCGCGACAAAGTAGCCGTCGGAGCCGACGCCTGCCACCACCTTCTCCTTCAGAGAGGCGGTCCAGACCTTGGCACCGTTCGACGGATCAATACGGAAGACTTCGTTCGAGCCCGCCGCATAGAGTCCGTTGCCGGCGAGAGCCGGCGTAAGGAAGGAGTGCTCAGAACTGCCGAGCTTCGTCGACCAGACCGTATTCACGGTCGCGGACTGCTGAATCTCGGTGAGTTTCACCGGGGCCCGGGGGCTATCGGATGAGAAGAGGGAACAGCCGCCCAGCGCGAGCGCAAGGCCTGCGGCAATTGCGGTGCGAAGTAATTTCTGACTCATGTGCTCTCACACTCCAAAAATGTTGATTGATCAGCCGGCAGCGGAAGACTTGGCAGCCGGGGGAGAAGCCGGAGCGGAGGCAGCGGCAGAAGAGGCGGCAGCAGAAGCCGCGGCGGGAGCCGGGGCAGCCGTGCCGTCTTCAGGAAGCGAATCCAGCTTCAGACGGATCAGATTCTGCAGCGGATCACCGTCGCGGGCCGCGGAGATGCCATCCTGCCAGGCCTTGCGGGCCTCGGCGTTCTTGCCCATCGCCTGATACACGTCACCCAGGCGGTCATCGATCACGAGACGCTCCGTGTCGGTCGCGGGAGTGAAGCCCGTGAGAAGGGAAACCGCCTTGTCGTACGACTTCTCGTCCATCAGGAGACCGGCGAGACGGACACGCGCGATCGCCTCAAACTCCTTGCGGTCACCGTGATCCACCACCCACTGAAGCTTCTGCTTCGCGGTGGCGATATCGCCGTTATCGGCCGCATAGCGGGCGGCGACAAAAGCCGCCATCGGACCGTAGACCGTGGAGCCGTACTGATCGATCAGGCCGTCGGAAATCGACTTGATGTTCTTGCCGTCCTGATTGTTCACAGCCGTTTCAAGCGCCACATAGGCAACAGAAGCCTTGGCGGTCTGGCGGTGGTTCCACCACTTCCAGCCGTTATAGCCGGCGACGCCGACGCAGGCGAGCGTGATGACGACCAGAACGGGCGTGCCCCACTTTTCCCACCAGCCCTTCAGGTTGTCGATCGACTCCTGTTCCTCGAGGTTGTATGCCATGTCAAAGGTCCTTCGTTTCGAGTGCTAAAAGTTCGCTAAAAATCGTATCGCAGGCGTCGTCGGCCGGGAGCGTTTCCTGATGCGCAAACCGGGCATCCTCGCCGCGGTCGCGGAGACGCTTCACGGACACCGTGCCGTTCGCGGCTTCAGTATCGCCGATAATCACGGCAAATTCAGCTCCGGAGGCATCCGCCTTCTTCATCTGGCTCTTCATGCTCGCCTCGCCGCCGTGAACAATCGTGCTCACGTCGAAGTCGCGGAGCGACTCAGCCACGGTGACCGCGGGGTCAAGCGTGTCTTCGCCCGCGTGGATCACGTAAACCGAGCAGTCAGGGGTTTCCGGCTTCACGCCGAATTCCTTCATGAGCTCGAGAACGCGTTCCGCTCCCATCGCGAAACCGACGCAGGGCGCGGGCTTTCCGCCGAGGATCTCCATCAGGCCATCGTAGCGGCCGCCGCCGCAGATCGTCGCCTGGGAGCCGAGACGGTCCGTCGTCCACTCAAACACCGTGTGACTGTAGTAGTCGAGGCCTCGGACGAGACGCGGGTTCACCGTGTACTCGATCCCGGCGCGTTCCAGCTGATGCTCGATCCCGGCGAGAAACGCACGGGACTTTTCGCCAAGGTAATCGATCAGACGGGGAGCGTTATTCGCGAGCTCCTGCATGTCCGGATCCTTCGTATCGAGAATACGGAGCGGATTGAGGTAAAGACGGTGCTTCGCCGTTTCGTTCAGCTGATCCTGATGCGCCTCAAAGTACTTGAGGAGCGCCTCGCGGTGCGCGGCGCGTTCCGCAGGCTCACCGAGAGAATTGATTTCAAGCTTCACTTCCTGAATGCCCAGCGCCTTCCAGAGGCGGGAGGGCATGAGGATCATTTCCGCGTCGACATCAGGACCCGCGAAGCCGAGAGCCTCGCAGCCGAACTGATAGAACTGACGATAGCGGCCGCGCTGCGGACGCTCGTGGCGGAACATCGGACCGAAGTACCAGACACGGCGCGGGGCGTCGTAAAGCATGTTGTGCTCGATCGCCGCGCGGACAATGCCCGCGGTGTTCTCAGGACGCAGCGACAGCCGCTCACCGTTCAGGGAGTCTTCGAAGGAATACATTTCCTTCTCCACGACGTCAGTCGCTTCACCGATACCGTGCGTGAAGAGGTCCGTCGACTCAAGCACCGGGGTCCGCATCGGGCGGTAGCCGTACTCGGTCGCGATGTCGCGGGCCGTATCCTCAAAGAATTCCCAAATGGCGCTGTCCATCGGCAGCATGTCATTCATGCCGGTTACAGCCCTGATTTTTGCTTTTGAAGCCATCCCAAGTAATCCTTTCTTGCTTCAGTAAATGGTCCGCTACTCGCCCTTCGGGCCGTAAGTCCGGCGGACATAGTCGGTTAGGAGCTTTTTGAACTCCGTATCAATATCCTGCCCTTTAAGGGTGCCCCAGCGCTTTCCGTCCATGTAGACAGGCGCCACGGGGTTTTCGCCGCTTCCGGGGAGCGAAATGCCGATATCGGCGTGAGCGGATTCGCCGGGGCCATTCACCACGCAGCCCATCACGGCGACCTTCATCCGTTCAACTCCCGGGAATTCGCTCTTCCAGACGGGCATCTGCTCACAGATAAATTCCTCGATGCTCTTCGCGAGACGCTGGAAGAGATCGCTTGAGGTCCGGCCGCAGCCCGGGCACGCCGTCACTTCAGGCGTAAAGCTGCGGAGTTCAAGCGACTGGAGAATCTGCTGCGCGACACGCACTTCCTCAGCACGCGATTCGCCGGGCTTCGGCGTGAGCGACACGCGGATCGTGTCACCGATCCCCTCGTTCAGCAGAATGGAGAGCGCCGCGGCGCTCGACACCATGCCTTTCATCCCCATGCCAGCCTCGGTGAGGCCGAGATGCAGACAGCAGCGGCTGCGGCGCGCGAGTTCTTCATAAACATGCACGAGATCAGGGACGCCGGAAACCTTCGCGGAAAGCACGATCTTTTCAACGGGAAGCCCCACATCCATCGCGCGCTTCGCGCTCGCCACCGCGCTTTCCACCAGAGCCTCACGCAGCACGTCAGAGGGCGGCAGCGGCACGGGCCGCTTCGCGTTCTCATCCATCATGCGGGCGAAGAGCTCCTGATCGAGCGACCCCCAGTTCACGCCGATCCGGACAGGCTTATCCTCTCGGATCGCCACTTCCACCATCTGGCAGAAATGCTCGTCCTTCGCGTCCCCCTTGCCAACGTTTCCCGGATTGATCCGGTATTTCGAGAGCGCGCGGGCGCATTCCGGCACATCGCGCAGGAGTTTATGCCCGTTGTAGTGGAAGTCGCCGATAAGAGGCACGCTGCAGCCCGCCTGATCGAGCCGGTCGCGGATCACCGCGACCGCCTTCGCCGCTTCCGGCGTATTCACCGTCAGACGCACCAGCTCGGATCCCGCGCGGGCGAGTTCCAGCACCTGGGCCACCGTCTGCTCGACATCCGCGGTCGGCGTATTCGCCATCGACTGAACCACGATCGGGTGGCCCGAGCCCATAGCGATATCCGTGTTCCCCCACTTCACATGGACGGTCGGCGTCACACGCCGGCCGGGGAGCGAAATCGTCGCAATCTGTGCCATCTTTCCGTTTCTCACTGAAGGATGAAGCGGGCGACCGATCCCTTCGTGTAGCCGGAGAGATCAAAGGGCGTGCCGTTGAGAGACACTGCGCACTGAGTCGAATTGCCGACCGTCGCGCGGATCGGGAGCTTGCCGGTAAAGGACTTCTCGTCCCCTGCCTTGATGTTCCCCTGGAAAATGGTCTTGCCATCCGCGTCGATCAGCTTCACCCAGGAGCTGCCGATCGTACGGATCGTCACGTTGCCGGTGCCGGCGGGAGCAGCTGCCGTGTCAGCAGTCTTCGCGGACGCCGCGGCGGTCTGAGCCGTGGCAGCCGGGCTCGAAGCCACGGGAGAAGAAGCCGCAGCGTCAGGCGAGGACGCCGTGCCATCCGGGTTCGCCGTAAGAGGCGCGTTCGCCGGCATCGCGTTCGAGGGAGAACGCGGGCGCTGAAGCGCCGCGGTTCTGCCGGACGCTTCCTGCATCTGAACCTGAGCGGCTTCGGTGTTGTCACCGCCAAGCTTCGAGAGAATCCCTTCACGCCATCCGCCCCAGACCGCGCCGATCAGAACGATCACCACGGCGAAAGCGAGGAACACGCGGAACCCCTTCTTTCTCGGGCTCGCATGGAATTCCACTTCCTTCTCCATCTTCCGCGCGGGGACTGCATCCGCAGCCGCCGGAGCCTGCGCCGCGGGGGCCTCAGGCGCGAAGTCACGCGCAAAAGCGTCTGTCACCGGCTTCGGGTCCGCGCCCATCACGCGGCAGATGTCGCGGATAAAGGCCCGGACGTAGACAGGTTCCGGAAGAAGCCGCATCTCTTCGCGTTCCATCGCTTCGAGCTGTCCGCGGCTGATCTTCGTGCGGTTGGCGACATCGTCAAGCGACAGTCCGGCCTTCTCGCGCAGGCTGCGCAGCAGCTTGCCGAATCCAGGCTGAGCGCCGGCCGCCGGTTCCTTCGCCGTCTGTTCTTTCTGTTCTTCCATCATTTCTCCTCGGCTTTATTGAGAATCGAGGCCGCCTCTTCCTTCTGGCGGACCAGCCGTATCGCACGATGGGTGCGGTCCTTCACCTGGCCTGCGAGCTGACCGCAGGCCGCGTCAATATCATCACCCCGGGTCTTGCGGATCGTGGTCACGATGCCCGCGTCATTCATCCGGCGCTCGAAGGCAAGCACCGTATCGCGGTCTGACTTGAAGAGACCGGATCCCGGGAACGGGTTGAACGGAATGAGATTCACCTTGCAGGGGACGTTCCGCACGAGGCGGATCAGCTTATCCGCCATCTCGAGCGAATCATTCACGCCGTCCAGCATCAGGTATTCAAAAGTAATGTAATCGCGGGGCGCGTACCGGAGGTAGCGGCGGCAGGCCGCCATCAGATCCTCAAGCGAATGCTTGCGGTTCACCGGCATGATCTTGTCGCGCAGCTCGTCCGTCGGCGCGTGAAGCGACACGGCGAGAGCCACCGGAGCCAGCTCCGCGAGCTTATCCATCTGGTTCGTGAGGCCGCTCGTCGACACCGTGACGCGGCGGCGCGAAATGCCATAGGCGTGATCGTCGAGGAACAGACGGATCGCGGGCACCACAGCTTCCAGATTCTGGAGGGGTTCGCCCATGCCCATCAGCACGACGTTCGTGATCACGCGCTCATTCGGATTATCGGTTCCCGCTTCGCGCCTCAGTTCGCGTTCAGCCCAGAAGAGCTGGCCCACGATTTCGGAGGTCTTCAGGTTGCGGGCAAAACCCTGTTTGCCGGTCGAGCAGAAGAGGCAGCCCATCGCGCAGCCCGCCTGCGTCGAAATGCAGAGCGTACCGCGGTCCACTTCAGGGATATACACCGCCTCAACGGCGTTGCCGTTGCCGACATCGAAGGCCCACTTGCGGGTGCCGTCGGAGGAAATCTGTTCACGCATCGGTTCCGGAGGACGGACTTCAGCCATCGCCTCCAGCTTCTCGCGGAAGGACTTCGCGAGATTCGTCATCTTGCTGAAGTCACTTTCAAGGTTGCGGTGGATCCATCGTGTGAGCTGGACTGCCCGGAAAGGTTTTTCCCCGAGGCTGTCACACCACCTGGTGAGTTGCTCCCGATCAAAATCAAGGAGATTCACTCGCTCTGCCGCCATTAGACACCTGCCTCCACGGCCCGTCGGGCCCATGAATCAATGAAACTTCAAAAAACTGCAATCCCCTCCCTTCACCCGCGGGCGAAGGGAGGGGGTACTAGCTAACTGCGCCTGACTGCCGCCGGATTAGCGGGAGTGAATCGCGAGAGCCGGGAAGAAGTAGGCGATCTCGCGGGCAGCGGTCTCGGGAGCATCAGAGCCGTGCACGGCGTTGGCGTCGATCGACTCAGCGAAGTCGTGACGGATCGTGCCGGGAGCAGCCTTCTTCGGGTCGGTGGCGCCCATCAGTTCGCGGTTCTTCAGAATCGCATCTTCGCCTTCGAGCACCTGGATCATGACGGGGCCGGAGATCATGAAGGAAACGAGATCCTTGAAGAAGGGACGATCCTTATGAACTTCGTAGAAGCCTTCGGCTTCAGCCTGGGAGAGCTGACGCATCTGGGCAGCCACGATCTTGAGGCCCGCGTCTTCGAAACGGGTGTAGATCTTGCCGATCACATTCTTGGCGACGGCATCGGGCTTCACGATGGAAAGAGTACGCTGAACAGTCATTTTTAGTCCAATTGAAAAACAAAGAAACACCGCCGGGGCACCTGACGAGAGGCTGCCCGGAGGCAAAAAAGAATTCTTCCGACAGGCAGCCAGCCCTCAGTTATCCCGAAGGGGCTGCCGGATGAAAGGTGCTTATTTTAGCATGTGTTAGGAGCAGACTCAGGCAGCTTCCGCGGGACGGGAATCCCCTGATTCCGCCTTATCTTCCGCCTTTTCAGAGGGAATCGGCTTGGGTCCCGGCACAAGCACCGCCATGCTTTCGACGTGCCCCGTGTGCGGGAACATATTCATCACGCCGGCCTCAAGCAGCCGCCATCCGCCCTGATGCTGCAGAATCGCGCAGTCACGGGCAAGCGTCGCCGGATTGCAGGAAACATACACCACGCGTTCCGGACGCTTATCGGTCGCGGCAAGCACCTGGCAGACCGCCTGAGCGCCTTCGCGCGGCGGATCAAAAAGCAGGCGGTCGATTCCGCCCATCTTTTTCCAGATCGCGTCCCAGTCCTGCTCAGACCAGGTGAAGAGGTTACGGGCAACGAAATCCGTTTTATCCGCGAGACCGTTTTCCGCGGCGCCGGCCTTCGCGCGCGACACGAGTCCCTCGCTTCCCTCAAGACCGATCACGCGGGCGCTGCGTCGGGCGAGCGGAAGCGTGAAGTTGCCGAGGCCGCAGAAGAAGTCCACCACGCGGGATTCAGGCGTAAGCCTGAGGAGTCTCACCGCGCGGCTCACCATGGTTTCGTTAAGGGCGTGGTTCACCTGCGTGAAGTCCGTGGGCTTGAAGGCAATGCGGACATCGAATTCGGAAAGATAAAGGCCGAGCGCGTTTTCAAGCTCCGGACGGATCGGGGCAGCCGAATCCGGCCCCTTCGCCTGAAGCCAGATATCCGCGCCGTACTGGTCGCCGAACGCGAGGAGCTTCTCCTCGTCCCCTTCACCGAGCGGCTCAAGGTTACGGAAAACCAGCGCCGTGCGGCCGTGACCGTCCACCGCCACTTCAATCTGCGGCAGACGCTGACGGATCGTGAGCGTCGACACGAGTTCGCGCAGCGGATCAATCATGTCGGAAACATGCTTCGGGAGGATCGCGCAGCTATGCATATCGGCAACGTAGGACGAGCTCCGCTCATGGAAGCCGACCAGCACCCCGCCTTTCTTCGTCACGTCGCGCACCGTAAAGCGGGCGCGGTGGCGGTAGCCCCAGAAGGGACCGTAGATCGGGGGAAGGATGTTTTCAGGCTTCGTTTTACCGATATGCCAGAGGGCATCAAGCAGCACCCGCTGCTTGATCGCTACCTGAGCGAAGGGATCGAGATGCTGCATCGCGCAGCCGCCGCAGCACCCCGGCTCCAGACCGAAATGCGGGCAGCGGGGCTTCACGCGCAGCGGCCCCTCGTTATGCAGTTCCACAAGGCGTCCGATCTCAAACGACGTCTTATTGCGGATCCGCTCGTAAGTCACTACTTCGTGAGGCAGAGCCCCTTCGACGAAGACCGCTTTACCTTCGCGATGCGCTACGCCGCGGCCGTCCTGATCCAGGCTCTCAATCTCGACCGTAAAACGGTCGCGTGTTTTTTTGTTTTTATGAAAAGAACGCGCCATTATCGCTTTTCCTCAATCGTCATACATCCGGGGGTCTGCTTCCAGAAAATCAGAAGCCCGGAACTTCCTGATAAAAATGGAAGTACCGGGCGCGCCATATTAGCGGATTTCAGAAATTACCGCAGATAGGGAGAAGGATCGACGGGCTTGCCGCCAATACGCACTTCGAAGTGAAGCACAGGCTTCGAGGCATCGAATCCGCCCACTGTGCCGATCTTCTGGCCGGCCTTCACGTGTTCACCCTTCTTCACGTTGATCGTCTGCAGCTGACCGTAGGTCGTCACAAACGTACCGTCGCCGTGGCGGAGAATCACGAGATTGCCGTATCCCTTGAAGGCGGTTGAGGTGAGGAGCACTTCGCCGTTCGCGGCGGCCTTCACGGCCGTGCCGCGGCGGCTCGAAATATCAATACCGCGGGTCGCGGAGGTGAAATGGCTCACAACGTCACCCGTCACAGGCCAGGAGAGCGTCTCCTGAGTGCCGGGAATCGGGGTCGGTGCATGAGCCGTGGCTGCCGGCACCGCCGCAGGGGCCGCAGCACCAGCGGGAGCCGCCGGCTGCTTCATGCCTACCGCCTGAGAGGCGGGAGCGGTTGTCGGCTGAGCCTGATGAGCGGCGACCGGGGCTGTCGCCACGCGGACCGCCGGGCGCCCAGCGCCCGGAATCTGCAGCGTACGGCCGACCGCGAGCTGGCGCGGATCCGAAATGCCATTCACGCGCATCAGCTCATTCACGTTCACGCCGTGGTTCTTCGCGATGCGGTAAAGCGTATCGCCCGCCTTCACGGTGTAGGTGTTCCCGGATGCGGCAGGAGCCGCGGACGACATAGCGGAACCTCCGGAGAAGCCGCTGCCGCCTGAAAGCGGCACCACCTGAGCGCCGGAAGAGGACGCCGCGGGCGCGGCCGGCACGGAGGCGGGACCGGACTTGATCGTGCCCGTGGTGCTGTTATCCGACACCGGAGCAATCTGAGTCGACGTACAGGCCGTGGCGAAAACGGCGGCAAGCGCGCTGGCGATTAAAAGCTTACCTGCTGAAGACATGAAACTCTCCCCTAAAGACTGTTACGGATGGCCTTTCCCCGGAAGCGCCTCATCAAACCAGGATGAAGTCGCCGACAGCCGGCCGTAATGCGTTAAATCAATCTGCAGCGGCGACACGGAGACAAAGCCGTGCTGCGTTGCGTAGAAATCAGTTCCCGGTCCCTGGTTACGGGGCTTGCCGGCCCGTCCAAGCCAGTACACCTGCTCTCCCCTCGGGTCGAGCTCCGGTACAGCATGATCCGCGCTGTGACGGCGGCCAAGCCTCGTCACGCTGATGCCGGAGAGCACGCTGTAAGGCATGTTCGGAATATTGACATTGAGAAGCACGGGATCGGAGGACTGCTTCTTATTCAGAAACTGTTCTACCACAGTCTGAGCGACTTCCGCGGCAGACTCAAGTTCCATCCAGCCGCGGTCAATCTGCGAAAAAGCGATCGAATCGACGCCGAACTGGTAGCCTTCGATCGCCGCTGCGACGGTGCCCGAATACATTGTGTCGTCGCCCATGTTGGCGCCGGAATTGATCCCGGACACCACGAGGTCCGGACGGTCGTTCAGAATCCCGGTGAAGGCGAGGTGCACGCAGTCAGACGGGGTGCCGCTCACCGCGTAGACATCCCGCGCCACCTCGGTCACCCGGAGCGGCAGCTGAAGCGTGAGGGAGTTGCTCGCTCCCGACTGGTTATGCTCGGGCGCGCAGACCGTCACGCGGCCGAACTTCGCCATCGCTTTCGCAAGCGCCTGAATGCCGCGGGCGGAGTAGCCGTCGTCGTTTGAAATCAGAATGTGCATCAAATCCCTCGTGCAGCCCCTGCGTTCAGCGTTCTTCTGCAGAAGCCGTTTTCAATCAGTAATTGGTTAATGATAATGGCATAGGAACAGCCGGTCACGCAAAAGCACAATTATTCCGGGGTTCTTTCTCACGCCGAATGGCGTCTGAGTCTATACTTTCAGCCATTGACTGATTAGTTGTTCAGATTTTTTCTCTCCCTATCCATGAAGCTATCCGCCTGGGCCCATCAAAGGGGCATTTGCTATCAGACTGCCTGGAGAATGTGGAAGACCGGAAAACTCCCGGTTCCCGCCTGCCAGCTTCCGTCCGGCACCATCGTTGTTGACGATGTGCCGGCTGCCGGCGGCGTGGGGCTCTACGCCCGTGTCTCCTCGGCAGCCGAAAAGGACCGTCTGAAGCGTCAGATGAGACGGCTCGAAGTCTATGCGGCCAGCATGGGCTGGAGCGTCATTGATAAGGCTTCTGAAATCGCGACCGTGACGAACGAAAACCGCCGCGGTCTTCAGAAGCTCCTGAAGAACCGCCAGATCCGAACGATCGTGGTTGAAACCCCGGATCGGATTCTCCCGTCCGGCTTTGATTACCTCGACCTTGCGCTGCAGTCTGACGGACGGCGCATCATCGCCCTTGATGAACAGTTCTCAGGGCACGATGACGAAACGACGCTTGAGGAACTCCTCGACACGTACTGCGCGAAGATCTACGGACGGAAAGGAGCCGCCGCGAAAGCGAAGGCCCTGATCGCGCTGCTGCACGAAGGCGACCTCGATATGCTGAAGGCGTCCGAACGGGCGTCTGAACGCGCGGCCGAGCGGGCCGCTGCCGCCGCAGAACCGAAGGAAGAAGAGACGGAAGTGACGCTCTGATTCCGAGCGGCCGCTTTCCCGCAAAAAAATATCCGCGGTATCGCTCATCAGCGACCGCGGATTTTTTGTGCCTTCATCACGCAGACAAAGGAAAAGGGAGGTAACTTCCGTTACCTCCCTTCCTGGAATTGGTCGGGTGGTGGGACTCGGATACCCCTATTTTTAAAGGGGCTAAGCGGATATCATTACCTGTTTGTGGCTTAGTTTGTGGTAATAAATCTTTATGGCTCTTGTTGATTAAGGGTAAGCCCTTGAACTGAGGGGGGGGGGTAAATGATTTATCTTATATCCATACATTTCTTTACTCTTAGGAGAGATACATGAGTACTCAGAAGAAATATATAGGATCTTCTCATTTCAAGAATACCGCCATAGCTATCGCTGTTGCTTCATCTTTTGCCATAACTCCGGCTTGGGCAGTTGATACCGCAAAGGGGAGCGGTAGCGGTGTCGCTTATGGCACTGGAAGCGGCGCGCCTAAGGCTGAAAACGTTGCTATTGGTAAGGGAGCCACTATTTCTTACTCTGGCGGAGTCGGGCAGCCTTCCACCGGTGACATTGTAATTGGCGGTGGCGCCCACACGAACAACTATATCGATCAGGGCGGCGGTATTGCGATCGGCTCAAATTCGTTTGTGGAAAATATGGTAGGAGGATTGGAGAGGTCTTTTGACTTCAATCAGGCGGGGTACAATAAAATTTTTGGTGTACCGTACGGGCTCCCAAAAGATCCTACAAAAATGGTAACGGGCATTGCCATCGGGCAGAATACGTATGCCCGTTCTGGCAGTGTTATGCTCGGCACCCATAACTACAAAGGGAAGCTAGGAGACGTAGATGTTGATAGCAGCAGCACGAAAGACAATAACATGCTCCTCTTCTCTACAACATTAGGGGCAAACAGTTATTCAAACGGGTTGTTCTCTACAGTCACTGGAGCTTATTCCATAGCATCTTCTGACTACAGCGGGGGGAACACTTCTGCCGCCACCAAGAATTTTGGCGCAACAATCACTGGCTCTTTAAACAGCATCGAGTCAGCCACTGCATCTTCTCTCTATTCCGGCGTCGCTAATAGCATAGTAGGTGTAGCCAACAGAACTTCTAACTCCAATGGTTCTCTTATCTTTGGCGCCGGAAACGAAATTACAAACTCTCTAACTTCTATAGCCGCCCCCTCATCTGGAGGGGGTTCAGCTAAGGACTTGGCTGATGCGCTGCGTTCCGCTGTAAAAGAATCAAACGGCGGCGGCGCAACTCTTGCAATCGGCGGCGGCAACACTGCCGATTACACCCAAGCCTCGCAGCTGATCGGCGTTAACAATACGCTCAAAGGCTCGTCCAGTTCCGTGAGCCAATACAACGCGCTGAATGGCTACAAAAACACGGCGAGCAACGTTAATCATGTGACTGTTATTGGCTCTGAGAACTCAGTATCCGATACAACAACGGCTGTAGTTTTTGGCGATAAGCGTACGCTGAACGGGGCCGACAACAGTGTAATTATTGGCTCATCTTCGAATGGTACAACTACAAGCGTAAAGAATGCTGTGGCTATTGGCACTGAAAGCAATGCCACCGTTGAGGGTGGGGTTGCGCTGGGAGCTGGATCCGTCGCTTCGACAGATAAGGGTAAAGTAGGGTACGACCCGGGGACCAAGGCAGCCTCGACCAACACAGATAGCACATGGGTATCAACCCGAGCGGCTGTTTCCATTGGCGATACGGCCAATGGTATTACTCGGCAGATCACAGGTCTCGCAGCAGGTACCGCCGATACCGATGCCGTCAATGTAGCCCAACTGAAGGTGGTCAAGGGGGACGCTTCTCAGGCAGTTACAGAATCTAAGAAGCATAGCTCTGTTGTGGCGGGGAACAATATCAAAGTTACTTCTCAGGCCAACGCCGAGGGAGGAACTGAATACTCTGTGTCGACAGCCGATAATGTGTCGTTCAGTTCAGTCACAGTTGGTGCGGCTTCAATAAGCCAGGCAGGAATTCAGGCTGGCAGTCAAAAAATTACGAATGTTGCCCCCGGAACGATTTCCGCGACGTCTACTGATGCTGTGAATGGCAGCCAGTTGTATCAGACAAATCAGGCGGTTCAGCAGAATTCTGATGATATTTCCAAACTGTATAACCGCAGCGCGGAACTTAACCGCAAGATCCATCGTACCGGCGCGCATGCGGCCGCTCTTGCCGCACTGCATCCGCTGGACTTCGATGAAAATCATCGGGTGTCCGCCTCTCTCGGCCTTGGCCAATACCACAGCAGCGGGGCGGCCGCTCTTGGTATCTTCGTCCGCCCGACGGAGAACTTTATGGTCAGCCTGGGAGGATCAATCGCCTCTGGCAGTGATGTGATGGGGAATCTCGGCGTGCATTATCGCTTTGGCGGCGACAGCGTGCGGGTGAACAAAACGGAACTTACTCAGCAGGTAAGCACTCTCACCGCTGAAAACCGGGATCTGTCAGCAAAATTGGCTTCTTCCAACTCAAAGCTGGAAGCCGCTACGTCAAAGATTGACTCTCTGATGGAAAGAATCCACGCTATCGAAGCCAAACTTAATATGAAGTAAGCAAAGCTCAAGGAGAGGGGGCTTGCCCCTTCTCCTTTCGCCAATATATAATGTATATGGTCTTGTGAAGGCCACTGTGGTTCGCATGTGGGCACCAGCTCTCCCCTTGTAAGACTGGCACGGCCTAATAAGAGGCCAAGATGCAAGAGAATTGTGCGCGCCTCTTGAGGAAACTCGGGGGCGCCTTTTTATGAAATCAAAAGGAAGGCGCCCAGTTGGCTACAATTTCCCCAGTATTGATAGGGTTGTGAAGGTCCCCCGCCACGCATGTAGCTCTCATTGTTTCCTTATCCGCGGCTACTCTTGTAAGAAGCTCTGCACCCTCCCCAGCCAGTTCTGCGCCTTCTCCGAGTAGGCTTTCGCATCGGGCGAGGCGCTCTTGAGTACGGTCTCCGGTATCTCTGGCTGCTTGCAGATCACTCTTGGCTCTGGTGTCTGCGGCGTCGCGCACCCGGACAGCAGTAACCCGCACAGCGCGAGCGTCAGATAAAGCCTTGTCTCGCGCGGCAAGCGCATCAGCCAATTGTCTTGATTGTTTCTCATAGCGTTCCTGCGCCTCCTTTTCTACCGCCCTGGTCTGCTTCTGCCAATCAGATTTAAGCTCGCTGATCTGAGCTTCATACTTCTCCGCCGTCGAGGATCTTCCTCTGGAGTACCCCCAGAACGCGGACGCTATCAAGGCGCCGATAATGACCCCGGCAATGGCCAAATTCCTTTTCATCATTCCTGCCCCCTCATACAGATCCGATACTCATCTTCCCGCCGGTTCGTCAGCCCTTTATTCTTGACGAGCTTTCCGTTCACTCGAACCTTATCAAAAGATAGGATTGCCGCACAGGCGGCTTGGTATCGTCCAGTCTGAAGCTTCCACTTGATCGATGATTTACAAACCGCCTTAGCGCCTACGTTATACGCAAGAGAGATATAGGCGTCCCACTCGCTTTGAGTCAGCTTGATATCATCGCCGAGGCACGCCTGGAGGACCTTTTCTGTGTGGCCAACATCTTTGCCCAGAGTCTTCATAGCCTCAGAAACGGTCATCCGAGTAGAAGCTTTAACCTCGCTCCCGGTGTGCCCGAAGCCGACCGTGAGGATCCCGCCAGTATCCTTGTAGGCTGTTGCACTGTACCCTTCGTATCCCACAATCCCAATCAGCCCAGCGGCGGAAACGGTCATTGCAGTGATCTGGTAGCGGTTCATAGAAATCCCTCCTGCCCCCTGGTATGAACGCCTTATTTTTTAAAAGCTCGCTATAATGCGATACGTAAGGTCTCTCTCCTTACGTAGGTGGTTTATGGAGTCGGTAGGCTTTCCCCGGAAGAGCACATGCTTTCCCGGGGATTTTTATAGGAATCGACCGCCAACCCAAAGCGTTAAAAGCGCTACTCCAAATGGGACAATCACGCTTTTAATGAATTCCCACGCCTGAGCCCGAACCCGTCTGCGCTCATCAGCGCGGATCCGTTCTTCATCAAAAGCATCCATTCGGTTCTCCAAAGTAAGGACTCTGTTTTCTAGATCTTTGCTATAATCTTTCATGTAGATGTGGTCCATCTATGTGTAGCGTTTCTTAAGTCTCTGTTATGATTCGTTCCATCCCCGGAAGAGTTCCTGCTCTTGCCGGGGATTTTTACAGAGATCGGATAAAACCGATGACGCCCAGCACACCCCCAATAACGGCGCAGGCGACCAGCACGAGTTCTTTCCAGAAGTGAAAACGCTCCTTTTTGTATTCGCTGATAGCCGCTTGCTGAGCCTGTTTCAACTTCTGTTCATCCATAAAAGCCTCTGGCTTATCTATTCTTTCTTTGGTATCATCTCTCACGTACAGACCTCATATGTACACATTGCTCAGTCCCCGAAAGAGCTGCAACTCTTCCGGGGATTTCTTTTAACTGAGAAAGAGCTCCTTCTCTGCCTCTCGCCTCCTCACCAACCCCGGAAGCTCCCTCCCTCCCGCTCGCGCCCAACGCTTGAATTCATACCCCGCATTAATTACCTTGCCGGCATTGAAAAGTTTGAGGAGAGTAGATCTGCAGAGTGCCCCAGCGCCACAGTTGTATGCAAAATCCAACAAAGCGATGAACTGCCCTTGCGTTACAGCGACCCTGACAGATCGTGACAGCACATCACGAAGACGGTAAAGCTCAGACTCCAGAAGCTCGTCTGCCTCCTCTTGAGTAATCTTTATGTTCCTGATGACAGGGTTCCCAGATGCCAGGCGTGTAGAGCCATAACCCACAGTCCATACTCCCGCAGGATCCCGGTAGGAAGTCAGCCGGAACCCCTCGTTCGACTTAATGAAGGGGACCGCAATTGCCGGGTCCCACACCGAAAATTCTTTCTTTTCAGCCATGATCTCTCCTTATTTTGTCAGCCAAAGGACAAGATTCGGCCCGCACACGCCTTTCAATTTCCTGCTCTTTCTGCATATCCATAAGCACACCAACCTCTTGCTTTAGTTTTTGAATTTCAGCTATACTGGCGTTGTGCATAAGTTCCTGTGTGTAAAGTGGAATAAAAAAGCCCTCGGGAGTTCGTTCCTCTCGAGGGTTTTCGTTTGATGGGGAGGATCCCCTATCCTTCTATTCGTCTCTGTGCTGCCGGTGAATCTCTCCCCCGCTCACCACATCTGACGCCATCGCCTCTGACCGCTCTTCCATCGCTTTCAGCATCTTGCGGACCGGGGCCGGGATGATTGATCCATACCCCATGCGCTCAATGTTTTCCAAGATGCTGCCAAAATCGTTCAGGCAGAAAGCAAAGACCGCCGCATCCCTGACACTGACGAAAGGTATAACCGAAGTGATATCCAGCCCATGGCAAAGTGCCACGAGGCTCAGCATGACGATCTTTTTGGTGATGCCAAGGAACCCCGTACGGGAATTCCACTGCCCGGTCTTCATCGCGGCATAAGTACCGCTCAAATAATCGACGACGATAAAAACAAACAGCCATTCAATCGCGTCATCGACCGGGCCAAAAAGAAAGGAGCACAAGGCTCCCAGAATCCCGCCAACCGCCAGAAAAACGCGGGATGAAAAATCAGGGATCAGATCCACCATAAGCGTAAAGCCTCTATATACCCTTTCCCTTATCCAAAGTGTTTGAAAACAGCCACCCGTGCGGTGTGCTGGCTGGTCTTGCCAACTGCTGGTGCCTGCCACAGCTTCCACCCAAAGCTCACCTCCGAAACTGCACAAAGCCTTGGAAATAAAGCCTTTAATACCGCCCCCCCACTGAAGGGATGAAGCAGAACCAGTAGACATCATCTGTTCCTGACCTAACGACAAGGCGTACTGTGTCCCCCTTTTTCCCGTATACGAGAAACGTTGCAGACATATCGGGATCTGTTGAGTTCGGCTGAATCTGAACGGCGAGCGTCGAGGATTCCGGGGCCTCAGCCGCAATAATTTGCAATCCATTATTTCTAGCTTCCCGGCAACTGACCCTGGCATTGGCGTATCCATCGCTCGGAAGAACGTAGTTCGTAACGCTCCCGGTAGGAGAAATAATAACCCTATTGCCCCAATGCGTGGGCGTAGATGCTCGACTTCCCAAACGCATCACGAGGTGCTCAAGATGATCCTTCAAACTCATTTCATCGCCTCCTTTTGCGCCGCCCTCTGGCTGATCTTCAGGCCCGCTTCATAGCTGATGCATTCCGGGAGAGCGGGGAATTCAACCCACGGGAAGCCCTCTGTTTCCGTCAGATCCCTGAGGGCCTGACGATAGACCGTGATCTCGGCCTTCTCGTCATCCGTCAGAGCCGTGCGCTTCCCGCCCGCTTCACGCTGAACGGTGATGTCTCCGATCGTTGCGTAATCGTCCGTGTCGCTGATCCGGGCGTTGCGCTCGGCCTTCATCTGAGCCGCATACAGCGTGGTGCAGTACTCATCGCCCTGCTCCGGGAGCGCGGCTTCTTCGTAGTACTGGCCGTCAGCCGACCGGAACTGGGGCGCCTCGAGCTTTTCGAACTTCGTCTCGATCAGCTTCCCGTCAACGTTGTCTAAATGCGAAGCCTGCCACGAGGCGGTCTCACGCACTTTGCCCGTGGACGGGTCTTTGTAGACCCAGTCACCGCAGGGGTGTGATTTCGCCTCGGCAATGGCTTTGGCTTTAAACGTAGTAAGATCCATATATCCTCCTTAATCCGTGGGAACAGTGCCGCCGTAAGAAGTAATGAGAGCATCAATCGCTTCAATCAGTCCCAAATTCTTCTGTCCCTGAAGCTTCTGCGCATCCGTAAAGCTCTGAGCAGCATCCACCCTCACAGTGTTTGCCAGTGTTGACGCCGCCTCAATCGCCTGGATGCTCGCCGCTTCCTGAGCTTTCACAGCGGACACAGAAGAAGCCTGCGCGGCCGTTACGCTCTCAGTTGCTGTGGATTGGGTGGCTGTCACAGCCGCTACCGCTTCATTTTTTTGTGTTTGAATCGCCGCTACGGCCGTCGCCTGAAGATCAGTTATGGCTTGCTTCCCCTCAGAAATTGTGGTCGTCGCAGAGGAGGCTGAAACCGCGGCCGCGTCAGCGCTCGCCTTGGCGTTCGATTCGCTTGTGGCCGCGGCAGTCTGGGACGCTTTCGCTGCGGATGCAGAATTCGATGCCGCAGATGCGCTTGCTTTGGCGTTTGACTCAGAAGTCGCTGCATTTTTGGCAGATGTGGCGGCCGCAGACTGGCTGGACGCAGCATCATCCGCGTCGCTTGCCACCTGTGCCGCTGTGCTGTCGATTGACGCTTTTGTAGCGTTGACCGCAGACTGCTTTGTGGTTACGTCTTCCTGAATTGCCTGAGAAGCAGAAAGCGATTGAGCGGCAGAATCCGCAGATGCCTTGGCGTTCGTTTCCGAAGCTTTGGCATGCGATTCAGAAAGAGAAATCGCATCCAGAATGTCCTGCGCCTGCTGTTTAACGTAAGCGGCTTCTGTACCGCCTTCTGCGTCTAACTGGGCAACCAGCTCCTCAAGCTTTTTCTGCAAGCTCGCTATGCCTGCCTCGACATCGCCAGAAACAGAACCCCCTGCCGCGGTGACAGCAGAAACCTGCTTACTTCCCTCATCTTGAATTTCTTTGATTTTGCTGGCGGTCTCTGTCACTACCCCGGACGCGCTTTCCGCAGCCGCGTCAGCGCTCGCCTTGGCTTGCGTTGCGAAGCCTTCCGCCGCTGATGCCCTTGCTTTGAAATCAGCAAAAACATCCGCAAGCTGATGAAGATTCTCCGCGCTTGGCTCTAACCCGTTTTGTTCGATAAGAGTAGTGAATTCAACCATCAGCATGTAGTAAAACCACGCCCCGGGCGTTGTCGGCGGCTTCCCCGTTACAGGATCCCCATTGGATGGATAACCAACAGACGGATTACTGGGTCGCTTCGGCGGCGTGTCAGAAGCATCCGCTAAGAATTCAAATTTCATGGTGCCACCTAAAAGAAAATACCTTTATCGGGAAACGGTTCTTCTCGATAACAAAAAACCCCGCCACCAGATGGAACCGTCTGAACGGGGTTTGCCTGTTTTATGAAGGTTTAATTAAATATGAATGCAGGGGAGCAGAACCAAAGCCGGAGGCTGTACCGTTCCGGATCGCCCATAAATCGGGTTACTGCGGCTGGCGTCAAAAAACCTACCGATAGATCCACCAGACCCCACGCTTGATATCTCCTGTGAGCCCCATCCACGGTCAAAAGTCGCATACACAGCCCCCGAAGCTGTGGTCGCCGTGCCTACATCATTATCTTCATAAGCCGCTCGCCAAGCGCCAGTGATGTTCGGAAGACCAGGCTGAAGATAAGCGCCAACGTTTGAAGTCCCACCCCAAACTGTACGATCTATCAAATAAGGGACATTGAAAGTTGTAGAGCCATTCCCCGCCCCATACTGCGTCCCAATCATCGCAAATAGATTCGGATACCCCGTCCGGCTCACGGCTCTCCCATCACAGACCAGCCAGTTCCCATTAGGGGGAGTGGATTTCGGGAAAAACATAATCATCCCGGAAGGGACCACTTCAACCTGTGAGACTTTCGCCTGAATCTGTGCCGCCACATCAGACAAAGCCTGATTCACGGTCCTGATCTGCGCTTTAATCGCGGCGTCAAGCTGAGTCAGATCCGCCGCGTCGGGAGTAACCCCTCCCCCTTTGATCGCGTTAACGATCTCCTGGGTAACGGCGTTGTACCAATAATCGCCAATCACCGTCGCAAGAACACCCCCCGTAGGACTGCCGTTTGTCGGATATCCCTCTGAAGAGGCAGAATTCGGCAGCTCCGGGGGATAGGAAACCGCGCGGGACTGATAGACTGATTTCATATTTGTTAATCCTCAAAATACCCAAAAATTACATTGGTATGCGCTGGGGCGTAATGCCGGATTACGCATTCAATGACAGAATCCCCCCACCAGGCCAGCGCCTCTTCCGCTGTCCCTATCGCCGTATGCCTCGAAACGGTAGCGCCGGCATTTTTGTAAACATGGACTCTCCACTGCGATGCCCAGCCCGTCCCGCTCGCAAACGGCGTTAAAACTGTGCTTAAAACCGTTTGATTAAACAACTCGTCAATCGTGATGCTGTATCCATAGGTTTTTGCCAGATCAACAAAAAACTGAAGACTCTGCGACCCGATTGTTGTGATTTTCTGCAGCAAGGCCTGCCGGAGAATGGTTTCAGTCAACCCATCCGCAAGCAGCGACCCCCAGCCCTCAAGGCAGGAATCAGGAACCCCCCATTGGGTGATCCAATCTTCAAATGTCTCAGAACAAAACCGCGGATCCGCCTCATTAATGAGCGCCATTGCCTGCGAATCTACACGGGAAAACTCCACCGCCCAACATTCAATCAGCATCGCCATTACGGAACCGGTATCATCCCGAGGCCACGCTGGCCCGGGAGGCAGCAGCGCTTTGATATTGGCGTCATATTCAGCTGCGGTTACTGCCATGTGATTTCTCCAACAGTGGGAAGAATCTTGTTCCCTAGCGCTATATTCCCGGCCGGTGTGACGAGCGTGTGATCTGCCTCACCGACAGCCGCGGAAATAGCGGCTCGGATATGGGACAAATAAATCACCGCGCCCGGTCCGCCTTCCTGCCTGAAAAGTGTCTCCAGAGAGGCTTTTACCGCGGCTTTCACCGTGTCATTGTTAGGGTCGAGCCCTGATATCGTGAATGGAATTGCCTGAATGGTCGGTGCAGATACGGTGACATTAGCCGTAACCGGGCGAACAGAGTCAATGTATGCCTGCACTTTCTTAATCATTTCTGCAGTGGGCAGAATGTCGCTGCTGTTATCGCATACGAAACGGATAACCACCGTCCCCGGCCCTCCTTCAAGCGGGTACACCCAAGCCCTGGTTACTCCCTCAATCTCAAGTGCCCACGCTTTGTAATCGGCCGCAGTCCCGGCATGCGGTGGCTCCCTTACCCGCGAAAGCAGACGCGCGCGCAAAGATTCGTCCGTTTCCTCGTCGGCCCCTCCGGAAATGCCCTCTGCCGTCTTGCATTCGCTGGAAATTCCTTCAATAGGAGAAACAAGAACTAACGTGTCGCCCGCCGATACATTGCCTGCCGTCCCCGCAGTCAAAGCTCTGACCGACGCTTTCCCTTCCGAGACCGCGGATGTCGTTTCATATACCGCCTCATTATCAGCCTGCAGCAAGGTTCCCTCCGGTACCGTGGCTCCCTCTTCCAGGACTGTAAAAACCACCGTGCCGCTGGCCAGAGAGGGCTGTTTGCGGACAAGCCCGTAAATAGACGCCCAACGGTCAAGGTACTCCGCCTCTGCTGTATCAAAAAACAACTGTCGGCTTAAAAACTCAATAAAGCCGTGCAGCTCATGGCTCACCCCTGCAAGCACACGCGCATACACTTTCGCGTTGGATCTGCGAAGCTGAGAAGTTGATAACCGTGACTCAAGATCCGCGTCAATGCGGTCAATCAGCGTTTGTAAATTCGGTCTTTCAAATGGCATTTTCAACTTCCCCAAACGTTCTGAAACTGCAGGTTAAGTGTTGCCTGATCAGGTCTTTTTATGACTACATTCAGATTCAGCTGCTCCACCCCGCCTCGTTCCGCGGAAACGCTTACCGATTCCGCTACATGGTCATCGACCAGCCACTGAAGTGCATCCTCGGCATACTCCCTCGCAAGCTTCAGCGTGCTGTCGGTCAGTACCTCTCTGGATAGCAGCCAGAGTTTTGATCCTATTGGCGGCTCATCATCGTTATATGAATCTGCCCACCACCCCATCCTGCTTTTCCCCGGCAGCACATCATCTTCCCCAGCCCGCTTCCAGGAAAAAAGGCTGATGATGATGGAACGAACCAGTGGCTCAGTATCAAAGTCTGAAAGTGTCGCCTGATGCCTGCCGTTTAAGAAAAACTGCATATTTCATCCCCCTCCCAAGCGACAAATTATTCCTGATACAAAAAGCTTTAACCAAGGAAGCGCTCGTCCCCAGAGCCTTATTTTTTGATTCGGGTCCAATAGCTTTAAGATGAGCATGGCTATAACTCCCATGTGCCCTCACCATTACTGAGGTCATAAAAAACCCAGCCAGAAATCCCGTCTGACTGGGTTTATGTTTATTGGATTGTGTTGTAGCTAGACCAAAGCTTTTAATCCCACCTTGATCAGCTCAAGAGTGATCGGATGTGCCCTTCACATCTTTTGATCAGGGGAGCTGCCGCCGTTATGTGTATGGTTATTGTAAGTGTCGCGGATCGATTGCAGCCTGCCCCTCGCGTCATAAATCTGAGCCTTCCCCACGATGTCGCCCTCTACTGTGACTGACCCGGAAAATACAGCCGCCGGGGCGTCCACAGCCAAAGTTTTATCCGTATGGATCCTTATCCCCTCCCGAGCCAGGACGACTTCCTGCCCCTGGTCATCGTAAAGAGCGACCTCCCCGGAAGTAAGGCCTGTCAGCCTGTACCGGCGGTCAGCGACACAAATCGCGATCGAATGCTCTCTGTCCCCATCCAAAGCGACAATAAGCGGTTCAGCGCCGGTCTTCGGTTCAGAAGTGAACCCATACGGCTCAAAATGCTCGACATCATCCCGGAGGTCTCCCGCCATTGTCTCGGCCTGAATAGTTCGCATCTTCTTCCTCCCGGCCGATCCTGTCAGGCGTCCTCTGACTATCAAATTCCAAATAGCGTCTTTAATATCATCAAGCATTACTTTCCCGTCCATGCGGCATCAGCTACCGTCGCCTTCACATAATTCCTGCTGCTACCAGTTTTTGCCGCCGCTTTCTTCGTGGCTTTCTTTGCCATCGCCTCATCAGGAGATTCATTCATCATGACGAAAGCTTCAGGCGGCATCAGCGTCAGCTGGGTTTTGGATCCTCCGGAATCTTTCGTAAAGCTGACCTCTGTAATCAAATACTGAGCATCAACCCCCAAAATAGAATCTTTAACCCGGCAGAGCCGATTAACCTTCCACAGGCTGCCGTCGCTTTGCCGCCACCCCTGCACGGTGTAGTGCAAAGCCTGAGCCTGCCCGCGACGGTACTCGGCCAAAAGAACCGATCTTTGCTGGAGATCCGCAGCCGTGGGAGACCCACTTAGCTTCTCTACGTAATACCGGGGACGCTGTACCAGGCTATCCTCCGCGTACCTGAACGCTCCATTCACAGAAACCGGATGAGTGCTCCCCGAGTTGGACTGTTGCCCCACCACATAGTAACGGCTGAACAGTTTTGAAGAATCAAATGTCTGGTCCCCGGATAAGACGTTTTTCCCTAACTCCAGAGAGTCAGCGGTGCGCCCACCACCGCCGGGGCTCGCCATTACCAAATCGCCACTTTCATTATCCGTGATGACGAGGGTATGCTTTTTCACCACGCCATCCAAAATCTTTTTTATGGAATCTGTGGCGGCAATAGCCACTGACGCTTTTGGGTCTTTCCCTGCCTTCTGACGGACTACCGACACTCCATACGGTTTTGCCAATAGCTGGAGCGTCTGCGACACTGTCAGATTCGTGAATTGCTTAACGCTCTTAACCGCCATATATCCTTCGGCAAGATCAACGGTTTTACTCGCCCCTTCTATGGACAGTTCGATACCTTTTTCTGAATATGAGAAATTTGTCTTGGTTACGTATCCGGTCAAAACCAGGTCATCATCAATCTTTACCCGCACCAGATCGCCGATCTTAATTCCTATCCCAGTCCCCGCTGACTCACGGGTAAAACCCACTCTGAACACTCTCGCGTAGCTCAGCAGCTTTGAAGATATGCTGACAAGCTGCCACGCGCGGTATTCTTTACCACCAATCAGAAGTTTTACGACCGTTTGTTCCATAATAAAAAAGCGCCCTGTTCCCAGAGCGCTTAATCCCCCTCCTTAACTACCGTCTCATCGGCACCCCGATTCATTGCATATGTAGGTGCGCCCATTCCTGGTGTCTTCCCAAACCTCCCCAAGACCATTCCTTCCGACCCTTCTCATGTCAAGGAATGAAGGTGGTGTTTCCTTTTGGATAGGCTCCCTCAACCTGACGGTTCCCCCCTTCCCTGCCCTAAATACATATCCGCTAGGGGAAACATAAACCCCGTTTTTATCAAACTTCCCTTTTCTGGAAGCAGCAGTAACTTCTCCATGCAGGGGCTTATCCGGCGACGAAATGGAGGCCCTTCTCTCGGGAGAATTCCCACCAGCCGAAACGGCAGGTATTGCCACAAGCAAACCTAACAGCAATACGAAAATCTTTCTCATGCTCCCCTCCATCAGCAGAAACACCTCTGCGTAGGCAGAGAAAAGCTTCTCATTTCATCTTACCGCCCGGGAGGGATCTTAAAAAGAAAAATTAAGTACTCAAAAGTTTCAGGGGCTTCGCGGGGACAAACGCCGGTCTTCGAATGCCGTTACGCTCAACAATTTCAGTATCCCGCGCGGCGTCTCCGTAGTAATCATAAGCCAGCACCAGCGCCGGCATGATCTCCTCGGGGGTGTAGTCAATCAGCCGGGCTTTGTTTTCTGCCCGGACCGTCATGTCATTCCACACGGACGAGTAAGCCAAAGAAAGCGCTGAGTACACGCTGTCATCCGACACCTTCAGCATCTCATTATCAATCGCGGAAAGCAGGCTATCACGTACCGCAATCATGTCGTCATAAGCCATCACCTGGGAAGGCTGAGTTTCATCTACCCGATCAAGACCCGTCCCAATGTTGCCTGCCGCCCCAACGGCGTTACTGATACTGATCAGCCGAATCCCCGTGTTAATAGCCTCAACAGCCTTCGCGGTTTCATAATCAGCCGTCCCGGATGGGTATAGGATCGAATCCCTTACATTGAAATCCGCCCCATATGAAATCCCCTGGGCAAGATAAGCCACCCGCCGCCAGTCCCTCACCGTTTCTACAAAAGAACCAAGACCAAGCGAATTCACAAGCGTACTCGCAAAAGCGCCCGGATCCGTCGTCAGAACCGTCGCGGCCACCTTTGCCAGTTCCTCCAGCTTATCTAACTTAAACATCGTGGCGAGCGATTGTATCCCCTCATTTTTCAGGGCCGACTCAAGCTTTCCCACAATGTTACTGACCACAAAATCCTGAGCCCCTGACAAGTCAATCGCCGTGCCCACATAATTTTGTGCCGCCTCAGCTATCCCATCCGCTTTAATACAAACATCGTCATGCGTACTGATTGAGGCCGTTGGGAAGGACAGCTCACCAGATTCCACGAACGTGATTGAAATCTGCGCCAGCCGAAGCCTTGTTGTGTACGTTACCTGGCTGACAGATTGAGGCGTCGCTGTCATCCTCCCTACCCACGGGTCTACCAGTTCGCCCCCTCCCTGCGTCTCGAGCGCCTTAACCAGCGCGCTCATACGCTCGACATAATCCCTCCCGGTCGTGAACGCCTCTACCGTTACAATCCGGGCGGCCCGCCCTAGATCCTCTACAAAAGGTTTGTCTTGCTGAGGGTATTCAAAAAGCACCACTCGCCGTCCCACTTTCAGCTTTGTACTGGTTACATAGAACGGAACTCCGCGGTACGACGCATCCATGAGATTTTTCTGTGCTTCTGTTGCTGCCGATGATACTGTCATTTAGAAAGAATCTCCCGGGTCATAACTCTTCGCGTCCGCCGAAATATTCATATTGCGGGCATCCAGATTATCGATTCTCGCCTTTGCCCCGTTTTCCCCAACAACATGAATCGTCATGCTGCCAACTCCAGCGGCCGGAGATGAGGGAGAACCACCGGTAGCAGGGACTCCTGGGACCGCGGGCGCAGGTGCTGTTCCTCCTCCGCTCCATCCGACAAGATCTTTCAGCCACGACGGCGCCAGATTGGCCAGCGCGTCAAGCTTCGACATAATCCAGTCAAAAATCGGCTGGAGGATAGGTTTCAAGGCGTCCCATGCCGCGCGAATAGGAAACGTAAGCGCGACAAAAGCATCGCGTACCATCCCCGCCAAAAACACAAGCGCTCCGCCTATCACTCTGATAACCGGAGAAAGCCCACGTATGATCGCGGAAATGGCGCCAATCGTTGTCCCTATGGAAACAGCCAGCACTCCTGCAAAGGCCAGAAATACCGTTTTCAAAACACGGATAACCGGGCCCGCCACCTCATAAAATTTTGCGGCGAGTATGCGCAGTTTCTCCGAAATGACATCCCAGTGCTGATAAATCACAGTCGCCAAATACACAACCGCGGCAACAGCCCCCGCGATAAGAAGCCCCGGGAGCCCGAAAGACGCCATAAAAACGACTCTCACCCCATTCAGCGCGCTGACAAGCCGGGCGACGCTCATGATAAACCGCCCGATGCCCACACCCGCCAATACAGCGAGAATCGTGTTCACTCCGCCGATAGCGTTAAACACCCACCCAAAAGCGCTGATTACCGATGAAATCACTGTAATGACGGTGTCCCAGGGAACGCGCTCCAAGGCGTCAGAAAATGCCTGAACAGCCTCCGCGATCTTCTGGCTGATCAGCTCTTTGTTTCTCCCGATCACATCTTCCAGACGTTCAACCACCCGTTTGATGACAGGGGCAAGCCGCGCGCCAATAGTCGTCTGCAAAGCTGAAAGTGACATATGGAAAATATCCATTGTGTCGCCAAGCTCAGCTGCCGCCTTGACGTCATCAGAACTGACAACAATCCCCAGCTCTTCAGCTTTCTTTGACATTTCGTCAAGCCCGGCTGCCCCGTCCTTCATCAGAGGGATCAGCCTGGCGGCCAGCTTGTCGCCAAAAACGTCCGTAAGAATCTGCAGCCTTGCCGCGGGATTCTCATTAACCTTGATCGCCTCAGAGAGTTCCCGAAATACCGTTGCGGAATCTTTAACGTGGCCCTTTGCGTCTTTCCATGAAACGCCCAAATCAGAAAACAGTTGGGGAAGCTTTTTATTTTCCCCACTCGCGGCCTTCCCCATCTCCCCGGAGAGCTTGGAGAGCGCCCGATCCATTTCTTCGGCGTCCATCCCGGAAAGTTTCGCGGCAAACCGAAGCTTCTGCAGCGCTCCGGTTCCTACCCCTGCCCGCTGAGATGCCTTGTCAATTGCGTCTCCCAGCTCGATAAACGTCTGGACCGAAGAAGCCACAGAGAACAGCCCCGCGCCGCCTACTGCCATCAATGGCGCGAAAACCTTTGAGGCAACGTCCCCAGCGGATCGGCTCACTCTGTCAAAAGCCCGATCAAGGCTCCTGAGATTCGTCCTGACTTTCTTCAGTTTCTCGGATATTTCGTCCTGGCAGGCAAGAACAGTTTTCAGCGAGAATACTTTGTTTGTTGCCGCCATCGTTCTTCCTCTTCGTGAATCTCGTTTGCCTGATACAGCAGTTCCTGGATGTCAGACAAAGGCCGTTCTTCAAGTTCAAAGGGGTTGATGCCCCACCAGTGCGCCAGCTGGAACACCCGCCCCCTGAACTCTTTCTCACTTATTCCGGCGCACCACCGAAAAAACCAAGGACCAGCGCCATCAGCCCAATAAAATCAGAAGCCGAAATCTGATCCACAGTAGACGGAGGAATAGCCGCCAGCCGCTCGATATAGTCGTAAACAACTGCCGCGTCGACACGCTTCTCCCCGGTAATCGGGAAGCCAAGCACCTTGATATCCTTAGCGGTCGGCTCGCGCAGCTCCAGTACTTCAATCGTGTCTTCGCCGCGCTTGATCGGCGCCGTAAGTTTGAATTCTGCCGCTCCCATCAGGACCACGCTCCTTTAACGCCGGTAAAAGTCAGCTCAATTGTGCCTTCTCCGGTTTTGTAGCTCACATCACCGGAAACAAAAGCGTCAGAAAGCGTGTAAACCTTCCCTGTCACCAGTTCCGCGGTGACAGTGAACTCTGTCCCATTCAACAGTTTCTTCAGCGGGAAATCCGCCGTAACATTGAATGTCCCCGAAATAGTCGGGGCAACCGCTTCCTCCGAATATCCGGCAAGCCCGGTAGACCCCATAACAGCCTCCCGCTTCACCTCCGCGGACTGAATGGAAATCGAATTGGAACTGACAGAAAGCTGCTCTCCGTCAACCTTCAGGTAACACGTACCCGCAATGCCTTTAGCCATTTTCTAAATCCTCATTCGTTGTACTGAAGACGGAACTGAACCAGTGTCGCGAAAATCCGCAGCTGATTCACAAGATCGGGCGGCAGGAGTACATCTACCCGATTCGGGTCTGACGCGTTTCTCTCAACAATCAGGTTTTCAGCAAATGCCTCCGCGTTCTCGACAATGCCCTCTGTCTCCAGGCGGGAATACATGGCGATAATTTCTGATTTGATTACAGAAGGCGTAACAATCGCCTGGCCGGGGCCGTAATGAGTCCCGTCATCCGCCAGTTTGCAGCGCGGATACTTAGACGTGACAACACTCTTAAGGCGCCGAATGATGTAAGCCAAAGAATGGAGTGTGTTGCTGTCAAGATAACTGGTATCAGCGTCCCCCAGGCTATTTGTCTGATAGGTCGTAATGCAACGCTCAATTCTCACATACCCACCCGCGACATAACTGGTCGCGATTCCCGATGTAAGCAGTGTCTGCTTCTCGGTAAGGGTAAATCTCTTCCCAATTGGAGAAGGCGTAATCCCAACCAGTTCAAGCGTCTGAAGCGGACGCGCCGGATCATTCTGAATAGCCGTGAGGCAGCTCCCGACCAGCGCTCCAAGAACCTCAACCGCGAGACTCGGGCATTTCGGCTCAACGGCCATCACCGTTAAGTGCTGGTCATTAAGCCCTTTCCCAAACGCCTGAAGGTTACTGACGGTATCACGCTTCGCGGTATACACATGCCCATAAATCTGCCGGGTAGGGCTCCACCTGCCGGTTTTGTCATTCATTTCCGTGGTGAAACTCGCAATATGAGCTCCATCTGCGTATGGCATGGCGATGAAATCATACGATTCATCCCCCATGGCTGTAATAACTGCCTCCAGATCGACCTCTCCCGATCCCCCTGACAGAGTGGCAACTTCGCACGCAATGCCTTCAGGCAGTTCCTCCCCCGCCGCATATCCTTGGAAGTTCAACTGCAGAGCAATGTCATTCCCATATGCGCCGGTATTCTTTGCCTGGATCGTGACAACGCCTTCTGACGCTTCAGCCGTTACCGGCAAATCGGTTTTGGCGTTAATCCCCGCAGTGACCGCCTTCGCAACTGCGACAGCGTCTGAGGAGTTCGGGATATTAATAGCTACGCAATCCGCCCCAATGTAAACGTAAACCGTTCCCGCCGCCGTGACCGTCCCGGAAAAAGTGAGGGTTCCTGATGCTTTCTTCCCGTCTTTCGGGTCAGAGACAGCAATAGCCCATACTTCGCCAACGCTGTTATTCTCGCGGAACGCTGAATTCATCCGCGCCAGCATCGACCCATGGCCAAAAAGCTCTTTCCCCTGGCTGTCACCGGTAACCAGAACCGGGACTCCGTCTTCTGCCTTGCCACTGGATACCTTCTGCCCAATCAGAAGCGCTTTCAGGTTGTTTGACCCGATATTCGCCTGGGAATTATCAACCTCAGCATAAAAAAGCGGGACTCTGACCCCGCTGGGAATATTTGAAAACGAAATTGCCATTTAAGACCCCGCTTTTTTGTCTAAATTAACCTTAAAACTTACTGCATCAACCCAGTCCGCCGGGGCTGGATCAATTTTCGAATCAATACCTTTCAAATCAGGCAAGCCATCAAGCTCCCGCCCATGCCCCGTATCTGCGTCAACAACGTCGTAAGAAACAGAGAAAGACAGCTGAAGCGCCAGCCGGGCCCGATTAAGATCCGGATCTGAATAGCCTTCATAGACAATCTCATCCGTCTCGGCGGTTGAGGTTCCTAGAATCGCTTTGAAAATCTCAGCCTTCAGATCTTCAATCGCGTCAAAAGCATCCTGCCCTCGTTCCTGATCAGTTGTAGATACCAAAATAACAACACAAAAGACCTGTTTGACACGCTGTCGGTAATCGGTCCCCATGCTGTCCATGTCTTCCCCGATCTCAGATACCGGCAAAACAAAGGCGCAAGGCATCGGCAGATTGGTAATATCAATGGCCGCGTATTCCGCCGCTCCCCCAACCCGCCTTTCAAAACTCGGGCAGTAGGCTCTAAGAGCTGAAATGATCGTCGCAAGCTTCATCCCGATATGATCCCCGGCTTAAGTGCCTCATCAAGAATTTCCGCCATATCTTTCTGATACGCTTCATTCCCGTATTGATTGGCCGCCTCAACAATCCAATTTTTACGAGGAGCCGCTACCTTTTCCCCGTGCCTCTTTTTGTGCTGCTGTCGTCTGTCCGGCTTACGAAGCGCGTTCCTGTCCGCTCCCGGCGCCCTGTGCCCCCAATACACAAAAGCGGGGTAATAAGCTCCCCGCTCCCGAATGCTATTGGTCATATAGTTGGCAACACCAACCGAAAACCCTGACTGGGACACCCGGTACTTAATCGAGCTTCTGAGTTTCCCCGTACTCATCCCCGGGAATTCATTCGCCTTCGAAACTCCTCTGGTACTGACGTTCTTCTTGGCCATCCCCTGGACTTTCTGCCCTATCTTTCGGAATGACCGTTTCAGCACCTTGGTGTCAAAATCGACAAAACGGAAGGGCTTCCGGAACCGAACCGAAAACTCAAGCGCAGATGCTTTATCCATGGAGTGCCTCACATTCAAGTGCGGTAAATCTCCCCACTCCATTCATGTCAGTGACGCGCCGGACGCGATACGTAATCCCATCGCAATCAAGCTCAATCATCCGTTTCAGACTTGGAGGGGTCGTCTGCAGTGACTTTGAGTACCGGATAATGAATCGATCTGTCACGGTTTCTTCAACATTCACCGAGTCCCAGTAATTCTGCCCGCCCACTATTTCGTGCTTCGCCCACGCTTCCAGCATCAATACTCGCTTTTCTGAAAGCGCCGAAGCCCCCGAAGAAGAGAACGCAACGTTATAAATCGCAACCCGCCTTCTCATTTCGCCTACCGTCGGAAGCCGCATATCGCCCCTCAAAAAGTTCTATACCCATCCAGCAAATGGTCATAAAACCGCCGGCCGGTAGCCACTGGGCTCTCAGACGCCCCCCGCTTCTCATACAGATCCGTTACGGTCAGAAGCACCCATGTTTTGACTGCCGCGGGGACGGTATCCACAGACTCACACAGCGCGTTGCTATCCGTCCTCTTCACGATCTCCCGCCCACATATCTGCTCACACTGCGCGGTAGCCGCGGCAATATATGCTGTGATAAGGGCGTCATCCTCGGTGTACTCAACACGCAGCTGCTTCTTCGCTGTCTCCAGATCTACGGCGCCAACAACATCACTCATTTTCCCCGCCCTTCTTCACTGCCTTCCGCGGTCTGCCCTCCGGTTTGAGAGCTTTTGCCGCCTGTGCCAGCCCGGCTTCAACCAAAACAACGGCATATGGGTCATAAATCTCTTCAACATCTCCAGCCTTGTGACGACCAATCATTGAAAGGCTGTCTTTCAGAAATTCAATTCGCATACAAAAAGCGGGAGAGTTTCCTCTCCCGCCCCAGTCAAACCAAACGGTTATGGCTTATCAGGCCGAAGGAACAGCGAGCGCGCCGCCGATAACCGCGTTGGAATGCTCAACCGCAAGCGCAAGACGACGTTCGGCTCGGATCGTATAGAGGTTCTTGATGAAGTCATCCTCATTCTGCGCGGCAATGTCGACCACCGTAGACATACGGTCATAGACCGTTGCGGCACGGGCGAAGTCGCCGGCAAGGAACTTGCCCTTAGCCATAGCGGCAGACTCAACTACGCGGACTCCCCAGATCGAAGACGACGCGAAGGAGTTAGCCGGAGACCCAAGCAGATACACACCATCCGTCGCCTTCAGCCCCTGAAGAACCGCCCAATCCACCGGATTAAGCACTACCGCGCTTGTGCGGAAGCCCGCGGCGTTAATAGTCGCGAAGCTCACGCGGAGCAGGTCAAGCATCGTCGAGCCGGCGCCGCCAATGTCGGCAAGATTAAAGCTCTGAGCGGTATAGTTCCCCGCCGCCATAATGCCGGACAGATTGGGAGAAGTCCCATCCCCTGTCAGCAGCTGATCCTCAGCCGCAAGGTTCACACCGTAGATCATGCGCGCGTTAATGAAAGCCTGGAGAGCCGGAGCATCATCAGCAAGCTGACGGGTAATCTTGGTCCAATGCGCGATCACCTGAACAGGGGTCTGCTTCAGTTCGAACTCGAAAGAGGAGGAGGGCTTCATCGCCGCCTCCGCGACCGTAGCGGCTCCATTCGTGAAAGTCTTCTCACGCATGTACTCAATCGTCTGAGCCGCAGTCGGAATCCTCGGGAAGAGCCCCTCAATCGTAAGCTCACGAGTGTCAAGCGGGACAATACCCGGAACACGATACGGAGCCAGTTTTGCCTGAGCCGAAGTGACGGGATTCTCTGCCGACTTATTCGAAACCTCAGCCGACGCGGAACGAGCGCCCGAAGTGCCCTTGAAGCGCTTATAGGAATCAGAGTTTACAAACTGCGCCCCAATCGATTTATCAACCAGATCGGCGGCACCCTCTGCCTTCTGGGCTTTCTGCTGGATATCCAGCAGCTGGCGGGAAAAAAGCACCTGCTTCTCTCCCAGCTCGTCAATCTTCTTCTGAACATCCGCCTGGGCGGCTTCGCCCTTCTTAACGGATTCCTGCATGCCCGCGATAGAGGCGTCAATCTTGGAAAGAGCCTCAAGAGCGGTATTGATTTCTTCTGTTGCCATATATCAGTTCCTCTGATAGTTAGAACCTTCCGGCGATAGTCTTAAGTTTCGCCAGTACCTGTTTTTCAGCTTCAGACTCAGAATCCCTCTGATCCCTTTCGCTGAGAATCAGCTCTTTGGCCTTCGAAATAAAGGCCTGAGCCTGAGCTTTGGACAGGCCTGCGTCCCGCAGGTTCTCTTCAAGCTCCCGAATAGAAATTGCTCCCTGAATGTCTTCACACTTCACCAGGCCAATACGCGCCCGGTCATCAGCGGGGAATGTGCAGACTGAAATTTCCCGCAGCCCGGAAACTGATTTGATGTTCCGTCCGCCGTCCTCGTTCCAGTCATAGTCCTGTTTGGAAAGCAGGATCCCAACGGAGAGCCCGTCAATCGTCCCCGCTCTCATCGCTTCATAGACATCCCGGGCCTTTTGAATCGAAAGGGTCAGCTTCCCTTCAACATAAAGTCCCTGGGCGTTCTCCTTCATCGCCGTATACCGACCAATCGGGAGATCCATCGTGTTGTGGTTCAGGAAGATCGGCGGCATTTTCTCTCCCAGGACCTTTTGATAGGCTCCGGGGAGAATGGTGTCACCATAGCTGTCAATGCCGTTGAACTTTGAGGCGTAACCGCGGAAAACTCCCGCGTCTCCTTCTGTCTTCAGTTCCACATCATCGAGCGAAAGCGTCTTTTCAATAATCTGCGTCATATGCGCCTCACTGCTTAATTGGTTCCCCCAGCGGGGTCTGGCTGGTGTTTTTCTGCTCCCCAAGCTTGTCAAGCGGGACAAGATTGTTCTGGGCAGTCAGCGCGTCCGCGCCATCCACAACCGGAAGGTTCTCGAGCCGCCTCACCTCATTCCGTGTCATGAAGCCGTTCTGGAGCGCTTTGCTGTAGCTGTCATACCGACTGGCGATATTCGCTCTCTGAAGCGCGCTCATCTTGAACTCGCAATTAAGCGTCTCGCTTTCGAGAACCGTAAACAGCGTTTTCGTAAGCGTTTGTTCAAGGCCAGTGCAAAGCGGCTGAATCGTCGACCGATAAAAGCCTTCAATAATCTGCTCAAGCCCACTTGCCGCCGTACCGCCAGAGCTATTAAGAAGCGCGCTGGGAACACCAAACCACCTACCTATCTCCTCAATCCCAAACTGCCGGGTTTCCAGCAGCTGCGCGTCAGCGGCCGACATCGCAATCTGCTGATATTTCATATCCCCCGGAAGAACATGAAGCCAATCGCTTGAATTCCCGGTCACCGGCGGGAGATTCCCATATCGCTCCCTCAGCTGCCGAATCTGGTCTTCCGTCAGATCCTGGTCAATCATCAGCAGACCGGTCAGCTGGTTGCCATTACCGTACATCGTTGTGGCATTCTTCTGCGCATTCACAAGCTCTGCCGTGGTTGCCTGCATATACTCGAGCGTAGACAACCCCACAATGCCGTTCCCCAGCCCCTTCCAATGCAGAATTTTGTCGGCTCTGAACTCGTAGAGGTTCCCGTCCTTGTAATACTGATAGACAACCTCGCCATTTACCACGCCGACCTCCATCTGGTCAGCGGCAAGAGGTGTCAGACTCACAAGCTGCCCCGCACCGTCCCTTGTAATGAGCGCATACGCATTCCCTCTAAGGAACCGATTCAGCCCCATCGCGAGCCAGAAATCATGCGGCGTCATATTGGCATTTGGCGCGCGGAGCACCTGCCACACTCGGCAATTCCGTTCTTCCTCCCGATTCCCATCAGAATCTCTGCGATAAACAACAATGGGCAGAGACGCTATTGTTTCCGCAAGCAGAGTGACGCATGACCATACTGCCGAAAGCTGAAGGCCATGGTCCGGCGGAATCGGACGGACGCCGCTGACAGCTGCCCCCGTTGGCAATCGGTTCTGGACCCCGGACGCGTCGCCGATAGGTGAGCCCCACCCCACCATATGGGCAATAGACCCAAAAATAGAGGATATCTTCATAATTTGAGAAACTCATTCAAATCCATTGCCCGGTGCTCGTCATTCAGCAATGCCCGGGAGAGCGCCATGATCCCTGCTACAACCCCGTCAATCTTGTTCTCCGGAGCGTCCTTCCTGGGATAAATGTTCTCCTTGACATCAACATGACAGACCACGTTGCTTACCATCCATGTAAGAACCGGGTCTCCGTTGAAATGCAGACGATGATCAAGTACCAATGCCTGAAACTGCTTCATAGGATCAGAAAGGTTCGCGACGGTCTGTTTGCAAAGCACCATAGGCACACCGTCATCGCTGAGTTCTTTCGAGAGCTGTACGGCCTGGAATGGGTCATAAGCCACTGATTGAACGGAGTAGCGCCCACAATCCTCAAGGATTGAATCTCGTATCTCGGCGAAATCCGTCACTGGACCTTCACAAACATGGAGATACCCCAAGTACTCCCACCCCTGGTATTGAGAATTCACCCCTCGTTCAATCGCCGTTCTTGGGAGCCAATAATCCCCAAACAGGTAATAGTGGCTGGCACCATCAATCTTTCTCTGGAAAATCTTCACCTTCGCCGTCATGTCGCTCGTAGACGCAAGGTCAAGCCCCAGCCAGCACGGCTCTCCGTCAAAATCCGACTCATCCAGACTTTCATCCGCGCAGGCATCCCACGCCTTCATGTCCATCCAGCCGACATCCGCGTTGCACCAGACATCAAGATGCTTCGTCTTGAAGTTGTTCTCAGCGCTGGGCGTCGCGATCGCTTTTGCCTGCAATGCCCGTATGACCTCAGGCCGGACAGACACTCCCCAGTTCGGGTTGGCTTTTGCCAGCGCCTCGTCACTCTTCCAGTCATCATCCGGATCCAGCGTGTAGATGATCCCAAAATAGGATTCGTCCTGAAGCGACCCTGAAAGAATCTTTGTTACGAGCGTGCGCTGCTCATAACAAATCCCCGTCCGGTCAACGCCTGCCGTTGTGATCGAAACCATTAGCGAATTTCTGCGCTTCCCCAGCGATGTCTCAACAACGTCGAAAACGTCTCTCTTCTTATGCGCATGGAGTTCGTCAATAATGGCCAGATGCGTGTTCAGGCCATCCAAAGTAGACCCTTCCGCACTCTTCGCCTGAAAGGTTGAATTGGTCGCGGGGACATACAGTGCGTGCGCAGTAACCTCCAGCCCATACGCTTCCTGCAGCGCGCGATTACCCCGCGCCATCGTCTGCGCATCACCAAAGACGATTTTCGCCTGCTCCCGCGTTGTCGCGAAGCTATACACCTCTGCCCCGGGCTCGTGATCCGCACAAAGGCAGAAAAGCCCAATTCCCGACAGAAGCGTCGACTTGCCGTTCCCTCTCCCGACTTCCACATAGGCTGACCGGAATCGCCGATTACCCGCCTTCGCCTTCCACCCAAACAAGGTAGTCAGGAGAAAACATTGCCAGGGCTCTAGGTGAATCGCCCTGCCCGCTAACTCCCCCTTTGTGTGCGTCAGATTCTCAATGAACCAGCATGGCCGGGAAGCCTCTTTTTCGTCAAAGTAGTAGTCACCACCCTCGGGACCCCATCGCCTCAGGTCATTTAACTGGCGCTGAACTGCCTGCTTCACAAAGGAACAAGCGGGCACACTCCCATCCAATACGCCGCGCATGTACTCCTTGGCTATGGCAACGTAATCAGGTTTCTTCATCAGGCTTCAAAAGGATTTTTCTCTAACAGCTCTTCTTCCTGCGCGGGCGCGTGCGCGCGGGAGACAGGGGTAAAACCAAGCTCTTTTTCAAGCTTGATCAGCGTCCCGACAAGAATCTGCATCGCTTGAAACTCCGGGCTGAGTTTCCTCCTCCCGGTCGTTTCTTCCTCATCAAAAAGGGCTCCATGCTCTACTGTTTTTGCCATCCGACGCCACAGAGCATACGTGCGGCACCATTGCTCAAGCGCCGGCCCGTCTACAACCGACAGCCGCCCCTTCGGCGCGTTCTTGACCGCAAGCGCCCATACCTCTTTTGCGTCTCCCGGAATCCCGACGGGAGGTTCTTCAGATAAAACACTCCCCGAAACCGGGTACGGCTTGGAAGAACGGCATTTCTGCAGCGTCCCTCTGGCCGATTTCTCCGCATCGGATTTTCTGAGCCTGGGCATATCCAAAAATTGAAAAGCACGCGTAAAAAATTGGTGAAGGGCGCGGTCTCAGGGGCTTTTGCGTCCAAAATCTGACCCGCCTCACCCCTGCTTCGTCAGCTCACCTTCTCCGATTCAATCAGTTTGACCAAGATGTTTGTTTTGCAATCACTGAGCCGGGACGACAGATTCAAAACATTGAGTTCCCGAAGCCGCCGTCCTCGCTGGCAGTCTTACGGCTGTGGCACGCGTGACACAGCGCCTGCCAGTTATTCTGATCCCACATAAGCTTCTGGTTCCCCCGATGCGGAATGATGTGATCCACGTCAGTTGCCTTAACCAGCAGCCCACGCTTCAGACACTCCTCACATAGTGGATGTTCTTTCAGGAATGCCGCTCTGCGCTTCCGCCACTTAGAACCATAGCCACGTTCAGCGGAGGAGCCTTTGAATCTCTTCCGCCTTGCTTCGCGTTCCGCCGCCTGTTCTTTACCCTTCTCTTTATGGCGGGCACAGTACTTATCAGACAGAGGGATAGCTTCCTGGCAGCCTGGGTAAGCGCAAATATGCAATAAAGCCATCTAGCCCTCCCCAAGTGTGTTTTAATACATAAGGTAGCCAATCCAAAGGGGGTATCGGCAATGCACTTGCGCCCCTATCTCTTCCCCCTGCTTTCTGGGAGACTTTAATGCCGGAATTAACACTTAAACCCGATGGCACTTTAGAGGCTCTAGTGTATTCACGCGCCACATTCGAACACACTTGCGAATGCGGCTGCAAATACACAATCAGCATCGATATGCCGGAAGGTATTATTTTCGAGTCTTCTCTCCACATCAAGGGCGCTACCTGCCCGCAGTGTGGCCAAGAGTGCGTCTTACCGAGAGGTCGGTATACCGTAAGAAACTACAAATTGGTCTTCTTGGGGGAGTCCAAGCCGGAATTAGACAAGGATTTGGTTTCTAGCACAGATCCTTTGACCATAACCTCCCCAAAAATTCGGACTTGATCCCCGCCTATTTCAACCCTGGAGTCTTTGCCCAGCTTAAGGATGGCCTTCACACCTTTTCTGCTGTTTTCGTTTCTCTCCACGCGAAGTCTCCCGCACAAAAAAATCCCCGGATCTGCGTACGGATCCGAGGATGAGTTGTATATCCAGAGAAGTTAACCAGCACCCTACACGCTGTTTCTTTCGGGCACAACAAGAGAGCCAACCGGCTCTCCAATCGTACTTCTTGCGTCTTTCGCTTACTGGTACCTCCAATTGTATCCCATTATTTTATTTTTTCAAGAGCAATCCCGAGCGTAAAACTCCAGGATATTAGAAAGCATGACCGAAGCGCTGTGAATCTCCTCATCGAACCTTCTTTTGCTTAGCCCCATCGCCCGGCCAATTCTTCCTACCGAGAGAGACGGGCGGAGGTAGAGCGCGCAAACCATAAGCCTGTACTTCTCCGGATAGAGTGGAGAACACAGCGCTCGCTCAACCCTGGCGGCGTCTTTTACATCTACAGGGCTGCAATCTTTCTCACACTCGTTCGCTATGCCCCTGCCTTCCGCTCCGTACAGGGCGATCATCTTCGCAAGCCACGATGCGCGTAAGCATGATCGGTCCCTGTAAACTCTCGCCCAGTTCTCAAGCCTTGCGTTCAGATCCCGGTCTTCGATCACGTATCTCTCCCGTCAGAACTCATCAACATCCCATCCACCCCCGTTCTTTTTGGCGCGCGGATAGACAACCTTCATCGCGAAAGGGAAGGAAGTCGCTACTACTTTGACCTTGCACTTCGCATCGTCAAAGAAGACTCGCGGGCTGCCCTTGACCTCATGCAGCTCCAGTCTCCCATCCGGCAGGAGAACCATGAAGTCCGGCGTGTACCAGCAAGTGCCATCAGCGACCTTGAGTTTCAAAGACTCAAACCAGTAGTCAGCCACTCTCCCGCTTTGTTTCTCTCCCTCCAGATACTGCGCGTAACTGGTTTCTGTGCGGTTAAGCTCTCCCTTTTTCATCCGGCCTTTCGCCCTGAGAGCGGTGAGGCCGTAGTTCTTGTGCTGCGTCTTAAAAAACATCCCTCAGTCCTCCTCCATCTCCACATGTGTATAAAGCTCGAGGACTTTCTTCAGGGTAGCTTTAGCGTCTTGAAGGTCCTGATACTCCTGGAGGTGTGGATACTTTTCGTAAAATTTGTAGTCACCTATGAATTGCCCAAGAGCGTCGATAATCGTCAAGAGATCATCCTGACTCAGCTTTTTTGCCATACCTTCATCCTATCCCCGTCAAAATGGGACATCCTCGTTAGGGGCAGATGCGGCGTTCCGCGGGAGATCTCTCCCCTTCGCCGCGGCGTACTGGGCTGCCGTAGTGGACGCAGCAGGCACCGTTCCCTGAGGCTTTGCCCCCAGCTGCAGGGACTCGCAGATAACCTCTGTCGCGTAACGCTCGATACCGTCCTTGCCCGTGTACTTTCGCGTATGCAGCCGCCCCTCGATATAGACCTCAGAGCCTTTCACGAGATACTGCTGAGCGACTTCCGCCGTTTTCCCAAAAACCACGACGTTATGCCACTCAGTCTCTTCTTTCTTTTCACCATCCCGACCCTTGTATCGGCGGGTAGTGGCAAGCGCGAGGCGGCAGATTGCCAGCCCCTGCGCGCCGCTCGTCTTGGGGTCTCTCCCCAGGCGACCCAGAAGGATCACACGATTTACTGATGCCATGCTGTACTCCTATCCTTACCTTTGATACCGTTTCCCGGGGCGAGAAGGCGCCTTCCTGCCATCTCTTCTCCATCGCCGCTCCTTGTACTGAAAATCTCATTTCGAAGCTCCTGGCGCGTTTAAATTAGGGTGAGAGAAAGAGGAAGCCTTTTCCTTCATCGCCGCCTCCCGCGCGGCTCTCGCCCGGCAGGCTCTCTCCCGGCACTTCTTCTGCTGTTCGTGGCGCTTGGCTCTTTCCTTCTCCAGCTCCTCGACCGCTCCCGAGAGAGTCTCCGCGATAAATCTGTTTGAAATCATTTCTTCATGCCCTCAAAGCCATCCTTCCTCAGCCACATTCAGAGCGTCTGCCTGATGAGACCTGGTGAGATCTGCCCCGCTCAGATTCTTCGGCATCAGCTCCATCAGCTGGCGCTCAGGAGAGAGGCAGAACTGACCGGATTTCTTCTCGAACCAAAGTTTCTGCCAGATGACCTGACCGTTCTTCCTTTGCTTATCAAGCTTGATCAGCGTGTCGGCTTCCTTATCCCATCCGACGTTCTTTGTTTGGAGACGCTCAGCTTCGTTCTCTTTATCCCGGTTACGGGTAACGACAGCGACGTTATCCGCCAGGTTCGAGATATCGCTGGACCCTGAGATCTCATACCTTCCAGGCGGTGACTTCATGCTTTGAGAGGAAGAGGGTTTACGAAGATGGGCGACCACATGAATATGGGTCTGGCAATCAACCGCGATCCGCTTCAGCTGCTCAACGATGTAGCGTTGAGTCTGGTAAAGCTGGTCGGAGTTATCCCCGCCGGTGAGCATCATCAGGTTATCCACGAAGACGTGAGCGCACCCCTTCGCCGCGGCTGCGTAAGCGACAGCGTCCAAAGCGTAAGCCGGGTCAATCGCTCCCCGGTTCCGGTAGATCCAGAACCTCTTCTCGCACCAGTCGAAGAACTTCTCCACCTTCCCGGATTCGTTCGGGGAAAGACGGCGCCCGTAAGCCATGCGGATCATCTGAAGGATCGTGCTTTGCGGCTCCATTTCGAACGACAGCATGCAGATTGAATCTCCCCGCATCATCATCGACAGGGCAATCTGGGACATCATGGCGGACTTGCCGTCACCGTTACCGCCTGCCCAGATCGTCAGTTCCCCCTTCCTGAGCCGGAACCTGGGGATGATCGGACAGGGTTCCCCGGCGGACGCCGCCTGATGTTCGACCCGTTCCATGATTTCGGACTGAAACTGTGCGGCAAGGATGATATCTGGCGAGGGCTTTCTCCCAGACCAGAAGCCTTTCACCTCTTCCGGCTTCAATTCAAAACTCTGCATAGCTGCTCCCATCTGTGTTCCTTCTGAAACGTTTGATAAAGCCCTTCACGGTTCCTTCGTGGCCTTCAGCTGAGAAAACCACCATGGCAGGACTTGCCGCGAGGATTTCTTTCATGCACTGCCTCATTCTTTGGTCACCAAGAGAACCGACCGAATAATTCTTTGAATCCTCGCCTACTGCCAGAACATGAACCTTTCGGTCACAAAGAAAAGACCAATCGATGATCTCGACTCTGTCCGATGGAAGGATGTTCACCACATCACCATCGAATGGTGGTGCTTCCTTTTCGGTTTGGAAGAGAACAATCACGAACTCTCCAAGCTTTCGGCAATTCGCTTCGATCATCCTCATTCACCTTTGCCCCTCACACTCACCTGAACATGTCCCTAAAGCCTGTTGTGTCCAGGCCCCCAGGATGAAACTCTTCTCCTCTTCTTTGACCTCCTTCCCTTCTTTGTGCTTCTTTCTCTCTCCTTACCCATGTCTGCCAGCTTTGCGTCCAGCCCTTATCTGACCTTCTGGTGGAGGAACCTCTGCCGTTCTCCCAGTAGAACCTGAAGTCAGTAAAGACTTTCTTAGGATCCAAATCAGGACGTACGGCTTCGATGTATTCCTTCCAAGCATCCGGTATCTCGGAGAGCGAGAAGCGGTGTGTCTGTGCCTCCCGCTTCGCCGCAGGCGAGGGGGGAGGTAGGGGATCTTCTTTATTCCTTTCTTTATTACTTATTTGTTTGGGTGCATCTCCTGCACTACCCTCGTGCGCCTCTTGCACTACCCCTAGTGAATCTCCTGCACCAGTCTGATGAATATCTTTCACTAGTGAACCTCCTGCACCAGTGGGAGTACATTCACTAGTAGCCACTCCCTCTAGGTTGATTGCATATCCGCTTGGTGTTGTGAACGTCCCTTTTATGACGATTTTCAAAACGCCTTGTGCCGTCAAAAGCGCAATCCGGCTTTTAACTGAGCGGGTAGACATTCCAGTTTCAGAGGCAATGCGAGTTGTCCCCGGGTTGCACAAGCCGGAGCAACTGTTTCTATGGTTTATCAGGACTTGCAAAACAGCTTTCGAAAGAGTGTCTAAATCACACCTTTCCCAAAGTGTTCTGGTGTCTTGGAGGTTGTTAAATGCCATGGCATTAGTTAAGAACGAGGCATATTGCAGTCGTTCTTATTCCCTACAGGAACGAAGGGATTGAGAATATGCGCCGGGAGCCCTGTTACCTCACTTGCTTTTTTTAGGTATTTTTGCGTGATGTAGCCCCTTTTCTTCCACATTGAAACCTGGCCAGAGCTAACGCCAATTTTTTTAGCGAGTTCACTCTGAGTACAGCCACATGCCTGCACAGCAACGTCAATGCAGTTGACGCTATCCATATCCTTCTCCATCGTCAAATAAAACCATGGCAATAGAATAGCATTTTTAGCTTTTGTTGTCTATAAAAACCGCAGAAGACTAGTTGATGTTTTTAGTTTTTGTTGATAGCTTTAAGAGCTAGGGAGGAAAAATGGAATTCAAAGACAAACTCAATCTTCTGCTTTCCAGAGAAAAGCTAAATCAGGCGGATTTGGCTCAAAAAATTGGGGTTTCACGCCAAGCTGTGCAAGTGTGGGCTTCTGGGAGGTCTGTCCCGAAAGGAACAAACTTAGCCAAGATTTGCGAGTTCTTCGGCGTATCTCCTGAATGGTTCTCTAACCAAAGCTCCGTATCCAAAGAAGAAGTGCGAGTTAAATCCTTTATCCCGGGAGAAGACACTCCACCAGAAGGGTACGTTTCAATCCCCGAGTATCAATTAACATTTTCTGCCGGGAACGGTTCTGAACCAGAATGGGAACAGACGAAGGAATCATCCGCCGCGTGGTATAAGGTCGACTACTTACGGAGTAAAGGCGTTAACCCAGCAAGATGTCGCAGAGCAAAAGTTGTCGGCGACAGTATGGAACCCCTGCTCTTTTCAGGAGACACTATCCTTTGGGAAGAAAACGTCGACCCTCATATTGGGTGCAACCGGATAGTTGATGGAAGTATCTACGTTTTGGCTGTAGACGGGGCACTTCGTATCAAAAAACTCGCCCATATAAAAAACGGCATTCGGATCATTTCCATTAACCCCGCCTATCCGCCTGAGGATTATTTCGGGGATGAAGCAGATGGAATTCGGCTTTTCGGTCGAGTCATAGAATCAAGCCATACTTTCAAATAAATTAGTCCTCTTCTTTTAAAAACCGCCTTCGGGCGGTTTTTTTGTGTCTGTTGCTCATTGTCAAAAAAAAACATCTATTTTCTTTTGCTATTTTAGTTTTTGTTGACAACAAAAGCTAAATAGGCTATAGTCATTTCATCGAACAAAGCAACAAAGGCAACTAATCAAGGAGCCCTCATGTACACCTACCGAATCAGCATCACCTCCGATATCGCGGATATCAATGGCAAGCCCGCCGCCGAGTGCGAGCTGATCGATTAACAGGAGACAGACATGGAAAAAGATAAAAATCCGCCTCGCATTACTGAAGAAGCCGCCCGGGATATCTGGGCGGCTGAGCTTAAAAACGGAACCGAATGTTTTCACCGATGGGGTTCCGTAACGTGGCATTTGCTAGATGTTCTAAAGCAATTACATGAATCTACTGGCGGCCATGTCAATGATCCGCTTGGCTTCTTCCTCAGTGAGCCCGGTGATGAGCATCTGTCTGAGAGAAAGAAGGTAGAGGGCATCCATCCTCGCCAAGAATCCCAGTTGAGACGCGAAACGATTGTCTGTTGCCTCATTTATTGCCTTCTCGCGCGAGACACCGCTGAGATTTCGCTTTCTGAAGTCGTCCTTAGCAAATTCCTGAAGCTTCTCTTGATCGAACGCCTGGAGGAACGGGAAATGAATGGCCCCGTTCTCGATGCCGGCAATGATGATTTTTGCGGCCTCGTCGGTGGTAAAGGCATTTGATGGCTTATCCATGAGTTTCCTCCTGTGAGTTGATTTGAATGCGCGGTTACTGGTGGGTACCGCATTCCGATCTTCTCACGGGAGGATCTGAAAAGAAAGAGGAAAGCAAATGAAAGACAACGTCATCGTGGGTACAGCCCTGTTCCTCGCACTCATCGGGGCGGCAACGGTGCTCGGCTGGGTGTACTGGGCAATCTGCGCAATCGCGGGGGCGTGAGATGGAAGACAAAAAGTTAACTGCCGAGACGGCCAGGCAGATCTGGTCGGAATGGCTGAAGGCCAGGGCAGGCAAATTTACTCCTGGAGAACTCATGGATGAGTGCTCAGATTTGCTTGGCCGTTTACAGCAGAGGTTACCGGAAGAATATTCCAGGCAACCTCTTGGAAGTTTTTTAATTCCCGAGATCCATAGTGAGGGCGTCAATCAGGCTTCGGATATAAATGGCGTCCGCTCTGCCATAGAAGCTCATGGCCTCCGGGATCTTCTGAGACAGAGATCCCTCAGCAATGCTCATTTTGTTTCTGGCGTAAACGGCTTTGATGATCTTTTCTGTCTCTTCCTCATTGAACTTCTGGAGGAACGGAAAGTTGATCGAGCCGCTTCTAATGCCCTCAAGAAGGAGCTGGAAAGCCTCTTCAAAGGAGCGTGAGATGACGAGTGTTCTCTCTGAAAATGTTCGGTTGCTTGCCTATGCGTTTATCGCTTTTGATGTGATCTTTGTTATTCAGGTCATCTTCGGTCTCATCAGGAACAATAAAGATCGGGGGACTCAAGAAGAGGTGCGCAGATGCATGACTTCTTTTCTGATTGATAACCATATCGATCAATTAATTGACCGCAGGTTGAGATTAAAGAAGCTTGCCACTCGAACTCAATCATCCAACCTGGGAGAAAAGGAACTCAAATGAACTATGTAACACTGATTTTTAGGAAAGGAGCGTGAGATGGAAGGCACAGCAAAAGTATACGGGGCGGTGCTGGAAGTCGCCCGCGAACTTGGCAGAGCCGGCATCGGGAAGCGATCCTCTGAAGGGCTGCGGTTCTCATACCGCTCGATTGAAGATGTGCTGGCGGCTTTAAACCCGCTTCTGTATCAGCACCATCTGATCATCTACCCAGAGCGAATTGACCAGGAACCGGAGCAGTCCGTCAGCACTCGGGGCGGCGGTGTGCAGCGCCTTGTTCGGACAACGATTACATATCGTTTTGTAAGCACTGAAGACGGGAGCTCCTTTACCGCGCAGGCGCTCGGAGAAGGGCTTGACAGCAGCGACAAGGCAAGCGGCAAGGCGATGAGCTACGCGTTTAAGAGCGCGATGTTCCAGACCTTCTGCATCCCGGTTATCGGCATGCCAGACCCTGACGCCGAACAGGGAACCGAGATAGCCGCGGCGCCGGTCTCGCAGGATTTGCTGGACCGTGCCCGTGACGCCGCTATGAGCGGTCTCGAAGCATACAGAGCTTTCTTCAAGAGTGTCTCTCAAACTGAGAGAAAGAGCCTCGTCTCGTCAGGCGAGCACGAAAAACTGAAGGCATTTGCTGAAGGAGGAGAAGGAAATGCAGGCTGAATCACTTAGCCACGGAGACGCAAACCCACTCCAGCGAACCGCGAAGTGGTTCTCAGACCGTTGCGGCTGTCTCACGGCATCCCGCGCGGCTGACGCGCTGGCGATATCGGCGAAGACCGGGAAACCGCTCAAATCCAGGCAGGATCTGATTGATACACTGATCGCGGAACGGGCAACCGGAGTTGCGCAGAGTTCCGGGACGACCTGGGCGATGCAGTGGGGGATTGATCATGAAGCTGAGGCACGCGAGGCGTATGAAGCGGCTACAGGCGAGATGGTGGATCTGGTGGGCTTCATCCCGCACCCGGATATTCCTTGGTTTGGAGCGTCTCCGGATGGCTTGGTCGGCTCGGATGGGCTTGTAGAAATCAAATGCCCACAGACTGTCACGCATCTGCGCCGAGTGGCGGCAGGAGTCCCGGCTCCAGAGTACCTCCTGCAGATGGACGTGCAGTTAATCTGTACTGGCAGGAAATGGTGCGACTATGTTGACTATGACCCGCGGCTTGAGGCAAAGAATCCGGAGCTCACGCTTTTTATCCGGAGATATGAACCCGCCCCCGAACATCTTGCGGGGACGCTTGAGGCTTGTCGGGTATTCCTCGCGGAGGTCGACAGCCAATATAGGAAGCTCATGAATCTTGGAGAGAGGAGAGAACAAAATGTGTGAAGCGAAATTCTCAATTGAAATCGGGAATGGCAACCCGAAACTGCTGATCCGTGTTGGGGCTTTCAACACACTGCAGGGTGATTACGTGCTGAAAGATAAAGAGACGTGCGAGCGGTTGAAGGCTCTGATTGATCAGGCGGAGGACTTCTTCCCCTCTGAGGGCAAAGGCCTTAAGGAGAGCGGAAATGCCCGCCAGTAAGAAGCCTCGAAAGAAGCACCACCATAAAGTCACCTGGGCGAGCGCTGAGAAACATTGCAGTTTCCTGATCCGCGGTGAGGACTGGACGCCTGACATGCTGAATGATTTCGCGCAGGACTTCCTCTTCCCCCTGGACGCGATCTACTGGAGCAAAGGGGAGGATCCTTACATGAAAAGGCTTTTTGGGAGAACCAAGGATCAGCTCGTCATGGCGTGGGTGCTTGGGAGTCTTCTCATCGAGCGGGATGAATACCGGAAGGTGATCGCTGAGGCGAATAAGTGCCTGCAGGCGGCGTTTAACTGCTGGCTGGATCACAAGAGGATACTTTACCCGCAGCTGAAGCGATGCAAACACCTGATGCTTCAGCTTTTTGAGGCTATCACCTCGGTCTATCACCCACATGAAGTCAACACCTGCCACAGCCAGGAGTCTCGGAACCTCTGGGTTTTCGATAAGGCTGAAGCCGAACTGGACGGGATGCTGGGGCTTAAGGGGAAGGAGATCCACTATGCCTGAAGAAAAAATCAATCACCCGGCGCACTACAACCAGCTGCCGCACGAAG
>ERZ837487.453-NODE-453-length-61365-cov-23.474719_pt1 | contig 61365 bp, 72 predicted proteins | sample MGYA00519911_ERZ837487 | MGnify/ENA primary metagenome ERZ837487 (study PRJEB31850, sample SAMEA3708818) | human gut metagenome | biome: human gut; feature: human-associated habitat; material: faeces | place: China | collected 2014 ... | reverse complement strand
TGTAACAATACTTAGAGTAATGTATGCCGGACGGGACATAGACAATCAGTTAAATTTCTACACAAAGCAATAAAGGATATGATTTAAAGCAGTTTTTCATTTATGATTGACTGCTTTTTTCATACACAAAAGAGATTAAAATTGTTATCAAAGATATCTGCTCACATTATGCGACATACCAATAATATCATTGGGGGTACAGGATAATATATCACACAGCGTTTCCAATGTTGCGGTTGTGATGTTCTTATTGTGCTTTAAATTGAAATGTTATATTATTAAAATAAAGATAATACATAAACTGGGTATTTAAATCGCAAAAAAATTTTTTGAAAATTTTTAAAAAATATAAAACTTTTTCCAGACCCTGCGTGTCTGATATATAGATAACTCAATAAGACATTGAAAAAAAGGAGTGCACTTATGAAAAAAGAAGAAATTACAACACTTGTACAGAAAATAAGTGAATAATCTGCGCCCAAATGAGCCGCCTGTCCGGTGCAAGTGAGCCACGATTCCATTTTGCCGTGAGCCATCATTCCAGTCACAATGAGCCACTTGTTTTATAATAGAATGGTATGCAGTAATTAGAGATTACGACACCACAGATTTTTATGGAAATGTATCTCATCATCACGAGATATTTACTAAAGCTAATGGTTGGCAATCAGGTAATGAGTACTTCGCGGATGAAGATAGTTGGTATCATTTTCTACCAGGAGATGAAATACAGTTTACTGAAGCTTGGGCAGACCAGACTTTACCAGCAACTTTTACGTTTTGCGCTCAATGGCTCCCCAATATTTTAGTTCAGTACGATTTAAACGGTGGCAGTGGTACAACTCCCGCTTCTAAGACAGGAACGTATTTGGACGGTTAGCCGATAAGTGAAACGCAGGGATTTTCAAAAAAATTAGCACTCACCTCTTGACAGTGCTAACAACATGTGATATAACACAATTAAGCCTTGGGTGTTACATAACAAATAGAACAATAAATCAGCAATCATAAAAACAAAAATCCTGCATGAATCGAAGAAGAAAAAGGCTGGCAGGAATGGTTTCAAAGTGATTGTATACAATAGAGAATGAGAAAAAGGAGGCAGAAACTATGAACATTAACAAGTTTACACAGAAGTCCATTGAAGCGGTGAACCAGTGTGAAAAGATTGCTTACGATTACGGCAATCAGGAAATTGACCAGGAACATTTTCTTTACAGCTTAATGACAATAGACGATAGTCTGATTGCAAACCTGATTGAAAAAATGCAGATTAATAAAGAAGCATTTATTTCCAATATTGAAACACTGCTTTCACAAAAAACAAAAGTATCCGGCAACGTACAGCTTTACGTGAGCAATGACTTAAACAAAGTATTAATCAATGCCGAAGACGAAGCAAAGCGCATGGGAGATGCGTATGTATCCGTTGAACATCTGATGCTGGCAATGATTGCATCACCAAATAAGCAGATTAAGCAGCTTTTTAAGACCTACGGTATTACAAGAGATTCGTTCCTTTCCGTACTGGCAACGGTCCGTGGTAATCAGTCCGTAACAAGTGATAACCCGGAAGCAACGTATGACACACTGGCAAAATACGGACAGGATTTAGTTGAAAAGGCAAAGTCCGGTAAGTTAGACCCGGTTATCGGCAGGGATAATGAAATCCGTAATGTTATCCGGATTCTTTCAAGAAAAACAAAAAACAATCCGGTGCTGATTGGTGAACCGGGTGTTGGTAAAACAGCCGTTGTCGAAGGTCTGGCAGAACGGATTGTCCGTGGCGATGTACCGGAGGGCTTAAAGGATAAGAAAATCTTTGCGCTGGATATGGGCGCACTGGTAGCCGGTGCGAAGTATCGTGGCGAATTTGAGGAACGTTTGAAAGCGGTGCTTGATGAAGTCAAGAAAAGCGAAGGGCAGATTATTCTGTTTATCGATGAAATTCATACAATTGTCGGAGCCGGTAAGACAGAAGGCTCTATGGATGCAGGCAATATGTTAAAGCCAATGCTTGCGCGTGGTGAACTCCACTGTATCGGTGCAACAACACTGGATGAACACCGTCAGTACATTGAAAAAGATGCGGCACTGGAAAGACGGTTCCAGCCGGTTATGGTTGATGAACCGACCGTTGAAGATACCATTTCTATCTTACGTGGTTTAAAAGACCGTTATGAAGTATATCACGGTGTAAAAATTACAGACGGCGCACTGGTATCTGCGGCAACCCTTTCAGACCGTTACATTTCCGACAGATTCCTGCCGGATAAAGCAATCGACCTTGTCGATGAAGCCTGCGCAATGATTAAGACCGAACTGGATTCTATGCCGGCTGAGCTTGATGAATTACAGCGTAAGGTCATGCAGTTAGAAATTGAAGAAGCTGCATTGAAGAAAGAAACCGACAATCTCAGTAAGGAACGTCTGGAAGCCTTGCAGAAGGAATTATCGGAAATGCGTTCTGAATTTAAACAGCAGAAGGCAAAGTGGGACAATGAAAAGTCCAGTGTTGACCAGATTAGCAAGATTAAAGAAGAATTAGAACAGGTCAACCATGAGATTGACGAAGCCAAGAGAAATTACGATTTGGAAAAGGCGGCTCAGTTACAGTACGGCAGACTGCCGGAGGTTCAGAAACGTCTGGAAGAGGCCGAAAAGAAGGTACAGAATAAAAATCTGGATTTGGTACATGAGAGTGTTACCGAAGAAGAAATTGCAAAGATTATTTCCAGATGGACAGGAATCCCGGTTGCCAAGTTAAGCGAATCTGAACGGGAAAAGACCCTGAATCTGGACACACTTCTGCATAAGAGAGTTGTTGGACAGGACGAGGCTGTTACGAAAGTAACAGAGGCAATTATCCGTTCAAAGGCAGGCATTAAAGACCCGACCAAACCGATTGGTTCATTTCTGTTCTTAGGACCTACCGGTGTCGGTAAGACAGAGCTTGCAAAGACACTGGCAGAGAGCCTGTTTGATGATGAAAGCAATATTGTCCGTCTTGATATGTCAGAGTACATGGAGAAATATTCTGTTTCGAGATTAATCGGAGCGCCTCCGGGATATGTCGGATACGATGAAGGCGGTCAGCTGACTGAGGCAGTCAGAAGAAAACCGTATTCTGTTGTTCTTTTTGATGAAATTGAAAAGGCGCACCCGGATGTATTCAATGTATTGTTACAGGTACTTGATGACGGACGAATCACCGATTCGCAGGGCAGAACGGTAGACTTTAAGAATACAATTATTATTATGACAAGTAATATCGGCTCAACCTATCTGCTGGACGGTATTGATGAAAACGGCGGCATTAAGCAGGAAACAGAAGAACTCGTTATGAACGATTTGCGCGGACATTTCAGACCGGAATTTTTAAACCGTCTGGACGAGATTATTCTGTTCAAGCCGCTCACAAAAGACAATATCGGCAATATCATTCATCTGCTGATTGCAGACGTCAACAGACGTCTGGCAGACAAGGAATTGCAGGTACGTCTGACAGATGCGGCAGAAAGCTATATTACAGAACACGGCTTTGACCCGATGTACGGCGCAAGACCGTTAAAGCGTTACGTTCAAAAGACGGTAGAAACACTGGCGGCAAAGTTAATCTTAAAGGGTGACATCAATACGGGTGATGACATTGTGATTGATGTTGTAAACGGTGAACTTACGGCAAGAGCCGAGGGCAGAAAAGCCATCGAAGAAAAATAAAACAGCAGTAAAGAGCATAAGATTATAAAAAGCAAAGAAAAGGCGGGTGGTACTGTTATATTTCAGTGCCACCCGCTTTTTACGTGTGCCAAACATCAGATAAACTGATTGCGTGTAGTATCGTATTCGTAATCAATTCCTTTTAAAGTCTGTACGAGTTCCGTTTCATCTACCATAAAGGCTTTGCAGAATTCTGAAAGATTCGGATAAAAGTCGCGAAGCTGTGTATTTGTAAATGAAAGCAGCATAACGGGATCTTTTGGTAACTGAGCCATAGTCATACAATCTCCTTTTGATACAAAACTGCTTTGAAAGCAGCCTGTGAATTTCTGTTGCCTAGCATACCGCAAAAATCAATCATTTTCAAGATAAATATTCACTTGTCTTTTGACTTTGTGGTATACTGACGGTAAATAGGCGAACAGATAAATGTGAATGGAGAGCGATATGATTATTTTAAAAGCGGAAGGCACACTTGCGGCAGTCTTTCATAAAACAATAAAAGTCATGGAACAGAATGTAGAGTGGAATGAAACATTTGCAATTAATAATAACACGCTGATTCTGCCCGGTACATTAAAATCGTTGTTTTTCAGTTTTGATAATAAAAAAGTGCTTGGAAATGTCATAGAAGAACCCATTAAAGAAGAACCACGGTTAATGCTTGGAAATGCCCTGCTTGAAAATACCATTAATTTAGTTCTTTACATATTTGGTAAGTGGGGGAAAATTAAAGGGCTAACCGTTGAAAAGGATTACAGACAGTTAGAACAACAGATGAATGACATCCTGCGGGAAGTAGAAGTACAGGCATCCTTAGATGCCACGCAGTGCCGTTTCTATCATGAGGGAATACGCATTACCTATGAAGAAGTGATTGAGCGGATTTTAGAATACATGAAGCCGGATTATCTAAATGAGGAGGAAGAAGAACAAGACGATACGGAGATTCACGATGTTTCCGACTGGGAGAAAAAGTATCAGCTCGGATTGTGGCATAAAATTGTCTGGAAATCCTACGAAACCGGTATTAGCAAAAAGAAGTTATCCGCCAAAGAGCGGGCGGCAGGGCGAATTGGAAATGACTTTTACATCACGGGCTATCAGTGCCCGGAATGTAAAAAGCCAATGTACATGGTGGTTTATCCGAAAAATAAAGAGTTTCATATCGACACGGACGAGGGCAGGGTTATTCTTGCAAGGGCATATACCTGTATGGACTGTCATCGTTTTTATACGCCAAAGCCCTACAAACTGCTGATGGAAGGCAGTATTTATATGATGGATTTTGAGGACGATAACACGGCGTATGAGGATTATCAGGAACTGCTCGGCGCAGACGGACAGCGTATATCCAACAGCCGGTTTAACCGTTATGAGAGCAGTGCGCCACAGTCCGATTTTGAAAATGAAGCGGATGACCGTCTGGAAGAACTCTATAACAATATGCCTGAAATGTCTGTAGAAGAAATTTTTGATATTGCCGACATGCTGGATTCGGAATTCTATCCGCAGTCCCGGCGGGAAGCAATTGAAGAACAGGTAGACAAAGCGGCGGCAGATAAAGGCATGGACCGTAACGTTCCGCCGAAAAACTGGCAGAAGCACCGGGAAAAAGTGCAGAAAGAAAAACAAAAGAACGAAAAGGCACAAAAGGAAAAAGAGCGGTCAGAATCTGCGCAGGGACGGTCTGATGAGAAAGAACCGTCAGCAGGATACAGTACGCAGAATCCGCAGGAACAGTGGGATAGCGGACAAGTCAAAGACAGGACATTTACGGACAGTCAGACTGCGCCGCAAGACGGAACGAACCGACCGGACAGAGCAGCAGATGATTGCGTGGCATCACAGAACAAAGCTGCACCGTCTACAGCCGACACCCGGACACAAAAGCAGGGTACACATGTACAGCTACAGACCGGCGGGGCAGACGCACCGCAGTCACGCAGAACTTCCGAAGAAGAAATTGCGGCTTCCCAGAAGGAAGTGTTGTCTATCGCACTGGCAGCAAAAAACAAAAGCTATGCGGAATTAAAAAAGGCCTATCATACGATTCTTGAAAAAGACTGTCCGCAGTCGGTCAAAGATAGTGTGACAGAAAATGTCAAAGACTGGATGCAGAAGCGCGGTGAGAAAGAACTGCAGGTGCTGGCAGAGCATTTTCCACAGCAGTATCAAAAGAAAGTCTATCAGCAGTTTCGTCAAAAATTTGAGGAATATAACGATATTGATAATACAAAATATATGAAGCAGCTTGAGGAAAAGCGTGATATGGCAGAGCAGAGCGCGTTGAAAGCATTTGTCAACCAGCAGAAAATCCGTCCGGGGGATAGAAAAAAGCTGTTGTCACTGGCAGAAGCAATCCGTCCTATGGAATATGAAGAAAAGAATAAACAAATCATCATTGACCAGCTAAAAGACCGCGTAAAAGATATTGACAGGAAAGCAATCGAACAAATCTGTCCGGACATTTTTGAGATGTCCTTTGACGAGGGGAAAGAAGCCTATCAAAGAATTGCGACAGGAGATTTTCTGCCGGAGCTAAAGACGGATCTGTTAGGCAGAATCCGCAAGCGGCTTGAAGCCATGAAAAAGGATGAATGCAGAAGTCTTGTCAATAAAATGATTCGCGATACCGGTATTTCGGAGCAGACCATGGAAGGCTTTTATCCGTATGATATCCGCCGCATGAGCAATGAAGCCTGTGAAGATACCGATGCCATTATTGCGAATAATGCACTCAATACCTATGCGGGCGGAGAAGCATTTGAGTATCCGCTTCTGATATTTGATTCAACAAAAGGTGAAAACGGTAAAAAAGGCTTTGTGCTGACACCGGATCATGTCTACTACAACGGCAGTATGATGGCGGGAACGGTAAAGGTGCGTAATATCAAGGAATTTTACGCAGAGAGCGGATTGTTCCACAAGGGCATTTATATCCGTACCATGAATAACGGAGAAATGAAAATTACCGGAAACTACAAGGCAGATAAAGAAAAAATGGAACATTTTCTTGCTAAATTAAACCGCTTTATCCAGTATTTGCAGGAAAAGCCGGAGTCCCGCAGCGTGGAATACCTTGCCGAAGAAAAGCATCCGGTAAAATGCTGTTACCGCTGCGGTTATGTCTATGAGGGCGGCAATATCTGCCCGAAATGCGGCAGCCGCAATAACGACTAAAAGGAGTATACAAATGTCAGTAAAAATATATACAATGACCCACAAAAAATTCGATGTGCCAAACGACCCGATGTATGTTCCGTTACAGGTCGGCGCAGAAGGAAAAGAACCGCTCGGCTATGTGAGGGATAACACCGGGGAAAATATTTCCGCATTAAATTGTTATTACAGCGAATTGACCGGGGTATACTGGATATGGAAAAACGATACTGAATCGGATATTGTCGGTGTCTGCCATTACAGACGGTATCTGTTAAATGAAAAAGGTGTGATGTTCCGTAAAGAGGAGATTGAAAAACTGCTTTCCGAATATGACTGTCTGACCAGCCGCCTGCTGACACTGGATTTTTCATATCATTACGGATTTTCCGACAATCACAATGTGCGGGATTTGGACGTGACAGGTGAAGTTATCCGTGAAAAATATCCGGAGGATTATCCGCTGTTTGAAAAGCTTGTCCATGAAAATCACACGTATTTTGGCAACATCTGCGTGATGAAAAAGCCGCTCTTTGATGCGTACTGTGCATGGCTGTTTGACATTTTTGCCGAGGTGCGAAAACGGATTGACATCGATTCCTATGACAGCTATCACAAGCGGGTATTTGGGTTTGTTTCGGAATTTCTGCTTTATGTGTGGGTGACAAAACACAAGCTGCGCGCATATGAGTGTATGGTGGGTATGATTGGCGAAAAGGCAGAAACAAAAGAAATGAAACAGCGGCTTGCGGATTATTTTGCAGAAAAAGATATTGTGGGTGCAAAGCAGTATTTTATGGAAATGTATACGAAACGACCGGACGTTTTAATGGAAGCGTCGGACATTACGGGCGATTTGCGGATTTGTATGCAGATAATTGCAACTGCGGAACGGGAGCTTGCCACAACCGGCGGCAGCATTTTAGACAGAAGCTGCACATTTGAAGATTATATGCACCTGTTTAAAACATTAAATGGTATTGTCAGAAGATACTGCGTAGGCAGACAGACCACAAAGGATAAGGAAATGCTTGCAAAACTGCACTTATCGGAAGAAGCCGTCTATGTTTCCGTGCTTGCATTTTGCAAAGAAAAAGAAAAAACAGCAGAAATTCTAAATCAGATAAACATGGACATTTAGGATGTAATGTGCTAATTTTAAGATAGAAATGCGTAATACAGGCTGCGTATTGCGGCAGAAATGGAGGGAAGTATGTCAGTTCAGGATTATATGAGTGCATCTAAAATCGGAAAAAGAGCATATCATGCCTGTGTCAACAAAGGCAGGTATCCATATCTTCCGGTATTGGAAAATATTGTAGATGAATCAGACATTGAGGCAGAGGTCAGTCTGGGAATCGACCAGATTCCGCTGCGGCTGGTTGTGGGAACGTGTAATGCGGGACGGACCAATGCCTTTGCAGATAATTTTATGCCGATTCTGGATTGGGGAACGGAATTTTCAGCAAAATGGGCGAGCTTAAGTGACAGCCAGAAAAATGAAGGCATCCGTGACCCGATTAAGGTCTATGAGTATATGAACAAGTTTTATGTACTGGAAGGCAATAAAAGAGTCAGCGTTTTAAAGTATTTTAAGGCTGTGACAGTCAATGCCGAAGTAATCCGTAAAGTGCCGAAGTATTCAGAAGACCCGGATGTTAAGATTTATTATGAGTTTATGGAATTTTATAAATGTACGAAGCTTAATGACATTTATTTCAGCAACGTCGGCAGTTTTCCGACCCTGATGAAGCTGGTCGGCATCAAAAAGGGGGAAAACATGGATGAAGATGCGAAAAAGGATTTTGTATCCTGTTTTCTATCTTTTAAAAACGCATATGATGCCAGAGGAGGCGAACGGTTTGATTATCCGGCGGGCGATGCATTTTTACGCTTTATTCATATTCACGGTTATGAACATGTAAAGGATATGCTGCCGTCGGAAATGGCAAAAAATGTGGCAAAGACGTGGGCAGAGTTTGAACTGCTTTCTGAAAACAATGCCGTTGAGCTTCGTATGGATCCGACTTTAAACGAACCGAAAAAGAATATTTTAAGTTATCTGCTGCCAAAACCGGGAAATGGAAACAGAAAGCTAAAGGTCGGTTTCATTTACGAAAATACACCGCAGGATTCGGACTGGTGCTATACGCATGAGCTTGGCCGGCAGTATATTGACGATACATTTGGCGATCAGATTGAAACATTAAGCATTACGAATGTCAAACCGGATAAAGATGATGTGGCTGCCATTGAAATGATGGTTAAAAATAAGGCAGATTTAGTTTTTGTGACATCACCGTCCATGATTATGGCCTCTTTAAAAGAGGCGATTGCGCATCCGGAGGTCAAGATATTGAACTGTTCGCTGAACACGTCACACAAATATATCCGTACCTACTATGCGAGAATGTATGAAGCAAAGTTTTTGACGGGACTCATTGCAGGTGCGTTGACTGATAATGATAAAATCGGTTATGTAGCAGGGTATCCTGTGTACGGTGTGACGGCAAATATCAATGCTTTTGCGCTGGGGGCAAAATTTGTTAATCCACGGGCAAAGATTTATCTTGAATGGTCCTCTGTAAAGAATAGCAATCCGGCGGAAGCTTTTAAAAGAGAGGGTATCCGTTATGTATCGGATCAGGATATGATTACACCGACCAGTACGGCACGCCGGTTTGGATTGTACAGCATAGATGATGAAACAACCCAGCATATCGCGATGCCGATGTGGCACTGGGGTGCATTTTATGAAAAAATGATTCAGAGTATTTTAAGCGGCTCATGGAACAGGGAGCAGGATGCGGATAATGTAAAAGCACTTAATTACTGGTGGGGACTGTCTGCGGATGTAGTTGACCTGATTATGTCAACGAAGCTTCCGGTAGAAACACAGCGGATGGTTACAACCTTTAAAGAGATGATTTCAAAGGATTTATTTGAACCTTTTGCGGACGAATTAAAAGATCAGAAAGGTAAGGTACGTAATCAGAAGGGCAGGAATCTGACACCGGAACAGATTATTACCATGGACTGGCTGCTGGATAATGTGATTGGTAAAATACCGGAACTGGAGGAACTTGAAGAAGGCTGTGAGCCGATTGTAAAGGCACAGGGCATTATTCACCACGGATTATAAATGTAGAAAGTAGGAAGGCGGCAAAAAGAAGCTGCCACAATGAGAAAATATGAAGATACTGATATTAGCAGATGTGGAGTCAAAATACTTATGGGATTATTTTGACAAAAGTAAATTAGAAGGCGTTGATTTAATCCTATCCTGCGGTGATTTAAATCCGCAGTATCTGTCTTTTCTGGCATCCTTTACGCAGTCACCGGTGCTTTACGTCAGAGGAAATCATGATGACTGCTATGAACAGACACCGCCGGAGGGCTGTATCTGCATTGAGGATAAGATTTATACGTATAAGGGGCTGCGGATTATGGGACTTGGCGGTTCAATCCGTTATAAAAAAGGTATCAACCAGTATACACAACGACAGATGCAGCATCGTGTCAGCCGTATGTGGCTCCAGTTAAAATGTAAAAAAGGCTTTGATATTTTGCTGACCCATTCGCCTGCTGCGGGCATTAATGACGGCTTTGACAGTGTACATCAGGGATTTACGGTATTTAACGAACTGCTTGACACGTATCACCCGGCTTATTTTATTCACGGTCACATACATAAGAATTATCAGGCAAACTTCGTGCGGGAACAGCAGTACAACGAAACAACGATTATTAACGGATATGAACGTTATATTATTGATGTTTAATAACAAAATAAAGTAATTTTGCAAAAAGTGTTGCATTCTGTAAGTTACTGTGATAATATCCTTTCAGAACAAAAAGACAAATGTCCGCCGTACAAAGACAAAAGCGGAAATTTGTTCTTGAAAAAAGAAAAGGGAGAAAGAACATGAGTGAGAAGTTAAGAGTTGGTATCCTTGGCGGTACAGGTATGGTAGGACAGAGATTTATTACACTGCTTGAAAATCATCCTTGGTTTGAGGTTGTATTGGTTGCAGCGAGCGGCCGTTCCGCAGGAAAGCTTTACGAAGAAGCTGTAGACGGACGATGGAAGATGACAGCACCGATGCCTGAATTCGTTAAGAAGATGACTGTTTATGATATGGATAAGGATTTCGATGAAATCGTATCAAAGGTAGATTTCGTATTCTGTGCAGTAAACATGCCAAAGGATGAAATCAAGGTATTAGAGGAAAAATATGCAAAGGCAGAAGTGCCGGTTGTATCTAACAACAGCGCAAACCGCTGGACACCGGACGTACCAATGGTGGTACCGGAAATCAACCCGGAACACTTAGAGGTTATTGAGGCACAGAAGAAGCGTCTTGGCACAACAAGAGGTTTTATCTGTGTAAAGCCAAACTGCTCAATTCAGAGCTATACACCGGCTTTAACTGCTTTAAAAGAATTCGGACCAAAGCTGGTTGTTGCAACAACTTATCAGGCAATTTCAGGCGCAGGAAAGACTTTTGAACAGTGGCCTGAAATGGTAGGAAACATCATTCCTTACATCGGCGGCGAAGAAGAAAAGAGTGAAAAAGAACCATTAAGACTCTGGGGTAAAGTAGAAGACGGAAAGATTGTTCCGGCTACAGATACTGTTATTACTTGCCAGTGTGTACGTGTTCCTGTATTAGACGGACATACAGCTGCTGTATTTGTGAACTTTGAAAAGAAGCCGACAAAGGAGCAGATTATTGAAAAGTGGAGAAGCTTCCGTGGCGAACCACAGGAATTAGACCTTCCAAGTGCACCAAAGCAGTTTATCCAGTATTTAGAAGAAGATGACAGACCACAGGTACAGTTAGATGTTAACTATGAAAACGGTATGGGCATTTCTTTGGGCCGTTTAAGAGAAGATTCTGTGTTTGACTATAAGTTCATCGGTCTTTCACACAATACATTAAGAGGTGCAGCAGGTGGTGCTGTATTAATTGCAGAATTATTAAAGGCAAAGGGATATATTACTTCTAAGCAGTAATATGCAATAAAAAATATAATACATGGCACAGAAAAAGACTGTTGCTTTGATGTTTCAAAATCGTCGAAGCACAGTCTTTTTTTGTTATGTATATTATTTTGAAATCCTGCACTTTAGTTGACATTAGTACGGCAGAATGGTAAACTAAATTCATATAATTTGTTGAACGGTTATGAGGTCAAGGGATAAAAATATGGATGGTAATGAAGAATTAAAGGAAAAATTATTAGATCACTCAATGACACGGGAAGAATTATTACTGGAACATACACATACATTTATTGCAGAATATTCTTATAAGACAGGACAGCTGGAAATTTATCCGGAAGATGGTCATTTTGTTGATTTTGATAGAAAGTCTTTGGATACGGATTTTGAACATGCCTTTTATAAAACTGTATTTAAACGGGATTTGCCGCTGTACCAGCAGTTGATTGATTTTTCAGGGGTGACACACAGTGTTCAGCGGGATGCCAATATCCGTCTGTATGTTGTGCCGCATATTTATGAGTGGTTTCGGATTTCAGTGCTGTATTATATTGATGAGGACGGGGAAAGAGACCGGATTGTGCTGGCATTTACCAATGCCGAGAAAGAGCTGGAGGCTGTGCATGAACTGAAATCGCTGGTAACCGTGGATTCCCTGACACAGCTTCCGAATATCAATACCTTTTCCATGCAGACATGGGAATTGTTAAAGAATCATCCGGAGCGTGAATATGCCATTGTGCGGATGGATATCCGGAAGTTCCGCCTGCTGAATGAGTTTTATGGGACAAGTGAGGGTGATAATGTTCTCCGTTTTCTGGGTGTGAAATTACAGGAGTGCATGGATTCGGAAGAATTGTATACATATTGTCATCTGACTTCAGATATTTTTGCGGTCTGTATGTCCAGTGACATGGAGAGCATTTACCGCGTGATTGACAGCATCCAGACTTCGATGAACCATTATCCGGTTAATTTTGAAATGGTCATGTCCTTTGGAATCTATATCATTACGGAAAAGGATAAGCAGGAAAGAATTCCGGTTGTAACGATGGTTGACCGCGCGGCAATTGCACAGCGGGTTAAGAATAATTACATGAATAAAATTGCCGTTTTTGATGATAAAATTGCTGAAAAAGAATATGCGGAACAGAATGTGATTATGGAGATGAATAATGCACTTGGTAGTGACCAGTTCCATATTTATTTACAGCCAAAGGTTGATATGATTACAGGCAGAATTGTCGGTTCAGAGGCACTTGTGCGTTGGATTCATCCGACAAAAGGTGTGATTTCCCCGGTGGATTTTGTGCCGATATTTGAAGGCAACGGCTTTATCTCGGAAATTGATTTTTATATGCTTGAGCAGGTTTGCAAAATGATCCGCAGATGGCTGGATAAAGGTCTTGAAGCAAAACCGGTATCAGTAAATTTATCCCGCAGCAATCTTTACAGCCCACGTATTTTAAATGACATTATGACCTGTGTGGAAAGATACAGCGTGCCACATGATTTGATTGAATTTGAGATTACGGAAAGCGCATTTGCAGTTGATAATATTCATCTGAATCAGTTGATGGAACAGCTCCAAAAGAATCATTTCAGAGTACTGATGGATGATTTCGGAAGTGGTTATTCATCATTGAATGCACTGCGTGAGCTGAGTGTGGATATTTTAAAAATTGATATTAAATTCCTGCCGGTCAGCCAGAATGATAAAAGGGCAGATATTATATTAAGAAGTGTAACGCAGATGGCAGACCAGCTGGGACTGGAAATGGTTGTGGAAGGTGTGGAAACCGAAGCGCAGGCAGACCTGCTGAAAAAAATGGGCTGCAGGATTGCACAGGGGTTTTTATATTATAGACCGATGCCGATTGAAGAATATGAGCGTGTATTGAAAAAACAAAAATAGGGGAAAGCAGGAAATGAGTATGGAAGATTTGATTTTAATTGTAGATGATGCCCGCTTTGCAAGAAGAATAGAAACAAAAGCTTTGCAGGATGCGGGGTTTGAACACATTGTAGAGGCAAAGACTGCAAAAGAGGCATTGCAGATTTTTGAGGAGCAGGCACCGGAGCTGACATTGCTTGATATTACACTGCCGGATAATTCGGATCTGACACTGCTGCGGACAATGATAAAAATCCGCCCGGAAGCAAAGATTGTCATGAATTCGGCAATCGGCCAGGAACTGATTATTCAGGATGCACTGAATGCGGGAGCAAGAGATTTTATTACAAAGCCTTTTAAGGAGAAAGAATTTATAGAGAAAATCGTTAAAGTGATGAAGGGGAATTGATAAGGGGGAAAGCAAATGGAATTATTTCAAGGAAATGGCCAGTTAGATGAGGACGTCGAAGACATATTATATGAACTGGGAAATGTCGGCGTAGGAATGGTTAGCACAACGATTGGTTCAATGCTTGGTGTGCGGGCTGAAATCGGTATCCCGGTGATTACAAAAGCAGATATGCATATTGTGGAACAGATTGATAAAAAGCAGACTGAAAAGATAGGAATCTATCTGAATTTTGCTAATACACTTAACGGTGCGGTTCTTTTATTGATGGATATGCAGTTCATTCATCAGATTGTGGAAGTACTGCTGGAACAGCCTGTAGCAGAGCAGAAGCTGCTCACGGATGAGGAAAGTGCATCTGCCATTGCAGAATTTGCCAACATTATTGTGGCGTCTTACATGAATGCAATGGGAAGTTATACGGGAATCCGTATTTTTGTGACACCGGTAAGTGTAAAATTGGGCTATGCGGATGAACTGGTAGAGGATGCGTTGCAGAATTTGAATTTATGCTGCAATGAAGCGATTTGTGTTAATACCGGACTTTCTACAATTGATGCAAATGGCGGGGGACTTAGCGATGTCGGGCATTTTATTATGATGCCGGATGATGTGTCAGTGCAAAAAATTATGGAAGCAATTTCTATATGAGGTGGACAAAGCAATGGATGAACAGTTTGAAAAAACAGAAAATTCTATGAGCATTTACTATACTGTAAATAAGATGCTGATTGCATTACACATGGCGTTGCTGGTATTCTTTGTTGTGATGAGGGTTTATGTCATGGTGGCTTTCTGTGCGGCGGGGATTGTTGTATATATCTTTTCATACCGGCTGCTAGATAATCAGATGAATAAACACTATTACAAGATTACGTATTATGAAATCTGGATATGTGCGGCAGGTTCAGCCTGTATTATGGGACCGGAATACGGATTCCATCTGGCATTGATTGCAATGCTGCTGCCGGTAGCACTGGCTGTCAATACAGAAAATTTGGGGAATGATACGCGCTTTTTTAAATGCAGTTTTACGAAAAAAGAGGGAGTTTTTTTAGTTGCTGCAACAATTATTGTTTATGTCATGATGAAATTGGGAACTTATCATGACAGTTTTTTTGGCAGACATATTATTCTGCATAATTCGGTATTACAGAATGTTGTTTTTTTGGCCAATACGACATTTATTATTATATATATCTTTTATTATTTAAGCAGTTATGCAGTATATATTAATAAGAGTGAAGAATTTTTACGGCAGAAAGCTGATTATGATGAACTGACAGGGCTGTATAACCGAAACCGTATCCGTTTTATTTTAGAACACAATTATGCGGCAGCAAAAGAGGGAAATAATCCGTTTGGCGTTGCTATTATGGATATTGATGATTTTAAAAAAATTAATGACGGTTATGGACATAATGCAGGCGACTTTGTGCTAAAGCGTTTTGCGGGCATTGTAGACGGCATTGTAAGAAAATGCGAAGGACAGATCGTAGCCGGAAGATGGGGCGGAGAGGAATTCCTGATTCTGTATTACGGCGAGAATAAAGAAGACTTTTATATGCTCTTGGAGTATATCCGCATGAAGATTTACGAGGCACAGTTTTTATATGACCGAAACAGATTAAGTGTTTCCGTAACAATCGGTATGGCAGCGTTTGCAAAGGATATGTCTTTGGATGAGATTATCAACAATGCGGATATGAAGCTGTATGAAGGTAAAAAGAGCGGTAAGAATAAAGTTATGTAATGATTAAATAAGAGCTGAAATGACATCACGGCAGAGCTGTGATGTGAAATCGGAATATCAGAATATTGTGAGAATGGAGTATCAGATGAACAGCGGATATTTTTATGCGATGCTTTCCAGAATGAAATATATTAACCGCTGGGGGCTGATGCGCAATACGAAAAATGAGAATTTAAGCGAGCACAGTCTGGAAACGGCATTTATTGCACATGCATTGGGCATTATTAATAATGAAGTGTTTCATGGCAGTGTGAATGCCGAACATCTGGCAGTGCTTGCAATGTATCATGATGCAACGGAGATTATCACGGGTGATATGCCGACACCGGTCAAGTATTACAGTGAGCAGATCCGCAGGGCATACGGCGAAGTCGAAGATATTGCGGGGCGCGAGCTTTTGACCGCCATACCGGAAGAACTTAGAAGCCGTTATGAAGAACCGCTTTTGGAGTCCTCATGGAATGAGGAAGATTACCGCTTTGTCAAAGCAGCGGATAAATTATCTGCATGGTTAAAATGTATTGAGGAACGGAAAATGGGCAATACCGATTTTTACGATGCAGAGTGTACAATTCAAAACGAATTGGTAAAAATGCAGCTTCCCGAAGCAGATTATTTCTGCGAACATTTTATTCCGGCATATACAGAAACGATTGACCGGTCGGGAAATGCAGCAACGAATGGAGAATAAATGTGGGAAAATCAGTATTTATAGCGGAAAAGCCGAGCGTTGCGCAGGAGTTTGCCAAAGCCCTGCATGCGGACTTTAAAAGAAGGGACGGCTTTTTGGAATCAGAACAGTATATTGTGACATGGTGTGTCGGACATCTTGTGACAATGAGCTATCCTGATAAGTATGATGAACGTTTAAAACGCTGGAGTTTTGACACACTGCCGTTTTTGCCGAAGGAATTCAAATACGAAGTCATTCCTGCGGTGGAAAAGCAGTTTCAGATTGTAAAGGGTCTGCTGACCCGTGAAGACGTCAAGACGATATATGTATGCACCGACTCAGGACGGGAAGGAGAGTACATATATCGTCTTGTTGAACGTATGGCAGGCGTTAAGGATAAAGAGGAAAAACGTGTCTGGATTGATTCCCAGACAGAAGAAGAAATTTTAAAAGGAATCGAAACGGCAAAAGATCTGTCAGAATATGATAATCTCTGTGAAGCCGCTTATCTGCGGGCAAAGGAAGATTATCTCATGGGCATTAATTTTTCAAGGGTACTGACGTTAAAATACGGCAGAAACATTTCCAATTATTTAAAAATGGACCGTGCCGTTGTATCGGTCGGCCGTGTAATGACCTGCGTGCTGGGCATGGTAGTGCGCCGTGAACGGGAAATCCGCGCATTTGTAAAGACACCGTTTTTTAAAGTTATCGGTAAAACGGCGAATTTTGATGCTGAATGGCGCGTCTGTGAGCAGAGTAAATATTACAACACGCCGTATTTATATAAGGATAACGGATTTGTTGATAAAGAGAAAGCACAGGAGCTTGTTACATTTTTGTCAGACCCGCTTCCGGCACAGGCAGTCATTGAAAAAATAGAGCGGAAAAAAGAAACAAAAAATCCGCCGCTGTTATTTAACCTCGCTGAAATTCAGAATGAATGTGCAAAGCAGTTTAAAATCAGTCCGGATGAAACGTTAAATATTATTCAGGAACTGTATGAAAAAAAACTGGTAACGTATCCGAGAACCGATGCCAGAGTGCTTTCAACGGCAGTCTGTAAAGAGATTCATAAAAATATCGGCGGCTTGAAAAATTATCAGCCTGCCGCGGAATTTGCGGGAGAAATTTTAGAAAAACAGCTTCATAAAAATATTGCAAAAACGCGGTACTGCGATGATAAGAAAATTACCGACCACTATGCAATTATCCCGACCGGGCAGGGACTTTCTAATTTAAACCGTCTGTCACAGACCGCAGTACGGACATATGAGCTGATTGTCCGACGTTTTTTAAGTATATTTTATCCTGCGGCACAGTACAGTAGAGTAAGCATTACTTCCAAATGCAAGGCGGAAGCATTTTATGCAACCTTTAAGGTGCTGACAGATGAGGGCTATTTAAAGATTGTTAAGAACTCATTTTCCAAGCCATCCAAAGAGGATGAAGATGGAAAATGTACCCGGGAAGTCTTAGAGGCATTGAAAAAATATAAAAAAGGCGATATGATAGATTTTAATGGTTTTGAAATCAAAGAGGGTGAAACCTCGCCGCCGAAAAGATATAATTCCGGTTCGATGATTCTTGCAATGGAAAATGCAGGACAGCTGATTGAGGACGAAGAACTGCGTGCGCAGATTAAGGGAAGCGGTATCGGAACCAGTGCTACAAGAGCAGAAATTTTAAAAAAATTAAATACCATAAAATATATTTCTACAAATAAAAAGACACAGGTTATTACACCAACATTACTTGGTGAAATTATTTACGATGTGGTGGAATGTTCCATGAAGCAGCTTTTAAATCCGGAGCTGACGGCAAGCTGGGAAAAGGGACTGACCTATGTCGCAGAGGGCAGTATCACCTCACAGGAATATATGGATAAACTCGAAGGCTTTGTAGGAAGAAGAACACAGGCAGTAATGGGACTCAACAATCAAAGACAGCTGATCATGATGTTTGATGAGTCTGCGAAAAATTATAAGTAACAGAAAGGACTGGAAACAATGTGTGGAATTGTTGGCTATGTAGGTGACAGGGACTGCGCGGATGTATTAGTGGATGCGCTGTCAAAACTGGAATACAGAGGATATGATTCGGCAGGAATTGCTGTCGTTGAAAAAGGAGTTATTAAGGTTGAAAAATGCAAGGGACGTCTTGCTAATTTAGTTGATAAAATGGCAGTAGACGGGAAACCGCAGGGACATTGCGGTATCGGACATACCCGCTGGGCAACCCACGGAGAACCGTCTGATATTAATTCCCATCCGCACGGCAATAAGCGTGTTTCAATTGTACATAACGGTATTATTGAAAATTACAAGCAGATTAAGGACTTCCTGATTGAAGAAGGCTACAGCTTTGTGAGTGAAACGGATACGGAAACCGTAGCAAAGCTGTTAGATTACTATTATGTTGATGACCCGGTTGACACCATTATTAAGGTGCTTTCCGAAATTAAAGGCTCTTATGCACTCGGCATTATGTTCCGTGATTATCCGGATACTGTATTTGCTGTCCGCAAAGAGTGTCCGTTAATTGTCGGTGTCGGTGAAAATGAGAATTTTCTCGCGTCTGATGTACCTGCGATTATTAAGTACACCAGGGACTATTATCTTTTAGAGGCAAATGAAATTGCCGTGGTAAAAAAAGACAGTGTCCAGATTTATGATATGCACAAAGAACCGGTGCATAAAGAAATTAATACAGCAGACTGGGATGTCGATGCGGCTGAAAAGGGCGGATATGAACATTTTATGCTCAAGGAAATCCATGAACAGCCGGCGGCAGTCAGAGATACGGTCAGCCCCCGTATTATAAACGGTATGCCGGACTTGTCACAGGACGGCGTTGATATGCAGAAGTTAAAGGATTACCGTCAGATTTTCATTGTTGCCTGTGGTACGGCGATGCATGCAGGTATGGTGGGCAAGTACGTGATTGAAAAGCTTGCAAGAAAACCGGTGATAGTTGATATTGCATCGGAATTCCGCTACCGTGATCCGATTATCACAAAGGACGATCTGATGATTGTGATTTCACAGTCCGGTGAAACGGCAGATACCATGGCAGTACTGCGTCTTGCAAAAGAAGTCGGTGCGGCAACACTGGCAGTTGTCAATGTGGTCGGTTCTTCAATTGCAAGAGAAGCCGATATGGTCATCTATACCCATGCCGGTCCTGAAATTTCCGTGGCTTCAACCAAAGCCTATATGGTACAGATTTCGGTGATGTATCTGCTGGCATTTGAACTGGCATATGCAAACGGTACAATTGACAAGGAAAGGTGCATGGAACTGACGGCACAGCTTGGTCAGATGCCGGATATTATCAGAGAAACGCTGGAATTAAAGGATACCTGTTCCTTTGTGGCTTCAAAGCTTGTCAATGCAGAAAGTCTGTTATATATCGGACGGGGACTGGACTATGCACTGAGTATGGAAGGCTCTTTAAAATTAAAAGAGATTTCTTATATTCATTCTGAGTCCTATGCAGCAGGTGAATTAAAGCACGGGACAATTTCACTGATTACGGAGGGAATGCCGGTGATTGCCGTGGCAACGCAGAAAAAGCTGATTGAAAAAACGGTAAGTAATATCCGTGAAGTCAAAGCCCGTGGTGCGATGGTTATCTTGATTTGCGACAACAGTATTGAAGTGGGAGAAGGTGTGGCAGACTACATTATCCGTCTTCCGCAGACCGACGAACAGCTTATGCCGATGGCAGCGGCAGCTCCGTTACAGCTGATTGCTTATTATACCTCTGTTTTAAAGGGCAATGATGTAGATAAGCCGAGAAACCTTGCAAAATCGGTTACGGTAGAATAAAAAGGAAAGGCGGAAAATTTCATGAACGAACAGATTACAATTTCTGCACTTTATGACTTAAACGAAACAATCGCCGCAGACATTTTTAAGGATTGTACTTATCCGTGGGAAGTGCTTGCAAAAATTGGTGATTTTATCAAAGAACTGGGAAAGACCCTGCCGGAGGATGAATACGAACAGCGGGCAGAAGATGTCTGGGTTGCAAAGAGTGCAACTGTTTATCCGACAGCGTATATTAACGGTCCGTGTATTATCGGCAAAGAGGCGGAGGTACGTCACTGCGCATTTATCCGCGGCAAGGCAATTGTCGGAGAGGGCGCTGTTGTCGGCAATTCGACAGAATTAAAAAATGTGATTTTATTTAATAAAGTACAGGTGCCGCATTATAACTATGTGGGCGATTCCATTTTGGGATATAAGGCACACATGGGCGCCGGTTCGATTACATCCAATGTCAAGTCCGATAAAAAGCTGATTACAATAAAGGCGCCGGATATGCCAATCGATACCGGAATCAAAAAAATCGGTGCATTTTTAGGAGATGGTGTAGAAGTCGGCTGTGGAAGCGTATTAAATCCGGGTACGATTGTTGGCAAAAACAGCAACATTTACCCGCTTTCGAGTGTGCGTGGCTTTGTACCGGCGGGAAGCATTTATAAGAATAAGACGGAAATCGTCGAAAAAAATCAATAAAGCACATTGACTAATTACAGAGATTGTGAGAAAATAAGCAAAGTACGAATAAAGTAAGTACTGTATATTTGCTTTAAGTTACGAAAGGAGTATGAAAATGATTTATACACAAGAAGTAGAAAATATGTGTCCAGTAGCACAGGGCGTTCATCATGGCGCAGCCCCGGTTCCTACAGAAGGAAAATGGGTACAGAACAAGGAAGTTAAGGATATTTCAGGCTTTACACACGGTGTAGGCTGGTGTGCACCACAGCAGGGTGCATGTAAGCTCACTCTGAATGTAAAGGAAGGTATCATTCAGGAAGCACTCGTTGAAACAATCGGATGTTCAGGTATGACACATTCAGCAGCGATGGCAGCTGAAATTCTTCCGGGCCTCACAGTAATGGAAGCTTTAAATACTGACCTTGTATGTGATGCAATTAACACAGCAATGAGAGAACTTTTCTTACAGATCGTATACGGAAGAACTCAGAGTGCATTCTCTGAAGACGGTCTTGCAGTTGGTGCAGGTCTTGAAGATTTAGGTAAGGGACTTCGTTCTCAGGTTGGTACAATGTACGGTACATTAAAGAAGGGACCTCGTTATCTTGAGATGGCAGAAGGTTATGTAACAGGTATCGCTCTTGACAAGGATAACCAGATTATTGGTTACAAGTTCGTAAGTCTTGGAAAGATGACAGATTTCATCAAGAAGGGTGATGATCCGAACACAGCTTATGAAAAAGCAAGTGGACAGTACGGCAGAGTTGCTGACGCTGTAAAGATTATTGACCCAAGAACAGACGAAGAAGTAAAGTAAGGAGGAGATACGACAATGGCTTTATTTGAATCATATGAAAGAAGAATAGATAAGATTAACTCCGTATTGAACAGCTATGGCATTTCTTCTATTGAAGAAGCAGAAAAGATTACTAAGGATGCAGGCTTAGATGTATACAATATGGTAAAGGGCATTCAGCCGATTTGTTTTGAAAATGCATGCTGGGCATACACAGTAGGTGCAGCAATCGCAATCAAGAAGGGTGCAAGAAAGGCTTCTGAAGCAGCTGCTGCTTTAGGTGAAGGTCTTCAGGCATTCTGTATTCCGGGTTCTGTAGCTGACCAGCGTAAGGTTGGTTTAGGACATGGTAACTTAGGTAAGATGCTTCTTGAAGAAGATACAGAATGTTTCGCATTCTTAGCAGGTCATGAATCATTTGCCGCTGCCGAAGGTGCTATCGGTATCGCAGAAAAGGCAAACAAGGTTCGTAAAAAGCCTTTAAGAGTTATCTTAAACGGTCTTGGTAAGGACGCTGCAAAGATTATCTCAAGAATCAACGGATTTACATTTGTTGAAACAGAAATGGATTACAAGACAGGCGAAGTTAAGGAGATTTCCAGAACAGCTTACTCTGATGGACTCCGTTCTAAGGTAAACTGCTACGGCGCAAACGATGTAACAGAAGGTGTTGCAATCATGTGGAAGGAAAATGTTGATATCTCTATTACAGGTAACTCAACAAACCCTACAAGATTCCAGCATCCGGTTGCAGGTACATATAAGAAGGAAAGATTAGAAGCCGGCAAGAAGTATTTCTCAGTTGCTTCAGGCGGTGGTACAGGACGTACACTTCACCCGGATAACATGGCAGCCGGTCCTGCTTCTTACGGTATGACAGATACTATGGGACGTATGCACTCAGATGCACAGTTCGCTGGTTCTTCATCAGTTCCTGCTCACGTAGAAATGATGGGTCTTATCGGTATGGGTAACAACCCAATGGTTGGTGCTACAGTTGCAGTTGCAGTTGCTATCCAGGAAGCTGCTGACAACGGTAAGTTCTAGGAAATCCAGTATTTACGCGGATATGCGGAAGTATGGAAACCTACGGAAAAGTACAGGTAACTTACACGTAACTAGCGCGTAACTTACACACGTAACTTGCAAAATATAAGAGGGCAGCAGGCGTATAAAAACACCTGTAGCCCTCTTTTTAATTGCCGCATATCTGCGGTAATTTAGTACACTATCTTTTCTATCTCGTCGGCGAGCTCTTGCATACTTCTATGTGTGTACACCTTTTCTGTAACGTCCTCTATCTCGTGCCCTACAATCAGCTTAAGTATATACTCATTCATATTTGCAGACTTGGCGGCGCTTATAAAAGTATGTCGCGTGTCGTGCGGCTTGTGCGACATATTAAAGCGTTTGTTTATTTTCTCGAAGCGTCCGCGGTATTTATCATATGTTAAGTGCGTGCCCTGCTGCCCGTTCTCATCATTAAACAGATAATCGCTACCCATAGCGACGGCTTTATTATAATTGGCTACGACCAGCTCATATATAGCGGAGTGTATAGGTACAACCCTATTACGTCCTGCGTCAGTCTTAAGACCGCCAAACATAGTACGCGCCTCTAAGTCTACGTCGGCAACCTTTAGTATTGCCAGCTCTTGCGGACGCCAGCCGCTGTAAATGCCTATAAGCACCATATCAACGAAAGGAAAGCTCACGTTATCCCAAAGCGCTTGTATTTCCTCGTGACTAAACGGGATACGTACAATTTTAGGCTTGCCACGCTTTACGCTCTCACATAATGCCGCGTAGTCCTTTTCTACAATGTCGTATTTAAGGCAGTACTTATACATTAAGTTATACATACTTTTCATACGCTGCTTAGTGCTATCGCCTACCTTGGCGTCGTGTATAGTACCCTCTAAGTGGTTCGGGCGTATGTCACGCATACGCATATTGTGTAGCGGCTTGGAATGATTAAAGGCAGCAACCCAAGAACGGCAAGAGCTGGGAGTAACCTTTACAAAGTGCTCTTTACTCCAACGCTCGTATACCTCGGCAAAGGTTATAGTATTTGTCTCTATGTCGTACGGGTTTTGGTTATAATTCATAAGAGCAGTTAAAGCCTCTTGCCTCGTCGGATAATATCCAATAGTTAAATAACGCTGCTTAGTCCTGCCTGTTTTCTCGTCAATTTCCCAGCCTTTAGTTTTTCGTGCTATCCAAGGGTTACGGCGTTTGCCGCCTTGCTTATATACGCTACCCATTCCGTTAGCAAGTTTCATATAGCATAACCTCACTTTCTTATATATGGCGGCTTATTTCCCCAAAAGGGTATAAAAAATAAGCCTATCGGAAACCCTAGGCTTATGCTATAATAGTACTTGCGGGGTACATAACAAGCGGAGCCTTTAAGTTTCGTTAGTTGTGTGTCTATGTAGCCGTTCCTGTTGGCGCAGGGGCGGCTATTTTTTGTGTGTTGAATTTTACAAATATTACCATAAGACATATGCGCAGCCAGCCAGTATAATAGATACTAAAAGAGAGGCTTACATAATGACATACAACTTATGGCAGATACGAACAGCCAAGGGCTACAGCCTGCGGGAACTGGAAGAGTTAAGCGGGGTAAGCAAGACCACAATAAACAATATTGAGAACGGAAAAGCAAATCCGACCATAGAAACCCTGCGCTTACTTGCAGCAGCCCTAGAAGTAGAGCTATTCGATTTACTAGAATTATAATATTGCAAGTTACCGCCGCCAAGAGCTACGGGGCATATGTCCGACATAATGGACATAACAGCCGAAAGCTTTACATATCTTACCGACTGGCGTTATAATTGCCACATCACATAGGAAAGAGGGCGGACCAGTGGATAAGCTACGGCGGCAGATACGCGCACTAATCGAAAACATAAGCGACGAGCGCACGCTTAAAGTAATATTACAATTCATACGAGGAATTAAAGGCAGCTAGGCGACTAGCTGCTTTTTTCGTCGTCGCCTTTTATTTTATCAACAAATTTCTTAATAAGTTCCCACTCGTTAGGGGATAACTGCCCCAGAGCAATAAACGTATTAAGTATAAACTCGTCGCCGCTGCCAAGAGCTGCCCCGACTATCTGCGCCGCCTTTTCTGCGCGGCTCATTTCCTCGAACATATCGCCAGAGCCAGTACGTAGCCATTCCTCATTAACTCCGAACTCACGGCAGATAGACGTTACCATTTGATTGGTAAAGTTGTTACTACCACCTTCTAAGCGAGATATAGCGGCGCGACTTACGCCGATACGCTCACCTAATTCGGCTTGACTAATGCCGAGAGCTATACGCAGCTCTTTTAATCTTTCTTTCATTAACTCACCTCTTTTCTGTTGTTTATATACATACATTAGCATTAAAAGGTTACGCAGTCAACAAAAAATAAAAATAAGTATTGACAGAAGTAACAGCGTAACATATAATAGTTACAAGGTAAACAACTACCGAAACAAAATAACAGTACAGAAAGCGGGGTACACAATATGGCAGATGAAGAGAAAAAAAGAAAACAAGCCGCCGACAAACTGCGACGACTTGTAAATACAAATTTTAAAGAGAACAGCATAAAGCTAGAGCTAAGCTACAAGCCCAAAACAGAAACGAGCTTATTAACTGTAAATAAATAATTACTACAGCGTTTCTTAACATCAGAGCTAACAAACGACAAGCCGCCAGAGTTTATTAACTGGACTGCCTGTAATGCACAAGATATAACGCGCGCCTCATTATCTGAAATATCGAAGTTACGACTAATGAGCTTAGCGCCAGCAGACGTACAAAGTTGATAATTATTAGCGGCTTGGAGTTTGTTATCATCAAGACCAAGAGACGGAAGTATAGAGAGCGCAAAGGTAATAGCCTCTATATCCGAATCACTAAGAGAGTATTTAACAGTTTTCATTTTAACACCACCTTTCTAAAGCAATTATAGCATAGAGAGGCACAGCGACGAAAGAGAGGTAACATATGAAATTTAAGAATGACAACGACAACAGATACAGAGTTAATTTTATGAGAGCCACAGAGGCGCTTATAGATAAAACGACAGTAGCCGAGTTTATAGAGCACTTGGAAAACAACGCGGAGCTCGAGGACGAAAGCAGCCGCGTATATATAGACGGGAAAATAATTTGGTGCAAAGACTACGTTTTAAAAGAAACAGACAAATTACATAAAGAGTTTTTAGTATCAGAGGACGGCAGCAGGCTTTTTTGTGCGGTAACAGCCCGAGAGTGCGCAGAGCTCGTAGACGACAGCACAGAGGCTACAAGCTGGGAGCGGCAGCCGAAAACAGTAACACTTACTAACGAGCTATGCAACACGCTACAGTGCTATATCTTAATGACAACGAAACATAGAGAGGACGAGCTTAAGGCGTTGGAAGAGCTGGCACAGGAAACGGACGAGAACGGCGCGCCTAAGTTTAAGAACGCAGCCAGCAACGCCCAATTTTGGCGAGATATGGAGCCACAGCTACAGCAGATATTAGAGGCACTAAACTAACGAAAGAGAGGTACAGTATGGACGAAAAGACGCAGGCAAGAATTAAGAAATTACAGGCGTTAGCAGAGAGAGGCGTAGGCGGCGAAAAAGAAACAGCCGCCCGCAAATTACAGGAGCTGTTAAAAAAGAATGGAATAAGCAGCGTAGAAGAGCTGGCGCAGGACGAGTACATATTTACCCTGTTTAGTTACAATGGAGTGCTAGGCAGAAAGCTATTAAGCCAATGTATATATAAAGTAATGGGCTACGATAGCGACAGGACGCAGTACAAGCCGCCGCATACAAGGCAGAAAATAGGCGTTTACTGCACAAAGGCGCAAAAGCTAGAAATAGAACTAGAATATGAATTTTACGAAAGACTATTCGAGGAGCAGCAAGAGTTATTTTTAAGCGCATTTATACAGAAACAGCGTATTTTACCGCCAGACGCACCAGTAAACGACGCAGACCCAACGGAGCGAGATATAAAAGTAGCATTTATGGCAGAGGCAATAGAGAGAAAAACAAGGGTAGCTATGATAGAGAGTAGCGAGGGCTAATATATGGCGAGTATGGTAAAAGACAAAGACGGCGTAGTTAAATACTGGGTACGTGCTCACGAAGTTACGTGTAATTATACAGAATATGAGCACGACGTAGAATACGACAGATACTACAGGCTTAGGGAAAGCAGAGAGTACAAGAAACACGGCAAGGCGGTACGCGAGCGGATTACTAAAAAAGAGTACTTAGCGATAAAGAAGATAACACAGGAATATATAGCGCACTGCAATAAAAGCAGCGCAGAGGAATAGCAGCATATGTATATGACACAAAGCGAGATAGTAGACAGATACGTAAGACGCGGCACAAGCATTACTATACTAGCAGAACTTAACACCACAAGGGTAGACCAGATTAGGGAAATACTTACAGACGCAGGCGTAGAGCTGCCAGAGGCAAAGAAAGCAAAGCGGCAGCGTATAGAGTGCTGCTACGACGCGCTGGACGATATAGAGCAGCGTATAAAGGAACACGTACAGGAACACAAGGCAAAAGACTATAAGCAGGAAGTATTAGAACTGGAATATACAGCGGTAGTAGAGCTTATGCGGCAGTTATCAGACGAAAGAAAGGTAGGCAGCAGAAAATGAACAAAATGCATACAATACAGGACGTTAAGCAGCGCATACACGAGCTTATACAGAAAGAAATAGCAAAGTGTAACAAAGAAATAGAAGAGTTTGAGTACAAAATAAGAGACAACGCAATAGCATACGGCAGGGGCGGCTGGTATACACAGTTTGAAAAAGCCAAGAAACGCCGTGAGGACTTTATAGAAGAGCTGCAAGGCTTAGAACGCGCACAGGGCACAGCGGTAATACTCGACGAAATAAGCATATACTCGTATTCCTGCCCGACCTGTCAAATTAAAGTAATGCTTAACAGCGGTTACGGCGAAACTGTAACGTGCCCTGTATGCGAGAGAAGAATATACAGGGCGAACGACGGCGAAGTGATGAAAGTAGCGCGCGGCAGCAGGCAGGCTAAAGTAAACAACCACTACATACAGCTTGACAGCTATGGAAGATTTAAGGACTAAGAAGAAAGAGAGGTAAAACAATATGCAGCAGACATTAGAGAGAACGAAAGAGCAGCAGAGTTTAGAAAATTTTAGCGAGCTTATGCAGGAAGTAGCAAAGCTGCCAGAGGATAAGCGCAATATTGTTGCGATTTACTCACAGGGCGTACTTGCTATGGCACAGGCACAGCAGAATACAGCGAGGTAACAGGATATGCAGGCAGTAAAGATTAAACCAGCAGAGGCGGCCGCTATTATGGGCTGTAGTCCGCAGTTTGTCCGCATAGGGCTACAGCAGGGCAAGTTAGACATAGGCGACGCTATTAAAATGTCGTCAATATGGACATATAACATAAGCGCGGCTGCGCTTGCCAGACGGCAGGGAATGACAGCAGAAGAGCTTAACAGAGCGCTACAGGAAATAAGGGGAGAATAAGAGACAATGCAACAAGTAACACTAAGCGCGCTTGCAGCGCTTATAAGCTCGTCGGAACGTGCAAGGGTAATAAAAAATGGCGCCGTAGTGTTTGCAGACTGGGGCTATTACTTAAAAGAACACTACAAAGAAAGAGGATTTACAGGCGACGAGATAGTAACAGACTTTAGGGCACACTTGGACGTAGCACATAAAGACTGGCAAAAGCTGGGGCTTATGCCACCGCTCGACCAAGAGAGCACGCCGCAGTACATAGCGGGCGATATGCGTATAAATATGTATTACGACATTTACATATAAACGCCTCTAGCTTAAAGGCAAAGCAGCAGCCGCAGGGCTGTGTATGCAACTTTCGAGGGTTGCGGGGCGTATCTGTCCAATAAAACGGACACTAAAAGCAAAGGAAAGGAGAGCGGAAACGTGAAAACAGACAACGCAGTAGCATTACAGGGCATATTAAAGGAGCTGCGCAAGGTAGACAACATTAACACGCTGCCATTTAACGGCTACGAACTTACAGTTATTACAGAGCGACGCAGCGGAGCGCTTGACGAGGCTATAGTATATGTGCAGGGCGATAATGTAGACAGTATCGGAGTAAATGCGCCGGTTATGATACTTGGCAGCTTACAGGCTTACAAGAATTTTATAACAGGTAAGGTACTTGTATATGTGCTGGCAGAGACAGCGCAGCAGATTACGGGCGAGCACTGGGACTACGAAAACGAGGTACAGTTAAGCGGAGCACTCGGCAGCGGCATTACATACCGCGAGACACCACTAGGCAAGCGCATAAGCGATATAAGCGTACTGGTAGAGAACAGACTAAAAGACCTACACGGCTGCTATATCCCCTGTATCGCTTGGAACGATACCGCAGCTATGGTTAAGGAATGGCATGAGGGCGAACACGTAATCTTAAAGGGCAAGCTACAGAGTAGAGTTTACACTAAACGCATAAGCGAGCAGCAGGAAGAGCAGCGGACAGCGTACGAGGTATCTATATACGCGATAGGGAAAGAGTAAAAGAAAGGGAAGCGGAAAAATGCAGATAAAAAAGACAATATTAACAGAGAGCGTTACGCTCGAAGAGCTTAGAAAGATTATAAGAGAGGGACGAGCTGCGGAAGTACTGGCAGTAGGCGACCAGATTTATATTGATTTTGACGGCACAGCAGTACCATACGACGTAATAGGCATAGACGCAGACACACCAGCAGCCGAAGAGCTTAAGCACACAGTTACCATACAGGCACACGAGCTCATAGAAGAACGCCCATTTGATACAAAGGGGCGTTACGGCTCTAACGACTGGGGAACAAGCGAGCTTAGAGAGCACCTTAACAGCGAGACATACGCGGCACGCTGCGCAGAGCTGGCTAAGTATGCAATACCGGTTACTAAAATGAACACAAACGGCAGAAAGACAGTAGATACGTTTTTCTTGTTATCTACAGGCGAGTACGACGCTAAAGACACACCATACGAGTATTACAAAGACAAGCCATACAGAGCAGCCAAGCACGCAAAGGACGATTGTAACGACTGGCATTGGACGCGTAGCGCTCTTCGTGGCTACTCGTACAGTACGTGGCACGTGGACTCGAGCGGCTCCGTCGGCAACCACTTCGCGTACAACGCTATGCGCTGCGCGCCCGCTTGTGCAATAGGATAAATATAAATAATACGCCCTGTACGCTTACAGGGCGTTATATAAAAAGACATAATAAAAGCGCCTACGATACTGCAATATCATAGGCGCTAAGCTATAGCCGAAGCGTATAGCATTACCACATTTATATTATACGCTGCATACGGCAAAAAGGCAAGGAAAAACAACGGGGCTACGTCCCGTAAAAACACTTGATAAAAGTATTAGCTTACCGACAGAGATACACAAAAATATATATACGTGAGGTAAAGATATATGCCGTATGTTAAGAGGACTACCAAGGCAGGCAAGACGATAGAGGTAGAATATTTCTATACGTCAAGACTGAACAAAAAGGGAGCAAAGAGAAGAGACAAAGTAAAGCCTACACCAGAGGCGCAGAAAAAAGTAAACACTAAACAGGCAGAGAGAAAGTTAAGGCTCTTAATGAACGCTAACTTTGCTTATGGAGATTACCACTTGGTACTAGATTACATAAGGCATAAGGGGGAGCCAGACAGAACACGCGAAGAAATGAAAAAAGATATACAGGTATTCTTACGTGAGTGTAGAAAGTTGTATAAAAAAGCTGGGTTAGAGTTTAAATACATACACGTTATGGAGATAGGCAAGAAAGGCGCAAGACACCACCATTTAGTAGTAAACCGCATAGATACAAACTTGTTGCAGCAGGCTTGGTATAAAGCGTACGAGGGACACAACCGCGTTAAAGTATTCCCGCTGGACGATAGCGGGCAATATGGAGACTTGGCAGCGTATTTTATTAAATATACAGATAGACACATACAGGACGCACCAAAGCAGAGACTACAGGGCAAGCGCTGGGCGGCAAGTAAAAATCTAGTACACCCAGAGTCAGAGTATGAGTATGTAACTGCCCGCTCGTGGTATCGCTGCGAAGCAAAAGCACCAGCGGGATATTACGTGGAAAAAGGCAGCGAAGAAAAGGGCATAGTAAGCCCCGAGTATTACGGCTACGGCTATTACCGCTATAGACTGGTGCGGCTAGAGTAAAGCAAGGAAGGCGAATATATGCGAAATGTGAGAATTGACAACGAGGCAGGAGCACAAGAAACACTATTTAACTGGGCGCAGTACCAGTATGCGAGATACCCAGAGTTAGAACTGCTATACCACATACCGAACGGCGGCAAGAGAGACGCACGTACAGCAGCCAACCTAAAGAGGCAGGGAGTAAAAGCAGGCGTGCCAGATTTACACTTACCAGTAGCGCGAGGCGGCTACCACGGACTATACATAGAGCTTAAGGTAGGCAGCAACAAGCCAACAAAGCTACAAAATGAGTGGTTATGTAACTTGAATAAGCAGGACTATTTAGCGATAGTATGCTACGGCTGGCAAGAGGCGGCGGAAATGTTGCTAGCATACTTAAAACTGGACACAGCAGAAACAGCGGACAGAGCTATAGAAGGCACAACAACACAGGGCAACTTAATGCCTGCAACATAGAAAGGCGACAATATGACAGTAAAAATACTTGATACAGCAAAGCTAAAAGCGCTGCTGGAAGAAAAACATATAACGCAAAGAGAATTAGCAGAAAAGGCAGGCGTGACAGAGCAGGCAATGAGCCGTTATGTAAATGGAACACGCACGCCGAGGCTAACAACATATGCAGCAATGACACAGGCGTTAGGAATCGGCATAGATGACTTACTAGTAGAAAGGCGGCGCAAATGACAGAGGCAGAGGCGCTACAGATACTTACAGGGACACGAGACGACTATAACGACTACGCAAAAGCCTTAAATATAGCAATACGGGTATTAAAAGAACGCGTAGCCGAGATAGATAGAACAAAGAGCCAGAACCAACGGAGAGAAAGAGAGGCACAATATGAAAGTGATAAGCATTATCAACCTTAAAGGCGGCGTAGGTAAGACGTACACAGCGTACAACATAGCTTACGAATTACAGAAGAGAGGCAAAACAGTATTACTACTGGATAACGACAAGCAAGGCAATTTAAGCAAAGCAGCAGGGGCGTATAACGCGTCGGGAGAGTGTGCAGCGGCTAAAGCATTGTTAGGCGAATACAAGAACCCATTAAGAGAGTTAATAACAGAGCACCCACAGCACAACAACGTAGATATAATAACGGCTAATATGTCGCTTATGTCGGCAGTATGGACAATGGCAGGCAGCAGCGGCAGCCAGATAGACGCATACGACAAATTAATACATACGCCTATTACCAACTTAGAACTGCCGTTTCCAGACACGATAAACGACTACTACGACTATATGATTATTGACAACCCGCCAGACATAGCCTTTAACGTGATAGCAGCGCTAAAGATTACAGATGAGGTTATAGTACCTGTAAAAATAGACGAGTGGGCGTTAGAGGGCTTGGACATTATAGCGGAGCAGATACAGGACGCTAAGCAACTTAACCCAGACATAGAACTACTCGGCGCGCTTGTGACAATGTATAAAAACAATGACACGAACATAGCGGGGCTGGAATGGCTACAGCAGAAAAGCAAGGTTAAAATACTGGGACAGATACGCTACACCGACAAGGCAGCAGAGAGCACGTTTTTTAATAAAGCGGCATACGAGTATAGTCCACGCTGCGGAGCTGCGCAGGACTACAAAAAACTGATAACAAAGTACCTGGAAGAAAGCGAGGTGTAAAACTATGGCAGCGGCAAATAAGTTTAGCTTTATGGACATATTAAACGCACAAAGTAAAGCAGACGCAAAGACGGCGGCAGTAACAGAGTATACAGAGATATACTTAAACCCGTACGACGTAGAGGAAACAGAAAGCAACTTTTACAGTCAAGAGAGCATAGAAGAGCTGGCAGACGCTATACTTGCCGTAGGGCAGCAGCAGCCGACAGTATTAGGCAGAATAGACGGCAAATATAAAATTATAAGCGGGCACAGGCGCAACAAGGCTAACAGGCTGCTTATAGACAGAGGCTACGAGAAGTATAAAAGCGTGCGTTATCTCTACAAAGACATAACGCCCGCAGGCCTCGAGCTTAGCTTATTAGTCGGTAACGCATTTAACAGAGAGCTTACGCCGTACGAAAAGACAGAGCAGGCAGTAAGATTAAAAAAGGCACTCATAAGAGCCAGAGACGAGGACGGATTAGAAATACAAGGACGCCTGCGCAACTTAATAGCCGACGTACTGGGCGAGAGTGCAACAAACGTAGGACGTATGGAACAGATTAACAACAATCTTACGCCAGAGGCTAAAGAACAGTTTAAGGCGGGCAACCTAGGCATAACAGCAGCCTATGAGACAAGCAAGCTAGACGAGGACGAGCAAAACGAGATAGCGCAGCAGGCAGCAGCAGGCGAGGACATAAGAGCAAAAGAGATAGCTGCCAAGGTAGCAGAAAAGAAAGCGGGCGACGATTATAGGACACCGCACCCAGAAAGCATTACGAGCCTATGCTATAGCTGCTTAAATTACAGCACTTGCAACGTAAAAACGGGAACGTGCGAAAAGTGCGACGAGTATATTAACAAGGCAGAGGCAGAAAAAACAGACGAGCAGCGCTACGACGAGCAGCAGGCAGCGATAGATAAGCAAACACAGAAAACGCTACAGGCTAGAGAACGCGAGGCGGCATTAGACAGAGCACTACAGCCAAAAGAGCAGAAAGTACACGAACTTAAGTTAGCTGCTATATATTTTAAGGACGTGGCAACAGGGAAAAAGAGCTTTGAACTGCGAAAGAACGACAGAGGTTTTAAGACTGGCGACGCGCTACGCCTTAACGAGTATGCCGATGGCAAAGAGACGGGCAGGCATATAGAGGCAGACATAATATATATGCTGGAAGATTACAGCGGCTTACAAGAGGGCTATTGTATACTCGGCATAAAGGTTACTAAGGTGCCCGAAACGGACACACAAATAAACGGGCAGACAGATATAAAAGACTTTTTAAGCGAAAGCGAGGCCTAATACATGAATTATAGACAATGGAAAAAGAATTATAAAAAGCGGCACGGGCATAACCCGCCGCTTGAGGCTGATAAGCGGCAGCAGGCAAAGAGAAATACAAGCGCAACTACAAACGACATAATGGCAGCAGTACAAAATATGGGCGACGTAATAACAAGGGCTATTGCAGGGATATACAGAGGCTTAAGTAACGGGTTTAGAGCGGCAGCAGACGCGGCGCAAAGTGTAGCGGAGCGAATAGAAAGCGGCAACGAATGACAGCAATAGAGGTATTTAAAACAATAGCACTAGCAGCCAGACAAAAGAGACAGGCAGAGGACGAGGAACAAATAAAATACTTACAGGAATACAACAGGAAGAAATCCTAATGAGTGCCTGTTTTAGAAAGAAGTAAAAATGAATAACGAATCCTCGGTAAACCGAGGTCTCAATTTAAAGGTTTATGGATTTATTGAAAGTAGGTGAAAACAATGCTAATTCCGAAAGTTAAAGCCAAAGAATTTGAAAAATTCGGATTTAAGAAATGTAAGGGCGAATATGGAAAGAACGGTTGTTATTATCTTTGTGTTGCAAGAGGTGTGAAAATGCTGTTTGTGAGCGATGTGTGTTTTGCGGTTATGGATTGGGGAAAACACGACCCACGGATACATAAAAATGCAAATTGCAGATATAACGATAATAGAACATACCTTGATATTATCTATGAACTTATCAAAGCAGATATGCTTGAAAGCGATAATATGAAAGTAGGGTATAAGGAAAATAGTATTTCTCACAAGAGAGGTGAGGCATGAGGAACAAAAGTATCAATATAAACAGCCCCAATAAGCAGTGCGGCAACTGTAGATTCAGAGTTGAACTTGGAACTAACAGCCAGGGACAGCAGGTTTATGGGTGTAGGAATAAAGAAAAATGTAAGGAGCGTGAAATACATGAAAGATAGATATCTATTCAGGGCAAAAAGAGTTGACGATGGAGAATGGGCTACAGGCTCTTTAATTACTTGTGAAGATGGAACATGCAAGATTGCGACAAGTTGTTTAGAGGGTAAAGCTGATGAACCAATACTTGTGTGTGCTTATGATGTGGACAGAGACACCATCTGTCAATGTACCGGCTTAAAAGATAAGAACGGCAAACTGATTTGGGAGAATGATGTTGTAAATTGCCTTACTGAAGAATGCTGCGGATACATTGGTTGGAATGAAAGTGAAGCAGGTTTTTACTTTAATGTATTGCTTGAAGATGGAAGATTTGAAGAAGAGCATATTTACGATTATCAAGACGGTATAGAAGTTATCGGCAACATTTTTGACAACGCAGAGTTATTAGAGAGACGAAAGCAGAGGCACAGCAGAGGCAGCAGGCAGTAGGCGACGGCTTTATGGACATACCAGACGGCTACGACGACGGGCCGCCATTCGACTAAAAAGCAGCGCGGCAGCAGAAAGCGAGGAATAATTAAGAGTGAGCGAAATAAGGCTAAACGAGGACGAACTAGAGCAGATAATAACAACAGCCGCAAAAAAAGGCGTAGAGATTTACAAGCGAGAGGAACAGAAGAAACATAAAGCGGATAAATACCACGACACATTTAGCCTTATGAAGTGCTACAGAGACGCAGTTTTTCATAGAGACAACGCAGTAAGCGAAGCTGCGCAGCTACAGCAGCAGGGAGAATTAACAGAAGAGCAGCAGACTACATACTTGCGTAGCATACGACGCACGCGCTTTAAAACCATACTAATGCTAGACCACATAGACAAGGCAGTAGAAGAGATAGAGAGGCGCAGGCAGCAGCAGGGGCGCGAGGTAGAATATAAAGCATTTGAGCTATACTTTATGCAGGGCTTAGACTATGTGGACATAGCCGAAGAATTGAACACAGGCAAGAACACGCCGCGCCGCTGGATAAGCGGAATAATAAACGAGCTAAGCGTACTACTCTGGGGGATAGACGAGGACGTTATAACGCAGAGGTAAAAGCGTGGTAAAAAGCTGGGGTTTACGTGGGGTATTGCCTGCGGTAAAATGATAGCGTGAGAAAGAGCGGAAAGCTAAGCTACTTAAGCAGCATTAGTTAGCCGCTCTTTTTTATTGCATTTTTCTAGCCTCCTAGCCTAGCGTATGAAATCTAGGACGCTAGGCAAATAAAGAGAGGCAGGCTATGAAAGAATGGGCTAAAGAGTTCTACCACAGTAAGAACTGGATAGACACACGGCGGGCTTATCTTATATCGCAGCATTACTTATGCGAGCGCTGCGGCGAGCCTGCAAAGGTAGTACACCATAAGCACTACTTAACCAAACACAACATAAACAACGCAGACATAGCGCTTAACTGGGACAACCTCGAGGCGTTATGTCAAGACTGCCACAACAAGGAACACCACACGGCAGCAGACACACGCCGCTACAAATTCGACGCAGACGGCAACGTAATACAGGCGCAGCCGTGAGCATATCCCCCCCTATTCAAAAATTTTGAATAGCCCAGCGGAGACCGAGGGGTGGAGTCTAAAAAAACTCTACAGGGGCGCGCGTACGTGGTGTAGGGGGTGTGGTGTGCGAGAAGTGAGGCGAAGATATGGCAGGAAAGAAAGAGTACACGAAAGAAGAGAAAATTAAGAAAGAGAAAACCAGACTTAAAGGCATTTTTAAGAACTTAGACGAAAACAAAAAGAAACTTGTTACGCCGCTCATAGAGAAAGCCGCTTTTATGTCTGTAGAGCTCGACATATTGCAGGATAACATACAAAAAAACGGCTGGACAAGTGAGTACCAGAATGGCGCGAACCAATGGGGCGAAAAACGCAGCGCCGAGGCAGACACTTATATAGCGTTAAGCAAGAATTATACGGCAGTTATAAAGCAATTAACCGAGCTTGTACCAGCAGCAGAACGCAAGAAGAGTAAGCTAGCACTGCTGCGCGAGGAATAAGCTATAGTGCCGTATAAAAATTACATTTACGAATATTACGCGAAAATTACAAGCGGCGAAATTGTAGCGGGTAAATGGATATTAGCAATTTACAAAATATTAGTAGACGGGCTGGAAAAACAAGAGTTTTTTTACAACGCAAAAAAGGCAAATAAGGCTATAAAATTTATAGAAAATTTTTGTCACCACAGCAAGGGCAGAAACGATTTATTAAAGCTGGAGCTATGGCAAAAAGCTATAGTTTGTGCAATGTTTGGCATAGTAGACGACCAAAATATAAGAATTTTTAGAGAAATTTTTATAGTAATTGGCAGAAAAAACGGCAAAAGTTTATTTGCAAGTGCGATTATTGCATATATGGCATACCTAGAACCAGAATACGGGCAAGAAATATATTGCTTAGCGCCAAAATTAGACCAAGCGGCACTCGTTTACGACGCATTTTACAAAATGGTAGAGGCAGAGGAAGAGTTAAAAGAGCTTGCAAAGAAGAGACGTAGCGATATTTACCTAGAAGAGACTAACACGACTATTAAGCCTATAGCATTTAACGCAAAAAAAAGCGACGGATTTAACCCACAGCTTGTTGTGTGTGATGAAATGGCAGCGTGGAGCGGCGACGGCGGCTTAAAGCAATACGAGGTTATGAAGTCGGCACTAGGAGCACGTAGGCAACCTATGATTCTAAGCATATCTACAGCAGGATATATTAACGACAGCATTTACGACGAACTTATGAAACGTGCCACTAGCTTTTTAAAAGGCAACAGTAAAGAGCGTAGATTATTGCCGTTTTTATACATTATAGACGACATAGAGAAATGGAACGATATAGAGGAACTAAAGAAAGCCAACCCGAATATGGGCGTGAGCGTCCAAGAGGGATTTTTTAAAGATGAAATAGCAGTAGCAGAGGGCAGCTTAAGTAAAAAAGCAGAGTTTCTTACGAAATATTGCAACATTAAGCAAAACAGTAGCGTAGCGTGGTTAGAATACACGCTTGTAGACAAGGCAAGCGAAGAAAGCACGCTAGAGGACTTTAGAGACTGCTATGCAGTAGGCGGCATTGACTTAAGTCAGACAACAGACTTAACAGCCGCAAGCGTCGTAATAGAAAGAGACGGAACACTACACGCGTTTACACAGTTCTTTATGCCACGTAACAGGATAGAGAGCTTGCAGGCAACGGACGGAGTGCCGTACGACGTGTTTGTAAAAAAGGGAGTGCTAACGCTATCTGGCGACAATTACGTAGACTATAAAGACGTATTTAACTGGTACGTAGAACTACTAAATAATTACGGCATACGAGTATTACAGATAGGCTACGACAGATACAGCGCACAATACCTAATAGACGACCTTAAGACGTACGGATTCCATACCGACGACGTATACCAGGGCGAAAACTTAACGCCAGTTATACGAGAGTTTGAGGGAATTATTAAAGACGGCAACTTTAAAATTGCAAGTAACAACTTGCTTAAGTCGCATTTTCTAAATGTAGCGCTTAAGCAGAATTTAGAAACAAGAAAATTTAGACCTATAAAGATAGAACAGCGCGCGCATATAGACGGCTTTGTAAGCGTAATAGACGCTATGACAGTACGCCAGAAGTACAACGCGGAGTTGGGCGAGCTGCTTAAAAACGCAGCATAAGTAGAAAGGAGTGAGGGAAACGGGGCTTTTTGATTATCTTTTCAAAGGACGAAAAAACAAAGAAATAATAGGCGAATACTTTAAGCTGCTTAACGGCTATAGTCCTGTATTCTCTACCTACGACGGCGGCGTTTATGAAATGGATTTAACCCGCACGGCTATTAATAGCTTTGCTACTCATTGCAGCAAGTTAAAGCCAGAGGTAGAGGGCAGCGCGTTAAAGAACTTAGAGCGCACGCTACAGTTTAAGCCTAACGCGTTTATGGACACAACAAAGTTTATAGCGCGAGTGGCGACTATATTAGAGTGCGAGCACACAGCTTTTATTATACCGATAGAGGACGAATACGGGCAGCTTGCAGGCTGGTACCCACTACTGCCGCAGAATTGCGAAATAATAGAATATCAAAAGCAAGTTTTTTTGCGTTACACATTTGGGAACGGCGAGCGCGCGGCTATTGAATTTGAGCGCGTCGGAATACTTACAACGCACCAGTACAAAGACGACATTTTCGGCGAGGACAACAAGACTATGCAGCCGACCATGCAGCTTATACAGACAAGCAACGAGGGTATTATTAACGCCGTAAAGAACTCAGCGAATATACGCTTTTTGGCAAAAGTGGCAAATATGCTTAAGCCAGAAGATATTAAAAAAGAGCGCGACAGATTTACGCAGGACAACTTAAGCAGCGACAATAAAAGCGGAATGATTATATATGACAGCAAGTTTAGCGACGTTAAGCCAGTAGAAAGTAAACCATATACACCGAACGCGCTACAAATGCAGCAGATACAAGAAAATGTATGTACGCATTTTGGTACTAATATGGACATACTACAAAACAAGTTTAACGAGGAAACGTGGAACGCTTACTATGAGGGGAAAATAGAACCATTTGCTATACAGTTATCGCTTGTAATGTCTAATATGACCTTTACGCCGCGAGAACTTGCACACGGCAACGCTATTACATTTAGCGCAAACAGACTACAGTACGCCAGCAATAATACAAAGCTACAGGTAAGTACGCAGCTATTTGATAGAGGCTTACTTAATCGTAACGGGGTTATGGACATATGGAACATGGCACACGTTGAGGACGGCGACAAATATTACATACGAAAAGAATATACAGAGGTTAGCGAGCTGGATAAACACAACAAAGAGCCGCAGCCAGTAATTATAACGCAGCCGCCGCAGCAAACAGAACCGACAGCAGGGCAAGAACCAGAGCCGCAGCCACAGCAGACAGGCGGCGGGCAGCAGACGGGCGAGAAAGGAGAAGAGTAAGCATATGCCAGTAGTAAAAGAAAGAGAATACAGAAACGTAGCGGCGCCTTTATCGGCAGCAGCCGCCGTAAAACAGTTTAACAGCGATTATTACGTAGAGGGCTACGCTACAACATTCGATACGCCGTACGTGCTCTATGAGTTCGAGGACGGCGACAAATACTACGAAAAAATAGACAGGCACGCGCTGGACGGCGCAGACCTAAGTGACGTAATTATGCAATACGACCACACGGGCAGAGTGTACGCTCGTAACAGTAACAACACTCTTAAATTAACAGCAGACACAAAAGGGCTTCTTATTGCAGCCGACCTTGGTAAAACAGAATTAGCAAGGGGACTGTATGAAGATATTAGCGCGGGAATGATTACAAAAATGTCTTGGGCGTTCACAGTCGCAGAGGATAGCTACGACAGAGCGACGCATACCCGCACTATTTTAAAAATTAAAAAGGTATACGACGTTAGCGCGGTAAGCACACCAGCAAACGACGGCACCAGTATAGCAGCACGCAGCTACGCAAGCGGGAGACGCGAAGCAGAGCAGCGGGAGACGTTAGAAAAGCGCGCAGCTATGTTAAGGATTTTAACAACAATTTAAAGCAAAGAAAGGAACAAAACAATGAGATTAAAAGAGATTGAATTAAGACTTGCGGCTATTAAGAAAGACGTAGAGGAAAGAGGCACACAGCTTACAGCCGAAGAGCTGGCAAAGTACGAGAAAGAAGTAAAAGACTTACAGGAAGAGAGAACGGCAATTATCCAGCAGCAGGAGCAGCGCACAAACTTACTTGCAGCTATCGCAGCGGGAGAAGTACCAGACGCAAACGGAAACCCAACAGCGCCTACAGTGCTTAGAAGTATTAAACCAGCGGACGGCAGCGGAGCAGAGCAGCGTACAGCAGTAAACAAGTACGAAACAATGGAGTACCGCAAGGCATTTATGGAGTACGTTACAAGGGGCGCGGCAATTCCTAAAGAGTACAGACAGGACGCAGTAAGCGCAACGACAGACGTAGGGGCAGTTATCCCGACAAACGTATTAAACCAAATTATTACAAAGCTCGAAAGCGTGGGTAACATTCTGGCAAAGGTAACACGTACAGCATACAAGGGCGGCGTAACTATCCCTAAGCAAACAGTTAAGCCGGTTGCAACTTGGACAGCACAGGGAAAGGGCAGCGACAAGCAGAAACAGGACACAAGCGGTACTGTAACATTTGCATATCACAAGCTGCGCTGCGCAGTAGCCGTATCGCTTGAAGTAGACACAATGGCTATTACAGCGTTTGAGAACCTGTTAATTAATAACATTGTTGAGGCTATGACAAAAGCGCTCGAACAGGCAATTATTAGCGGTACTGGCGTAGGACAGCCGAAAGGAATTACAGCAGAAACGGCCGACGCAGGGCAGACAGTAGAAACAGCAAAGCCAGCGTATATAGACCTCATTACAGCAGAGGGCAACTTACCAGTAGCATACGAAAAGGGTGCCGAATGGTGCATGTCAAAAAAAACATATATGAACTATTACGGCTTACTTGATAGCAACGGGCAGCCTATCGGACGTATTAACTATGGACTTGCAGGAAAGCCAGAGTACACACTTTTAGGCAGACCAGTAAACGTATGCGACTATTTACCAAGTTTTGCCAATGCAGAAAACGACACTATTGTAGGCTTTTTGTTTAACTTCAAAGACTATGTACTTAATACTAATTACGCTATGGGTGTTAAGAAGTATGAGGATAACGACACCGACGATATGGTAACAAAGGGTATTATGTTAGCAGATGGCAAAGTAGTAGATACAGGCAGCTACGTACCACTCAAAAAAGTGCAGGCAGTCTAGTAATTTTATAAGCGGGCGGCGTAAAGCTGCCCGCTAGAAAGGCGAAACAATGAAAGGGCATTCGACTAAAAAGCAGCTCGAGGAAGAGTACAAGGTAGACGAACTTAGAGAACTCGCTAAAAGTTTGGGATTAAGTCCAGACGGAAAAAAGGCAGAGCTTGTAGAACGTATCGCGGCAGCAGAGGTAGACATACCCGACGAGGACGACGAGCAGCAGGCGGCAGCAAACACGCCGACAGTAAACGAGCAGCAGACGGCAGCGAACACACCGACAGCAAACGACCAGCAGGCAGCAGCCGCTAACGTGTCCGTTTCGGACACAACAATAAAAGTTATCGTAACAGAGACTTACAAAGACTTGCAGCGCGATATTACACAGCACGCGGGCGACACGTTCGAGGTAACAAAAGAACGCGCAGCGCAGCTTATAGAGGCAGGCGTAGCAAAAGCAGCAGAGTAGGGGACGACTATGAGGACAGCACTAATAAAAGCAATTAAAGACAGTATGCGTATGTCTACCGCCTCGGCTATTATCGAGGACGATATAAGCGGCTGTATAGAGGCTTGCTTTAAAGACTTGCAGCTTGCAGGCGTGGAAAAGATAGACGACACAGACGCGCTTATTATTAGAGCTGCACAGCTCTTTACAAAAGCAGACTTTAACTATAACAACCTTGCAGACAAATACAGACAGAGCTACGACGTGCTTAAGATGTCTTTAGCACTTTCTGGAGAGTATAACACGAAAGAAAGCGAGGGCTAACAATGTATGGAGAGATAACCTTAAAGACGCAGCTAAACGCGACGGAAACAGAAAGCGTAACTATATGCTGCGAGGTAGACAGCATAACCCAGAGCGAATACGCGACAGCGGGCGTTAAAGACATTAAGCCAAGCTATAAATTTACTGTATGGGCGCACGAATATAACGACCAGACAGAGTTAGAGTACAATGGGCAGCGATTAACTATTTACAGGACTTATAAAAAGCCAAACGAGGAAAAGTTAGAGTTGTACGCGGAAAAGAGGGCGGGCAAGCGTTGAGCAACGAGAACATAAACACAGCAGGCGCAGCTATAGCCGAAGCGTTGGCAGAATATGACCAAGAAATAGCAGACGCAACAAAGCGAATAACCGACGAAGTAGCAAAAGAGGCAGTAGACGCTCTTAAGAAGAGCAGCCCAAAACTTACAGGCAGTTACCGCAAGGGCTGGCGCAAAAAAGCAGCATACACAGACAAACGAACTAAGCGAAATACTGTATACAACGAAACAGACTACCAGCTAACCCACTTACTAGAATATGGACACGCAAGCAGGAACGGCGGCAGAGTTAGAGCTATACAGCATATAGCACCTGTAGAGCAGGCGGCTATAGAGGCACTACAGGAAAGGATAGAGGCAGCAGCGAGCAAATGAGATTAGAGACAATTATAGAACGCGCCCGCACGCTGGGGCTACCTCTGGCAAAGGACGAGTTTAGAGAGACGAAAGAAACACCACTACCCGAGCTGCCATATCTGGTATACATAACGCCGCAGGACAACGTAAGCAAAAGCGACGACGGCGCAGTAGGAGTTAGGGCGATACAGGCGGCTATAGAGCTTTACACAGACAAAATAGCCGACAGCAGCTTAGAAAAAGAAATAGAGCAAAAAGTATTATACGACGTAGGCTTTAACAAATTTCAAGAGACAATACAAAGCGAGGATATGGTACAGACGGCATACGAATTTACCACATACGAAAAAATAAGAAAGAGAGGACAGTAACAATATGGATAGCGAGAGAATTACACTCGGCAGCGGTAAGCTCTACTGCGTTAAATTTACGGGAACAATCCCAGCGGACGAAACAATAGAAACAGAGGATAACCAGCTTGCGCACATCAAGGGCGGCGCGTCACTCGAGTATACAGCAGAGAGCTACACAGCCAAGGACGACTTAGGCGTAGTACAGAAAACTAAAGTAACAAAGGAAGAGGCAACACTTAAAGCGGGCTTGCTTACTTGGTGCGGAGCTACATTAGATAAATTATGTGCAACAGCAAGAGTAACAACCTCTGGAAAAAAGCGTACTGTAAAAATCGGCGGCTTAAAGAACCAGAAAAACGACAAATATTTAATTAGATTTTTGCACGAGGACGACGAGGACGGCGACATTAGAGTAACAATCGTCGGAAAGAATGAGGCAGGCTTTAGCTTTACATTCGCAACAGACGCAGAGACAACATTAGAGCCAACCTTTACAGCTTACCCAATGGACAAAGAGGGTACACTTATTATTTTTGACGAGGAAATAGTACAGAACGTATAAGCAATTAAAGCGGCTGCTTTTGCGCAGCCGCGATAGAAAAGAGGTTGTTAGAACATGGCAAATAAAAGTTTTGATTTTGGAAAATTAAAGCGCAGCTTTTACCCTACTAAGTTAAAGGACGGCAAAACCCTTGTAGTTGAAATGCCTAAAAAGCGCACTTTTGAAAAAATGCAGATTATAAACGATATTGACACAGACGAGGCTAAGAGTGGCGAGGTATACGACGAAATGTTAGGGCTCTTGGCAGAAATCTTAAGCAATAACAGAGGCAAAGAGGTTATTACAGCGGAGTACTTAGAGCAGGAAGAGTACGACATAGAGGAAATCATAGCATACATTAACGACTATGCAGACTTTGTAAACAGTATTAAGAATAACCCAAACTAAAGCTGCCGCGCTACCCGAACGGGCAGACAGAGGCGGCAGAGTATACATACACCGCAGACACACGAGCAGAAAAGCTAGTTATAGACTACTTAAATATAAGCATATTCGACGTGCAGGAAATGCCGATAGACCTATACTTATACTTTATGCGAGAAAGCTATATATATACGCTTAGCCAGACGGAAAAGGGCAGAAAGTATTTAGAGGACTGCTACAGAATGACGCAGACCAAGCCAGACCGCAAAAAGATACGAGAAAAGATTAAGGGCCAGAAAGGAGCGTAACAAATGGCAGGCAGTATTAAAGGTATTACAATCGAAATAGGCGGCGATACTACTAAACTATCTAAAGCGCTCTCTGGCGTTAATAGCTCGTGCAGCTCTTTACAGAAAGAACTACGCGAAGTAGACAAGCTGCTTAAACTCGACCCGACAAACACGGAACTATTAGCCCAGAAACAGAAAATATTAAAAGAGGCTATAGGAAGTACAAAAGAGAAGTTAGAAACCTTAAAAGAGGCAGAAAAACAGGTACAGCAGCAGTTCGAGCGTGGAGAAGTAAGCGAGGAACAATACAGAGGGCTACAAAGAGAGATTGCAAGTACAGAGCAGCGCTTAAAGGACTTAGAGACGGCGGCAAAGCAAAGCAATATATCACTCGAAAAAATAGGAGAAGTAACCGAAAAAATAGGGGAAAAAACTACAGCCGCAGGCAATAAACTTAAACCGCTTAGCGCAGCAGCGGCAGCGCTTGGAGCAGCAAGCATAGCAACCGCTTCAAATTTTGAGGACGCTATGGCGAAAGTATCTACCATAGCGGACGAAAGTAAAGTACCTATAGAAGATATGAGCACAGCTATATTAAAGCTGTCAGACGATACAGGACAGTCGGCAGCAGATATAGCAGAGTCCGTATATAATGCAATATCGGGCGGCGTAGATACAGCAGACGCGGTAGCGTTTGTAGCACAGTCAAGTAAATTGGCAAAAGCTGGTTTTACGGACACGGCAAACGCGACAGACATTTTAACAACAGCATTAAACGCATACGGTCTAGAGGCAACAGAAACAGAGCATATTAGCGATATGCTTATAACGACGCAGAACCTAGGAAAAACAACCGTAAACGAACTTGCTAGCGCTATGGGTAAAGTAATACCGACAGCGAACGCAAACAACGTACAAATGAACCAGCTTTGCGCAGCTTACGCAGATATGACCGCAAAAGGTATAGCAACAGCAGAGAGTACGACATACTTAAACTCTATGCTTAACGAACTCGGAAAAGGCGGCACGACTGTAGACGGCGTACTAAGAGAAAAAACGGGTAAAACATTCGCGGAATTAAGCGCAGACGGAAATACGCTTTCGGACGTATTAGCAATATTAAAAAGCTATGCGGACGAAAACGGCAAGAGTTTTAACGACTTATGGAGCAGCAGCGAAGCGGGTAAAGCGGCTATGGTGTTGCTCGGAAATGGAGCAGACGAGTTTAACAATGTGCTTACACAAATGAATTACAGCACGAACGCAACGACAGACGCTTTTAATAAACTGGACACAGACAGCAACAAAGCCAAAATAGCACTAAACCAGATAAAAAACGCAGTAACAGACTTAGGAACCACAGCGCTAGAAATGCTACAGCCAACATTAACAAATATTTGCAGCAACGTAAAAGAGGCTACAGAACGCTTTAAAAACATGGACGACAACACTAAACAAATTATCGTGACAATAATTGCGGTAGTTGCAGCCCTAGCCCCCGCGCTGCTGATACTGGGAAAAATATTTACAGCAATATCAACTATGACAAACGTAATTAAGACGCTACAGACTGCAATAACAGCAGTAAACGCCGTGCTTGCAGCAAACCCCATTATATTAGTTATAGCGGCGATAGCGGCGTTAATAGCGATATTTATAACGCTATACAATAAGTGCGAATGGTTTAGAGACGCAGTAAACGAAATATTTGAGAATGTAAAAGAATTTATAGGCGGCGCTATCGAAGTAATAAAGGGCGTTATAGGCACTATCTGGGACAAGATACAAGAGATATGGGGCTTTATAGAGCCATACCTACAGGCTGCCTTTGCTTTTTTGCAACAGTTAGGCGCAGACATAGCGCAGATATTTAGCGACTGCTGGGAGATTATTAAAGCAGTCTGGGACTTAGTAGAGCCGTACTTTTCTATGTTATGGGAAAATATAAAAGTTATATTCTCGGTAGTTGGCGAAGTGCTGGGCGGTTTTTTCTCGGTTGCGTGGGAATATATTAAAGGCGTATGGGACGTAGCAGTACTTTACTTTACGCTTATCTGGGAAAACATAAAAGTAGTGTTCTCGGCTGTAGGCGAAGTGCTGGGCTCATTCTTTCGTAATGCGTGGGAAATTATCAAAGCAGTATGGGACGTTGTAGCGGCTTACTTTGCTGCAGTATGGAACGCTATAAAAACAGTATTTAGCGTCGTAAAAGACGTACTCACGGGGGACTTTAAAGGCGCATGGGACGGAATTAAAAGCATATTTGCAGACTTTACAAATTTCTTTAGTACGTTATGGGACAGTGTAATGTGTATCTATTCGGCTGTCGGCTCATTTTTTAGAGACACATTCGGGGCAGCTTGGGACGCAGTAAAGGACGTATTCTCTAATTTTGGCTCTTTTTTTAGCGACTTGTGGGACACTATAAGAAATACGTTTTCGGATTTAGGCGCAAGCATAGCAGACGCAATAGGCGGCGCGGTAAAAGCAGGAATTAACGGCGTAATTAGCATTATAGAAAACACCATAAACGGAGCTATAGAACTCATAAACGGAGCTATTAACCTTATAAACAAAATACCAGGGGTAAGTATTGGCGAAATGAGTAATTTAAGCCTGCCAAGGCTTGCGCATGGCGGTATTATCGGAAACGGCGGCGCTATGGTAGCAGAGGCGGGGCCAGAGCTTGTTCAAATGGTAAACGGCAAAGCTGTAGTAACACCGCTTACAAATACGGCAAGGAACACAGCTATAGACACCGCAAAAGGCGGCAGGGCGCAGCAAATTACAAACGAGATTAACGTAAATATAGAACACTTTGAAAACAACAGAGATACAGACATAAGAGAGCTTACAGAGGAAATGTTAGAGACTGCGGAAGAAATGAAAGAGAGGGACGACAGAGTATATGCTTAGTAATTATTACAATGCGGCTAATAGCTTTACATATAACGGCGTTAATTCTCTTGATATGGGGCTTTTTATTATGGAGCAGAGCGGCGCGGACAACGCCGCCGAGCCTGTAATAGAGACTGTAAACGTGCCTGCACGCGGCAATTTTGTAGTAGATAATCGCATAGACGAACTGGACAACCAGCAATTTAACGATTATGTGCGTAAATATGTATGCTGCGTAGATATAGACGCCTTTAAGCTGGACTTAGAGGAACACGCCCGCAGGCTTTACGCTTGGCTCTATGGCAGCGGCATAGAGTATAAAAAGCTCTATGATACTTACGACAGAGACTATTACACACTTGCATACGTAAGCAGCGGAGCGAGCGTGTCAGAGCTTGCTAAGCGCCTACTGGGACAAATAGAGATACAGTTTACGTGCAAGGCATATAAAAGAGCACTAAAGGGAGACGAAACAATAACGATAACAAAAGCGGCCACGATTACAAACCCAGAGGGCTTTACAGCAACGCCACATATGAAAATATACGGCAGCGGCAACGTAACACTCTATATAAACAATCGCGCGCACGGCTTTAAAAATATAGACGGATATATAGAGGTAGATAGCGAAAATATGAACGCGTACAAGGGCGACACATTACAGAATAATAAAATGCTTGTGGGGGCGTTTCCTAAGCTGGCAGCAGGAGACAATAACATAAGCTGGGCGGGTAATGTAACGAAAATCGAAATAGTACCGCGCTGGTGCAAACTATGATACCAATTTTATACGCTGCCAGCGAGACAGACTTTACAACAAACGGCATAGGCTTACTTACAGACGCGGTAAGCTGCACAGTAACAGAAGAGAGAAACGGGGCATATGAGGCAACGCTTGTATACCCAGCAAAAGGACACTTAGCGGAATATATAGCAGAGGACGCTATTATTAAAGCAAAGGCAAACGACACAGACGAGCCGCAGCTTTTTAGAATATACAAAAGCGGCAAACAGATAGGCAGTAATACAACGTGGAACGCAGAGCACATAAGCTACGAGCTCACGGGCAACCCTGTAGAGCGATTTAGCATAAGCGGGGTAAATGCAGAGCAGGCGCTTAATAGCTTGCTGGCAGCAGCGGTATTTAAACATAAATACACAGCTATAAGCGACATTACAACAGTAAACAAAACGAGCATAGCGGACGTGGTAAGCGTACGTAAGGCACTCGGCGGCGTAGAGGGCAGCATATTAGACGTGTGGGGCGGCGAGTATCATTTTAACAACTACAGAATAGAGCTATTAAAAGCAAGAGGCGCAGACAACGGCGTAACAATCGAATACGGCAAGAACTTAACCGACGCAAAGCAAGAGCGCAACATAGCAAATATAGTAACGGCTATATTCCCATATGCAAAGTACACGCCAGAGGGCGAAGAAAACGAGGTATACATAAGCCTAAAAGAAAAGACGCTAGTACACGCAGGCGCAGCAGATTACGCATATAAGCGCTGCGAGATAGTGGACTTTAGCAGCGAGTGGGAAAGCGGCACGATTGTGACCGAGGATATGTTAAGAGCGAAAGCAGAGGCATACTTAGAAAAAATAAGCACCGAGCCAGATATTAATATTACACTATCGTACGCACAGCTTAAAAAGACAAAGGATTATAAAAACATACAGGTTATGGAAAGCGTCGCGCTATGCGATACAGTAACAGTACGCATAGATAAGCTGCAAATAGAAGCTACAGCAAAAATAGTAAAAGCGAAGTATGACAGCTTAAAAGAGCGCTACGACACTATGGAAATAGGCAGCGTACGCACAAACTTAACTAAGCAGCTTACAGCGACGCAGCAGGAAGTAACAGAGAGCATAAAAAAGAACCAGACGCGAGCCGAGCAGATAAAAAAACAGATAGAGCAGACAATAGTAGATGTTACGGCGGCTATAACAGGAAACAGCGGCGGCTATGTGGTGCTCTACCCAGAGAAAAACCCGCAGGAAATTTATATATTAGACCGGCCAGAACTTAGCAAGGCTAAAAATGTCTGGCGCTGGAACCTTGCAGGACTGGGACACAGCAGCACAGGAGTAAACGGACAATTTACTACAGCAATAACAGCAGACGGGCAAATAGTAGCAAACTTTATTACGGCGGGCGAGCTCACGGGCGCAATACTTAAAGCGGGCACAGTATACGCAGAGGCGCTAGACGTGGAATACAAGAACGCAGTAACAAAACACGCAGACGACGCCGCAAATAAGGCGTACGAGGATAGCTTAAGCAAGATACAAACGACGGCCGAAGAAATTACGTTATTGTGCAAGAAAATAAGCGAAACAGCTATGTACAATTACGCAGCAGATTTTACGGACGATTTAAGCACACCGTGGTACGCAAGCTCGGCAAACAATGTAGTAGAAAGCAGTACAACGCTTGGCAGATACGCGAAAATAGTAAAAGCAAGCGCAAATCATAGCAGTTACATACGCTGCGCCACAAAGAAAACGCCAGCAGGCACTTACAGGGTACGCTATAAAGCGGCGACTATAGCGGGGCAGGAGAGTACAGCACGCGTACAATGCAGCTTTAAGACAATAGCAACAACGGCAGCAGGGGCGCTTAAATCGGACGAGTGGACAACATTCGAGCGCGATATAGAACTAAGCAGCGACTACGACGGCTATATATACTTTTATGCGACAGTATCGGGCACAACAGTATTAATTAAAGACGTGGAAGTACTGGGGCTGCTACGAGATTACGCAGAGGCGCAGCTTACAGTAAATGCAGATAACATTACGGCAGAGGTTAAAAGGGCACAAGACGCAGAAAAAGAGTTAAAAGCGTCCATAAAGATTTTTGCAGACAATATTACAAGCTGTGTAACAAAGGATAACGTAGGCAGCTATATAACACAGTATTACGACAATGTAATAGCAGCCTTTAACAACAGCAGTAAATATGTACAGCTAAAAGCAGGCGAAATAAATATTTACAATGGCGAAGTGGACGCGGAGCACCTACGTAGTCGCTATGATGAAGTCGGCAATAGATTTTGGCGAGACAATTATTACGTCGGCTGTATAGGTACGAACCAATGGAGCGGCAACAATGCACACAAGGGTTTAATATTCGATTTAGAGTATCAAGGTAAATATATGGCGTGGGCTAGACAGGCAGAGGCACAAAGCGGCAGCTATACTACTGTATTATGCTATTCCAGAGCAAACAGCATATATGCAGACGAGGGTTTACATTTAGGGGCTAAGTTGTACGCGCACGGGTTCGAGATAAACGGCGCAAATCACAAAAATAGTAGCGCAAACGGCTATACAGTAGCAGATAACAAAAGAGTAAGTATTGTAACGGAAATACACAACAACGGAGACGGAACTATAGGCTGGACAACCTCGAGCATAACAGTACGAGACGGGGCAATAACAGGAGTACCAGAGGGCAGCAGCAGCATTTAGAAAGAGAGGTACAATATGGCAACAGCAAAGGAAGAGAACAGGCGCGACAACTTAATTATACCAACGGGCGACGAACCCAAAACAGAAGAGCAGCCGACAAACACCACAGAGAGTATGCAGTTATTAACAGCAGAGGCGCTAGCAACTATGCAGGCGGCTATAAGGAGGTAAAAGTAAATGCCACAGGAAGAAAAGCAAGAAACAAAAGAAACATTACAGGAAGAGCAGCAGACAGAACCAAAAGCGCCGACAATTAGCGCAGAGCTGCTTACAGCCGCCCGCGGAGATATGACACTTGCTATACTGGAAGTACAGAGAGCCTACGGGCTGCCAGCGTACATTACAGACGTAATAGTAAGCGCCTGCCTATCTGATATAAGGGACTGCGCAAATAAGGAGCTTATAAGCAAATAAGCGAAAGGAGTAATTAACAATGGCTATTATGAACACACAGAGCATAAAAGTACCGATAGACGGCGCACCGCCGTTTGAGTACATTATAGCCAAGCAGGGCGAAATATCCAGCCGACAAGTAGAGGTAACACTACTACAGAACAACGCCGTATACACAATACCGAGCGGAGTAAAAGCACGTGTAAAATACTATAAGCCAGACGGCAACAAGGTAATAAACGACTGCACAATAAGCAATAACAAAGTAATAGTAACATACACGCAGCAGATGTTAGCGGCAGCAGGCACAGGCTTTGCGGAAATACAGTTATACAACGGCTCTAGCGTACTGGTAAGCGCGACATATTATACTAAAATCGCAGAGAGTGTATATACGGACGATATAGAGAGTACGGACGAGAGCACGAGCTTAACAAAATTAATTATAGAGACAGAACAGGCAAGGGACAGCGTACAGGCAGCAAGAACGGCAACCGAAAAAGCTACAGACAATGCCAACACAGCTACAAGCAACGCAAACGCGGCTACGAGCAACGCCACGAACGCAGCAAACGCAGCCAATAAAGCAGCAACAGCAGCAAATAACGCAGCAAGCGCAGCAGACACAGCGAAAAAAGCAGCCGACGAAGCAACCGCAAACACAAAGAGAGAAACAGAAAACGCGAAAAACGCCACGAGCGCAGCAAACGGGGCAGCAGGAAACGCTAACACGGCAACCACAAACGCAAACAACGCAGCCAACGCGGCGAAAGCAGCAGCAAAGACAGCACAAGACGCAGCGGCAGCAGTCTACACCGACAGGAACTACAATTTGCTTGTAAGCAGCGACGGCGCAGTAACATTTATGTATAACGAGCAGTAAGAAAGAGAGGCAATAATGGCAGTACAAAGCATTGATTTACCACGCGATACAACTATGAAAGACATAGCGGCGAGCCTGCGAGCGATTGCAGGCTTTACAGCAGCAGACCTCGTTACTATGAAACAGGTAAAGGCTATCGTAGAGGGTAAAAAAGAAAAAGAAGTATTTACAGTAGGCGACCAGATTACAGTACCTTGGACGGATAAGGCAACAAATGTAACATACGCGGCAGTTATGGACGTCGTACATTTTGGAGACGTAGAGCTCAAGGACGGCGAAACCACAAACGCTATGTTTTTACAATGGCATTACTGTACGCCGTTCGGGGTGCAGTATGACGCGCCAGAGGCAGAGGTAGCAACAGAGGCAACCTTTAGCGCAGAATACAATTATTACACAAAAAACAGCGACGGCAGCTTTAGCCTTGCGGCTGTAACGATAGGCGGCGCTATTCCTGCGGGCACAACATATTACCACAGCGCCATTAAAGACACGAGCGGCAATATCTGTAGATATGGTTACAACCGCTGGAGCCATAGCGCTATAAGGCAATGGCTTAACAGTAAGGCGGGCGTAAATGCTTGGTGGACTGCGCAACACAAGGGCGACGTTAAGCCCGCGGAGCTTGCAACAAAGGCAGGCTTTTTAACAGGTTTTGACGACGATTTTTTAAGCTGCTTAACGCCTATTAAAATCGTAACAGCACCGAACACCATAAGCGAGCCAGATAAGAACACACCGACGGAAGTTACATACGACAAAATCTTTTTACCAAGTATGGAGCAAATGTACTGCGCGCCACAGGCAAGCGGCGAGGGCGACTACTGGGAGTATTGGAAGAGAGCCAGCGGGCGCACAACACCTTGCGCACAATGGCAGACATACCCAGAAATGATTACATATGCTATAGAAAATCACAATTCAGCGCAGCACGTCCGCTTGCGTAGCGCTAGTCGTGGCTACTCGTACAATACGTGGCACGTGTACTCGAGCGGCGGCGTCCACAACTACGTCGCGGGCGGCTCTGTGCGCTGCGCGCCCGCTTGTGCAATTACGGGGGCACCCGTAGCAAAATAACGCTAATGCCCTGCCGACGCCTCGGCGGGGCTATCAAAGCGGAAAACGAAAATATAAAAGAAAGGACAAGCGCGACGTGTCAGTAAACGAGAGCGAAAGAGGCAAAGGGAAATTTGACGTACTTATAAAGGCGAACGACTTAGCGGTATATACAATAAGAATTACAAAGAACCCTAAAATATTTCTGCCAGAGTATCAGACGGCATTAACAAATGACATCATACACACGGCAAAAGAAATATTTACGAAAGCGTGGACAGCAAACAATATAAGAGTAGGCGACGAGCCGCGTAACTGGCTCGAGCGTAAAAAGCTACAGCAAGAGGCAGCCAGAGACTGCAATAACTTACTTGCACTTATACAAATGGCTAAACCACTATACCACTTAACAAGCAAAAGAGTTAAGTACTGGGGACAAAAGACCATAGAAGTACGCCAAGCGTTGCGAGACTGGAACGCAGGAGACACAAAGAGGTACGGAAAACTAGAATAGATAGCAGCGCCGCAAGGCGATACTATAAAAGGGTTGTAGGCTAAACGCAGAACGTCCGCTTGCGTAGCGCTAATCGTGGCAACTCGTACAATACGTGGCACGTGAACTCGAGCGGCAACGTCAACAACAACAACGCGAACAACTCTATGCGCTGCGCGCCCGATTGTGTTATACAATTAGTCACACGGCAGCCCCGTAGGAGCTGCGCACTATATTTTAATTGCACAAGGAGCCGAATACCCAGCCGCAAGGCTAAACAACGCCGAGGCGATACAAACAGCTTGCGAGCTGCGCGTTATACACGTCGCGGGACTTATAAAATGAATGACGATATTAAAGAGAATATCGAAGAGAATATTATAGGATTTGACGCCCTCTATAGCTCAATGGAGAAATGCAGAAAAGGCGTTATCTGGAAAGATAGCGTAGCACATTACTACTTAAACGGGATAGAGGAAACACTTAAGCTAGAGGAGCAGCTTAAGACGGGCACATACAAAGAGAGAAAGCCCGTACAGTTTACAATAATGGCGCCAAAGAAAAGAGAAATAGTTAGCATAGCTTTTAGAGATAGAGTATATCAGAGAAGTTTAAACGATAATGCGATATATCCGCAAATGACAAAGGGCTTTATAAATACTAACGTAGCCTGTCAGAAAGGAAAAGGCACAGACTTAGCCAGAGAGACACTTAAAAAGTACTTAAGGGCTATGTATAGGAAGTACGGCAAGAATTTTAACGTATTGCAATGCGACATACACGGCTATTATCCAAATATGCAGCACGAGACAGCACGCCAGACCTTTAGAAAAGGATTAGAGCCGCACATATATCAAAGAGCCGACCGAGTACTTACAAACCAGTACGCGGGAGAGATTGGCTATAACCCTGGTTCGCAAATGATACAAATAGCGGGAATATCAGTTTTAAGCCCGATAGACCATTTTATAAAAGAGCGATTGCACATAAAGTACTATATACGATATATGGACGACTTTATACTACTACACGAAAGCGCGCAGTACTTAGAATACTGCAAGCAGGAGATAGACAAGCACTTACGCGTTATGGGCTTTGAGTTTAACCCGAAGAAAACACACGTATATAGCGTAGGCAAGTGTATACCATTTTTAGGCTTTAACTTTAAGCTGGACGACAAAGGCAAAGTAATAATGCTACTTAAATCGGACAACGTGAAAAGAGAGCGTAAAAAGCTGCAAAGGCTTGTTAATAAATGCAAGCGCGGCGAGATAACAAAAGAGAAAGTAAACGTATGTTATGCAGGCTGGCGGGTGCACGCAGAAAAAGGCGACAGCACGCACTTACTCGACAGAATGGATAAATACTATAAAGACCTATGGAAAGGGGCGAAATAATGATTTTTGAAAAGTTAAAAACTAGCGTCAAAGAGCAGCGAGAAAACGAACGCTTAAAAGCTACAGTACAGGAGCAGGCGGCGTTACTCGAGTATGTAGCGACTATGGCAGACATTGACTTACCGACGCTGGCAGAGGACACAGAGCATACGGAAAGCGAGGCGGCAGAGAATGAGTAAAGCAGCAAAGAGATACAAGAGCTATTACGTAGCAGGCTGGTATAACGAGGAAATGCTTAAAAACCTCGTAGGCAAGGGAAAATTAACACCAGAAGAGTACAAGGAAATTACAGGCGACGACTACACAGAAAAAGAGGACGCCGCCGAAGCATAAGAGATTAACAAAAGAGTTGCGCAAAAGAAAAAATAAAAGGCGCGGCAGCGCGGAAAGGCGAAAAGATGAAAGTAAAAATTTGTGCAACTATTGGAGCACTCGGCGGGGCTATTGCTGCTTTGCTGGGCGGCTGGACTACATCACTTGCAACACTTGTAGCTTTTATGATTATTGATTATATTAGCGGGGTAATTGTAGCGGGAGTATTCCACAAGAGCAAAAAAACCGAAAGCGGCAGCTTAAAGAGCGTAGCAGGAGCAAAGGGACTTTGTAAAAAAGGTATGATTTTATTATGCGTATTAATTGCATACCGCTTAGACCTTGCAACAGGAGTAGACTACATACGCGAGGCTGTAATTATCGGCTTTATGTCCAACGAGCTTATAAGCATTGTAGAAAATGCGGGACTTATGGGCGTGCCTATGCCAGCAGCTATTACTAAGGCTATCGACGTATTACAGAGCAAAGGCAAGAAAGAGTAAAAGCGATTAACTAAAGAAATATACAAAAGAGTTTTACCCAAGAAAGCTATTAACACGGGCTTATAAAGAAAGGTAAAACCATTATGAACAAACAGGAATTTTTACAGTTAATCGTACCACTTGCACAGGCAGAGGCAAAAAGAAGAAAGGACGCAGGCACAGGCTTTGTACTTCCTAGCGTGTGTATCGGACAGGCAGCATTAGAGACAGGCTGGGGCGGCTCTAGCCTTATGACTAAGGCTAACGCATTTTTTGGCATTAAGGCTACTGCGAGCTGGGGCGGCAAAGTGTTTAGCTCAAAAACGCAGGAGTGCTACGACAATGTTAATTACACAACTATTACAGCAGCATTTAGAGCGTACGACACACCAGCAGACAGCGTAAAGGACTATTACGACCTTATTACAGGCAGCGCACGTTACGCAGCCGCAGTAAATGTAACAGACGCACGTACAGCTATTACAGCTATTAAAGAGGGCGGCTACGCTACAAGTCCTACATACGTAGCAAATGTTATGGCGGTCATTGACAGCAACAACTTAACACAGTACGATAATGTAGTAACAGGAAATGCAGAGCCACAGCCAGCGGAAAGCAAGAGCACCGAAGAACTGGCAGACGAGATTATTAACGGAGTATGGGGAAATAACCCAGAACGCCGCGAGAATATCACAGCCAAGTACGGCGCAGCGGCATACGAAGCAGCGCAGGCTATCGTAAATCAGAGAGCAGGAGCGACAGAACCAGCAAAGCCAAGCAAGAACACCGAAGAGCTGGCGCAGGAAATTATTAACGGAGTATGGGGCAGCAATCCAGAACGCCGCGAGAATATCACAGCGCAGTACGGAGAGGCAGCGTATGAGGCAGCACAGGCGCGCGTAAACGAGATTATGGGCGCAGACTCTACCATTAAGAGCAAAACAGCCGAAGAGCTGGCAGACGAGATTATTAGAGGCGAGTGGGGCAGCAATCCAGAACGCCGCGAGAATATCACAGCCAAGTACGGGGCAGACGCTTACAGAGCAGCGCAGGCTATTGTAAACGAGCGTATGGGGTAAGCGTATGGCAGCTACAGTTATGGGAGAAATTGAAGCGCAGCAGATTATAACAGCAAATGCAGCTTGCCAGATTGTAGGCGGCTGCGATTTGTGTCCGTTCTTTAAAGAGGACGTAGAGCGCACGAGAGAACGCGGAAAGTGTCAAGAGGCTATTAACGCAGAGAGCGTTAGAGAGGCACTTATAACGCTGCGAGGACAGCTTAGCGAGTAAGTACAGAATAGCACCGCTGCGGCTGGGTAATAGTCACGTAACACGCAAAAGGGCTTGTAAACCCAGTAAATAGAGGGGCTACAGTTTATATCCAGGAAGCTGCTGACAACGGTAAGTTCTAATTAAAAACAATTCGTCAGGAATTAAAATCTAATAAAACCGCTTAACGTGGAGTTTACAGGGTAAATCAGATTCGATGTAATTCGGTTTGATTTATCCTGTTTTTTACTTTATAGGAAATTAAATAGGATAATTACATCAGCATAAAATGATAAACAGATGGTATTTGGACAGCTCGACACCGATGAGAGTGCAATCTGGAGCCTTTTGCTGGCAAGCGGCTATTTAAAACCGGATGCCATAGAGTACAGAGGAGAATTGCTGGAACCGTGGTATCATCTGTCAATTACCAATCTTGAAACCAGAAGTATGTTTTCTGCTATTTTTAAAGGATGGTTTAAGGGTGCAATTTCCAATTATCAGAAATATTCAGCTTTTTTGATGTTGGGGGAAAAACAGGTGAAAGTGAGCCGGAAAGATTTTATCACGGTTTCGTTCTGGGACTTATGGCTGAGCAGTCAGAAAGCTATGAAATCCGTTCCAACCGGGAAAGAGGGTTTGGAAGATATGATGCAGAGCTTATTGCAAGGGGCATTTCAAAGGAAAGAATAAAACATTACGGATTTGCGTTTGAAGGAAAAAATGTACTTATTGCACAAGCATAGAATATCAGTTGCAGTACAAAAATACTCTGGACAGAATAGGAGAAAGAAATGAATTTTTTTGTAACAAAAATCGTTGAAGATTCGGATGTGACGTATAACCTGACCGTGGCGGGATATGTGGCACTGGCGGCAGTGATGCTGGTCGTATTTGCGGCAGGCTGTATGTTTCGGGACAAAAATAAAAAAATGGATGCAAAGCAGATTGCATTCTGCGCCATGGCAATGGCACTTGCAGTTGTTACGTCCATGTTTAAAATTATTGATATGCCAATGGGTGGTTCGGTGACATTGTTTAGTATGCTGTTTATCGTGCTGACAGGCTATTGGTTCGGTGTCAGAACCGGTATTACAACGGCAGTGGCATACGGCATTTTGCAGTTACTGATTAATCCGTACATTATCAGTATCTGGCAGATGTTAATGGACTATATTTTTGCATTTGGCGCATTAGGACTTGCCGGATTATTTTCCAATAAGAAAAAGGGTCTGATAAAGGGATATATTGCCGGTATTTTAGGACGGTACTTTTTCTCATTTTTATCCGGATGGATATTCTTTGCCGTGTATACACCGGATTTTTTTAATAGTGCCATTTTATATTCGCTGGCATACAACGGTGCTTATATCGGGCTGGAAGCAGCAATTACATTAATTGTGCTGGCACTTCCGCCGGTCAATGAGGCAATGCAGGCAGTAAAAAAGCTGGTTTGTGAGGCGTAAAACCAGTAATTACATAATATATTTGTTCCAAACCAATAATGCAAAATAAAAAAATTGCCTTGACTCTACAATCGTTATAGAGTTTATACTGTGTAAGCAATAAATGTAAAATACAAAAAGTGCAAAAATGATATGGAAATGAGGAAACATAGGATATGGAACAGGATTTAACAACGGGCAGTGTTTTCAAACGCATTGTATATTTTTCACTGCCGTACTTATTGTCTTATTTTTTACAGACATTATACGGTATGGCGGATTTGTTTATAACAGGGCAGTTTTACGGAGTGGATACGATTACAGCCGTATCAAACGGCAGTCAGATCATGCACATGATGACGGTCATTATTGTGGGGCTGGCAATGGGCACAACGGTTACAATCGGGCACAGCGTGGGCGCAAAATGCATGGAGCAGGCAGAAAAAATCATCGGCAATACCATTACGCTTTTTATGGGAATTGCCGTTGCATTTACCGTCATACTGGTTGTACTGGTAAAGCCGATAGTGGTTCTGATAGCAGCACCGCAGGAAGCAGTGGCGGGAACAAGCATATATCTTTTAATCTGTTTTATCGGGATTCCGTTTATTACCGCTTATAATATTATCAGTTCGATTTTCAGGGGATTGGGCGATTCCAAAAGCCCGATGTATTTTATTGGAATTGCCTGTGTGATGAATATTGCATTGGATTACCTGTTTATGGGTGCATTTCATATGGGTGCGGCAGGCGCAGCACTTGGAACGGTCTGCGCGCAGACGTTTAGTGTATTGGTGGCATTATGGGTAATCCGCAGAAGAAAAACAGGCATTTCTTTAAAGAAAAGTGACTTTAAAATTGAAAGAGCAGTTATCGGGCAGGTATTAAAAATTGGAATTCCGGTGGCACTGCAGGACGGTTTTATACAGGTTGCATTTATGATTATTACGGTGATTGCCAATTCCAGAGGCGTATCCGATGCTGCGGCAGTCGGCGTTGTTGAAAAAGTAATCAGTGCTTTATTTATTGTTCCGTCATCAATGCTTGCGACAGTATCTGCGCTTTCCGCACAGAATATCGGTGCGGGAAAAGAAAAGCGTGCAACGGATACCCTGCACTATGCAACGGTCATTACGACAATATATGGCATGATTGTTGCCGTGCTTATACAGTTTATCGCGGAAAATGTAGTTGGTATTTTTACATCGGATACGACCGTAGTTACCATGGGAAGTGCCTATATCCGTTCCTATATCTGGGATTGCATCTTTGCGGGAATCCATTTCAGCTTCAGCGGCTATTTTGCGGCATGTGGAAAGTCCTATATCGGATTTCTGCACAATATAATTTCGATTACATTTGTGCGTGTTCCGGGTTCGTATCTGGCATCGAAATATTTTACCGATACGCTGTATCCAATGGGACTTGCGGCACCGGCGGGGTCACTGGTATCCGTGGCAATTTGTGTGACTGCATTTATATTGTTAAAGAGAAAAAGCCGCGTGGCATAGACAGCATGAACCAGGATGGAAAATCGTTCAATAGGTGAAGTGGCGAAAGAGTGCAAAATTACACATCGGTTAAAACGCATTTTCGTCGGCATCGTGATTGCAAAAGAACAGTCGCTGATATAAAACTGACCATAAAGCCGCGACTATCTGGCTATAAAAGATAAAGCTGAAATGAGTATTTACGAAAAGGCCAATGTTCGTTATTCTATTATGTAAATGAATTACGGGAAGGAATGGACAATAATATGAGTAGTAGTACAAATGCAGTAAAAAGAGAAAGTATCCATCTGAGTATGACGGATTTTTGTATGACGGCGGTGTGTATGGCACTGACCTGTATCGCAACCATGCTGATTCAGATACCGATTCCGCTGGGATATGCACATCTTGGCGACAGTGTGATTTTAATAACCGCTTATTTATTCGGACCGGTGGTTGGAGCACTTGCAGGCGGTATCGGCTCGGCAATGGCAGATATTCTGACAGGATATCCGGTGTGGGCAGTACCGACACTTCTGATAAAGACAATAATGCCGCTCATTGCCTGCTATATTTTTCAGAATAAGGTTTCAAGAAAGCCGGTTATATCGGTGCGTGTTCTTGTGGGAGCAGTTGTGACACTGCTGTTTATGACAGCAGGATATGTATTTTTCGGCGGAATCCTGTACGGAAGCTGGACATTAGGACTGGCATCAGCACCGGGACTGCTGTTAAAATCCGCTGTCAACCTTATTGTATTTATAGTTGTAGGCACAGGCTTATCAAAAGTTGTAAAAAACAGATAAAAAGAAAGATGAAAATGAGCCTTGTAGAAATACATACAGAGTATTTCAACAAGGCTCATTTTGCGTTATCAGCAAAAGCAGCCCGTAAAATATTGAAAAATTTAATAAAATTATATATGTCTTTTTGACTATCTTTTTATATCTTCTTAAATGTCCGCAAAG
>ERZ837487.452-NODE-452-length-61380-cov-7.544264_pt1 | contig 61380 bp, 59 predicted proteins | sample MGYA00519911_ERZ837487 | MGnify/ENA primary metagenome ERZ837487 (study PRJEB31850, sample SAMEA3708818) | human gut metagenome | biome: human gut; feature: human-associated habitat; material: faeces | place: China | collected 2014 ... | reverse complement strand
AATAGAACTTCAGAATCAATTTGTTAATTTTGTACGACAAGTCGATAAATCAAGGGAAGCAGTTAAGAAGTCATTAGAAAAAACACAGCAATTATATGATAGTTTGATGCAGGAATATTTTGGATAAGATAGTTAAAATTTATGGTTGTAGAGATGTTGGTAATGGAGGTTATTAGCATGAAAAATACAATCATACAAGAAATAGAACAGTCATTATTGAATTATTTAGATAATTCTCAGTTAGATGTTTTACATACTGTATTATGTCGTTGCTTGGATAAAGTAGAAATAAAAATGGTTGAAGATACGGATATCCATATTAGTGAATTTACGAATATGGAACTAATAAATAAATTTATTGCTGCTAAAGAAATAGAAGGATGCAGTGAAAGAACTACAAAGTATTATTATGCTACTTTAATTAAAATGGATTCTATGATTTCTAAGAATGTTACACATTTAACAACAGATGATTTAAGAATGTATTTGACTGAATATCAGAAGATTAATAATTGTTCCAAAGCAAGTATTGATAATATTAGAAGAAATTTAAGTAGTTTCTTTTCTTGGTTAGAAGAAGAAAATTATATTTTGAAAAGTCCAATGAAAAGAATTCATAAAATAAAAACTGATAAAGTTATTAAAGAAACATATTCAGATGAAACTTTAGAATTGTTAAGAGATAATTGTAATAATCTAAGGGATTTAGCAATTATCGATCTTCTTTCATCTACCGGTATGCGTGTTGGTGAACTAGTTAGATTAAACATAAATGATATTGATTTTGAGAATAGAGAGTGTGTTGTCTTTGGTAAAGGTAATAAAGAAAGACCGGTTTATTTTGATGCCAGAACAAAGATTCATTTAAGAAACTATATTAATTCTAGAAATGATGACAATGTAGCGTTATTTGTTTCATTAGATGCACCGCATGATAGATTAAATATTAGTGGAGTCGAGATAAGACTTCGTCAACTAGGTAGAAAACTAGGCATTAATAAAGTGCATCCACACAAATTTAGACGAACAGTTGCTACTAAGGCAATTGATAAAGGCATGCCTATAGAACAAGTACAAAGTTTATTAGGACATTCTCAAATAGATACTACAATGCATTATGCTATGGTGAATCAAAATAATGTTAAAGAATCTCATAGAAAATTTGTAGCTTAGATGCAACGCATGATAGTTTTCGTAAAGCTAAATTCGGATTTGTTGAATATAGATGAAGGTAAAAGTTGGTGAAATAACAAAAATAAAAACAGGTAAACTTGATGCTAACGCTTCTTCTGCAGACGGGAAATATCCTTTTTTTACTTGCTCTAAGGATCCATTAAGAATAAATAGCTATTCTTATGATTGTGAATGTGTGTTAGTTGCCGGAAATGGTGATTTAAATGTTAAGTACTATAATGGTAAATTTGATGCCTATCAAAGAACCTATATTATAGAGGATAATAGTAATGGCCTGCTTTATATGCCTTACTTATATCATTTTTTAGAAGGATATATAGGAGAACTTAGGAAACAATCAATCGGTGGAGTTATTAAGTATATTAAATTAGGAAATTTAACAGATGTACTAGTTGAATTGCCTTCTATTGAGGAACAAAAGTATATTGTGAATTTAATGAATATTTCTTTAGAGTTAATAGAATTAAGAAAGAAAACCATAGATAAACTTGATTCTTTAGTTAAAGCCCGATTTATAGAGATGTTTGGTAGGCCATTTATAAATAACCTAAACTGGGAATCTAAACAAATTAAAAATGTAGTGAATGAGGTTAAATATGGGACCAGTAAACCATCTGTAGAGAATGGTAAATATAAATATTTACGTATGAACAATTTAACATATGATGGGCGATTTGATTTAACGGATTTAAAGTTTATCAGTTTAGATAATGATGAATTAGAAAAATGTGTTGTAAGAAAAGGTGATGTATTGTTCAATAGAACCAATAGTTTAGATTTAATTGGAAAAACAGCAGAGTTTGATTTTAATGAAGATATGGTTATTGCTGGATATATAATTAGAATTAGATTAAAAGAAACCATAGTTCCAAAATTTTTTTCAATGTATATGAATACTGATGAAATGAAATTACATCTACGAACAATAGCAAAAGGCGCAGTAAATCAGGCTAATATAAATGCTCAAGAGTTACAAGAAATACCAATTTATTTACCACCAATAGAACTTCAGAATCAATTTGTTAATTTTGTACGACAAGTCGATAAATCAAGGTTTGATATTAAGAAGAGTATTATAGAACTAGAAAGAGAGGTAGTATATGACTAACTTCGATTATTTAAAGAAAGAAAAAGATTTTGATAGCTTTGTAGATATAGCTATTGTTGCAGAGAAGACGTATAAGATTGATGTTAGTACGTGTATTATCAACTGTAGACGTGCATTAGAGGCAGGTATTAAATGGATGTATTCAGTAGATGCAGATTTGGATATTCCTTACCAGGATAATCTGCATACATTAATGAATACACGAGCTTTTAAATCAATTATGGATGATGATATTTGGAAACGAATAGAGTTTATCCGGCGATATGGGAATGAAGCAGTTCATACTTCAACAACAAAAACGGCTAGTATTGCCAAAATATGTTTACGTAATTTGTTCTATTTTACTGATTTTATTGCGTATTGTTATGGTGATAATTACGAAGAAAGAGAATTTGACGAATCATTATTAGAACAAGAGGAAGTGGCTCCTGTTAAAGTGGTTCCTGATGTTGATTTAGAGGCTTTGATTGCTGAAAATAAATCTTTGAAAGAGGAATTGAGTTCTCGTCGTGTTCAACAACAAGAGACTTATGTTTCAAAACCATTAGATTTATCTGAATTTAAAACACGTAAATTATATATTGATGCCATGTTGATGGATGCTGGATGGGTTGAAGGCAAAGACTGGATTAATGAAGTTGAACTTGAAGGAATGCCTAACAAGTCTGAAGTTGGGTATGCGGATTATGTTTTATATGATGATATGAACATTCCATTAGCGGTAATTGAGGCTAAGAGAAGTTGTAAAGATCCTGCGGTAGGAAGACAACAGGCAAAATTGTATGCGGATTTATTAGAGAAGAAATATAAAAGAAGACCAGTAATCTTTATTACGAATGGCTTTGAAACACGCATAATAGATAATGATTATCCTGAAAGAAGAGTATCGAGTATTTATTCAAAACGTGATTTAGAAAAGTATTTTAATTTGAGAAGAACAAAATCTCATTTGAATTATATTGCGATTAATAAGAATATAGCTGGTCGTTATTATCAGGAAGCTGCAGTTCGTGCTGTATGTGAAGCCTTTGATAAGGGGAATAGAAGAAAAGCTTTATTAGTCATGGCTACTGGATCAGGCAAAACCAGAACGGTTATTAGTTTAGTTGATGTGCTATTAAATAATGGCTGGATAAAGAATATTTTATTCTTGGCAGATCGTAACTCCTTAGTTACACAGGCAAAACGTAGTTTTGTGAATTTGTTGCCGGACCTCTCGGCTACAAATTTAGTGGAAGATAAGGAAAATTATAATGCACATGCAGTATTTTCGACTTACCAAACAATGATTGGTTGTATAGATACGATTAAGGATGAAGGAAAGAAATTATTTACTTGCGGGCATTTTGATTTGATTATTTGTGATGAAGCGCATAGATCTATTTATAACAAGTATAGAGATATATTTTCATATTTTGATGCACCTTTAGTTGGTTTAACGGCAACACCTAAAGATGAAATTGATAAGAATACATATGAAGTTTTTGAATTAGAAAATGGAATTCCGACATATGGTTATGAATTAGCTCAGGCTGTAAAAGATGAATTTTTAGTTGATTATAAATCTATAGAATGTTCTACAGAATTTATGAAGAACGGAATTCATTGGGATGAATTGGATAATGATGAAAAAGAAGAGTATGAAGAAACATTTGTCGATGAAGAGGGGAATGTTCCAGAAGTTATTAGTGCTTCAGCTATAAATCAATATGTTTTTAATAAAGATACTGTGCGTAAGGTATTAGCAACTTTATTTAAATATGGTATTCATATTGATTATGGACAAAAAATTGGTAAAACAATTATTTTTGCAAAAAATCATAAGCATGCAGAATTTATTTTAGAAATTTTTAATAAGGTTTATCCTGAATTAAAAGGTTATGCAGAAGTCATTGATAATAAAATCAACTATTCTCAGTCGTTAATTGACCAGTTTTCTGATCCAAGAAAATTACCTCAAATTGCGATTTCAGTTGATATGCTAGACACTGGTATTGACGTGCCTGAATGTGTGAATTTGATTTTCTTTAAAAAAGTAATGAGTAAGGCTAAATTTTGGCAAATGATTGGTCGTGGAACAAGACTATGTCCTGGACTTTTAGATGGAAAAGATAAAGATAAGTTCTTGATTTTTGATTTCTGTGGTAATTTTGAATTTTTCAGAATGAAAACTGGAAGTGCAACACCAAACATGCTTGCAGTACAGGGAGCTGTTTTTGCATTGAAGTTTGAGATTGCTTATAAATTACAAGCTTTGAATTATCAAACGGATGAATTGAAAAAATGGCGTAAAGAACTTGTCGATTATATGGTTAGTAAAGTAAAAGAGCTGGATCGTAATCGTTTTGATGTTAGACAACATTTAAAATATGTGGATCTCTATTCGAATCCAGATCATTATCAAATGCTTACTTATGAAGATTGTTTGATGGTGCGTCAAGAATTAGCACAACTAATCTTACCGGATGAAGATGAGGTAAGTGCTGTGCGATTTGATGCTTTAATGTATGGTATTGAATTAGCTCATTTGGCTGAGAAACAGAGTAAGCGTAGAATTAAAGATTTAATAAAAAAGGCAACAGGTTTATCTAAAGTATCGAATATTCCTGCAATAGAAAAGGAAAGCGAAATTATTCATGCTATCTTAAATACGAATTATTTAGAATATAGTGGTATAGATGAATTTGAAAATATTCGTTTAAGATTAAGAGATTTAATTAAATATATTCCAAGACAAGGATTATCTTATGAAACTAATTTTGAAGATGATATTTTAGATGTTCAATTTAATGATTCAGAATTAGAGAATGATGATTTAAAGAATTATAAATCTAAAATTGAGTATTATATTCGCCAACATCAAAAAGATAATCCTGTGATTTTGAAAATCAAAGAAAACAAACCATTAAGTAGTACAGATTTAGTTTCTTTAGAAAATATCTTATGGAAAGAATTAGGTTCTAAGAAAGACTATTATTCAGAAGTAGGAGAAAAGCCTATCTGCGAATTTGTTCGAGAAATTGTTGGCTTGGATATGAATGCTGCCAAAGATGCTTTTTCTAAATATTTAGATGAAAGAAATCTTAATTCTGAACAAATCTATTTTGTAAATCAAATTGTAGAATATATTGTAAGAAATGGTTTAATGAAAGATATGAGTGTTTTACAACAATCACCATTTACAGATAAAGGTTCTGTTGCAGATTTGTTTGGAAATGATATTCAAACTTGGATGGAGATTAAGAGCGTTATAGATAATATTAATAATAATGCGAATTATAATTAGTGTTAATTAAATGACTTTATAGGAGGAGTAGCAATAAAAGGACAAGTAATTCCTTTTAGTTTAGAAGACCAAAATGTTCTATTAATTAACGAAAACATAACTTCTGAGCATGATGTTGTTGATTGCTTAAAGAAATTTTTCTTAGATAATTTCTCATTATCATTGAGTATTACAAGGACAGCAGAAAAATATACCAGAAAGTATTTTGAATACATATCGACAATTGATTATAATCTGGATGAAGAGAATGATGTGACTAAAAAAGCGTCACAGTTGGATTATAATAATTTTAATAGTGTGAAAGATTTTATGTGTAAACCACAACACGTTAAGGATAAAGTGATTGGTGGATATGCTAGAATATGTCCTCTTTGTGGAGCAAAAGTGCATACTGAGCTAACAGGAATGAGACTTTACAAATACAAAGATAGCGATGATATTTTTGAGTTTATTTGTTGTCAACTTGTTATGAAAATCTTCGTTATTCAACAGATTTGCAGATAGATAAAGAAGTATTAAAAAAGAATTATTTAAGTATTAAGCATTTGCCTGTGGTGAAGAATGGAAGGTTGAGCATGTCAAAATTCGTTTGGGATACAAAGCAATATTGAATTATTTCAATAGAAAAAAATCAAAAGGAGAACTAGGATATGAAACTAAAAGAGTTTGTAGAATCAACATGGCTAGATTATAGTGATGTGACTAGCGATTGTGTTTTGATGGATTTAAATGCTTATATAAAATTTCAGTTCTTGAATCATATAACTAAGGAAGCTATGGCAGAGAAGCTATTTGATCATTTTATGATGGTTGAACTAATGAATAAGTGTGATTTTAATAAGTTGATCAAAAGTTATTTTAAATGTTTGAATGAGATTTTAGAATCACAGATTGAAACATCGAAACAGAAGACGCGTGCACAGAAGTATTATGAAAAGGCGGTTTCTATTAGTAAATCTAAAGAAGTGAACTTTCAGAATTTGATGGATTATACGCGCATTATGATGTGTTTATATATGGCGGTTACTAAAAATCATTCGAAGTTGATCTCTGATTTTGATTTATCTAAAGAATGTTTGGATATGGATACGATTCTTACTTTTATTCGCAGAGAAACCGTTCCAGCAATTGGAATTAATAAGCGTAAGCCTCGTTTTGATTTCCATAATTCATATAGTATGGATTCTTGTATTTTATTGATTTTGACATTGCTTTTATACAAATTAAAGGATGGAGAATAGGTATGGATGAAATTGAAGTAATACGAACAATAGAGGAATTGCGTAAATTCTTGAATGATAAGAATTTTATGGAAATTGTAGTTCGTCAAAAGAATAAGCGTTTTAAGAAGTTCTATAAGGTTGCTTTAGATAATATTTTTAAAGAAGCTGAACAACAGGTAGCTGCAAAAGAAGTATTGAAGGCAGTTCAAAAGAATTCTAAGTTATTAAATCAAAATTTGAAGATGGTAAAGAATTTATCTAAGATTCAAAATATTGCATTGATTTTGGATGGTGTGAATTTAGTTTCGACTTGGGCTACTTTTGCGATTCTATATGAGAAGTTAAATTCCATGGAGGAAGAGATTGTTGGTGCGATTGAAAAGGTTCAACAGACTTTAAATAAAGGGACTGAACTTCATATTAAAGCTGAATACAATAAGGTGATTAGTGACTATCAGGATATGTTGGATTGTCGTAAGAAACAAAAGCCTTATAGTGAAGAACAAATGCGTAAGTTAGTGGATTCATTATATGTTGTCTTGGATATGATGATTGATTCTTTAAAATCCGATTTAATTGATAATAAGGACAATATGATTCTCACTGTATTTATGATGCTTTCGATGTATACTGCTTCATTGCGTTTCTTTGATGAACAATATTATTTTAACTATAAAGATATTTTGAGTGGAGATGAAGTATGGCATACGTCTCACAATAAATGGATGAGTTTGTATGACACCTTAACTCAATCTTGGTTTGTTGAATTGTTACAAGATCATGGTATTTTTGATTTAGGTTTAAATACGGATGAAATGGATACGTATTATAATGAGTTCTTAGAACAAGTTCAAGATCAAAAACAAGAAGTGATTGATAATCAAGAAATTATTTTAACACTTCAAGATACATCCTTATTGAATGTATTTCATGAAAAGACGAATGAAGAAATTCACAATGAATTAGAAAAAGAAATTTCTGAGATGTTTATTGGTATTGAGGGTGAGGATGCATCGAAATTATATGATTCGTTGCATAATCAAATTCAATATGCATAGAGAAGGTTGTAATTATGGATATAGATGTAAAACAATCATTGGCTAAATTATTATTAGCATGTTCAAAAGAGTAGGAATTGATTGATAAAGATGGTGGTCATTTAAACGTTACACAAGTTGTTTTAAATAATATTGCTGGGTTTATAGAAATCATATCTTTAGATCATGCAGATCTTCGTATGGATTACTTTAATAAAGTGTTTCTTGGTTCTAAAGAAAAATTGAATGATAGCGTTTCTGTTCATTCTTGGTTTTCTGATTTTCAAACATTAAATTTAATGCCTATTGTAAAAGTTTTGTATGCACAATTTGTGTATGAACTGGGTCGTTATTATTTGTTTAATAAGAATGATAAGAAGGATATTGTAAAGGATTATTTTATTCAATACATTAAATTATTGGATATTAAACAAGAAGAGAAACCTTTAGTTGTTGATAAAGTTAATGAAGAAGTGATTCAGGATGAAATTGATGTTGAGTCTGAAGAATCTTTAGCAGATCTTCAAAAACAATTGGATTCCATGATTGGATTGGATGGAGTAAAACAACAGGTGCATTCAATCATTAATGAGCTGAAAATAGATGCACTTCGTAAAAGCAAAGGCTTGAAAGTTTCTAATACTTCTAAGCATCTAGTATTTAAGGGAAATCCTGGTACGGGAAAGACAACGATAGCGCGATTATTATCTAAAATCTATAAGGAACTAGGAATCTTAGAAAAGGGTCAATTGGTTGAAGTGGATCGTAGTGAGATTGTTGCTGGATATGTTGGACAAACAGCATTAAAAACGAAGGAAAAGATTGATGAAGCTATGGGTGGTATTCTATTTATAGATGAAGCTTATACTTTGGCTAAGGGTGAAAATGATTTTGGTCAAGAAGCCATTGATACTTTATTAAAGGCCATGGAAGATCATCGTGATGAATTTATTGTGATTGTTGCTGGATATGATGAGCCAATGGAATCTTTCTTACAATCAAATCCTGGATTAAAATCTAGATTTAATGAATATATTCATTTTGATGATTATTCTGAAGAAGAATTATTTATGATTTTTGGATTGTTGTGTGAACAAAATGATTTTAGAATGGATTTAGAAGCTCAAGATACATTAAAATCTTATTTAAATGAATTATGTAATCACAAGCCAGATAATTTTGCGAATGGCCGAGAAATGCGTAACTTGTTTGATAAGAGTAAAAAGGCACATTCGAATCGTTTGGCTAGTTTAAATGAAATATCCGATAAGGATTTGATTACATTTAAAAAAGATGATTTGTTACATGCGATTGAAGAAATGAAGTTAGTATAAAAAGAAAAAAACTAACCCCACAAGCATTGGCATCACGATTAACATCTTACTGGCACAGCCAGCCCAGCTTTATCCATCACAAGTTAGTTTATGTATGTATGATACTATATATTTTAAAAAAATCTAGAATAAAAAGAGGATGATAATATGTTAGGAGCTATTATTGGTGATATTGAAGAAGCAGCTTATGCTTACTTGGATGAGCATTAAAAGATGTATTAAGAAGATGGAAGAAATATATGAGGAGTGATGAATCATGGATGAAGTAGTTGAATTATTATCTGATATTTTATCTGAGTTAAGAGATATGAATGAAAAAATCGATGAGCTTATAGAATATCATAGTGGAGATTGTGAAAGAAATGATGTGTTAGAGGAACTAAAAGAAATTAGTTATAATACTCAAAATAATAATGTGGTTTCAGATATTTATAATGTAGTAACAGAAATTCAGGGTGATACTACTTATAATGATAAAATAGAAGAAGTTTGTAATAAACTTGATGATATTGATGATAGTATTAACAATTTAGGCTAGATTTTGTGGTATCATATAGGTAATGATATATCTTTTCAAATCAGTTTTAATTTTAGAATATGGCATTATCTGATTTGAGATAATGCCTTTTGTTTGTGGGGTTGGGTTATGCAGGATTTTAAGTTACTTACTAGACAATTGTTAGAAACATATCTGGGATCGGATACGTTGAGCGATGTTGCAATTCAAGATTTTTTAGATTCCAATGCGAGTATTATTGGTACGGGAAAACAAGAATTCTTTAAAAATATTGAGCACTTTTTAAATTCTTTCAAATTTGATGTGGAGAAAAGGAAGAATATTTATTTTGAATTTAAAGATTTAGAAATTGAAGAAAATATTGTGGATGATCAATGTGTCTTTGTGTATGGATCTGTTAAAATTTATGGTCTTTATGATAAAGAAGTTACAATTATACATTTGGATTCTCGCTTTACTATTATTTATGGAGTTAGGGATGGAAAATGGAAGGTGCTTCATATTCATCATTCGATTCCGGATAAAGAACAATTGGAAGATGAAGAGTTTCCTATTACTTTAGGTAAACAGGTACAACAAGCTCGACATGAAGTTGAGGCATTATCGGCTGGGTATTCCTATATTTGTTTGATTAATCTAGAGACAGGTGATGTGGAATTAATTAAAGGAAATAATATTCCTGGCTTAAATGGACGCTATACTCAGATGGATCATAATATATTATTAGAGCAAGTAAATCGTTTGATTGCAAAACCATTTAGAAAGAGTAGTGTTGAATTTTATGATAGTAAGACCATCGCAAAACGTCTTGAAGGAAAGAATTCCTTATTCCATACTTGTGAAAGGACAGATGGAACTTGGATACTTTCTATGATTGTACAGTGTTTATAGTGTTAAGCAGGGACGTTAAGGACAGATGGAACTTGGATACTTTCTATGATTGTACCTCAAAAATATGATGAGAATGGTCGTGTTGTGAGTGTATTGCTCGCAAATCGTGATTTTACGGAAGAAAAGAAGCGTGAGTTAGAACAAGAGGAGGCTTTACGCCAAGAAAAGGTCAAGGCTGAAAAGGCCAATGAGGCCAAATCTATATTCTTATTTAATATGTCACATGATATTCGTACACCAATGAATGCGATTGTTGGATATTCACAATTAATGAAGAAGGAATTGACAAATCCAAAGCTGATTCATTATCAAGAAATGATTGAACAATCGAGTCAATTATTACTTTCAATTATTAATAATGTATTGGATATGGCTCGTGTTGAAAGTGGTAAGATGGAATTGGATGAAAATTATGAAGTTATTGGGAATATTAGTCAACTTGTTTGTAGTGCATTTGCAGCGGAAGCTTCAAGAAAGAATATTGAATTAAACATAATTGTGAATGTCGAGCACAAACATATTATTGTCGATTCTACAAAGATGCAGGAAATTCTATCTAACCTAATCAGTAATGCGATCAAATATACATCTGCTGGTGGTAAGGTAACAATCGATACAAAAGAACTTCCTTATGATAAAGAAGGCTATGTATTGATTCAAACAAAAGTCTCGGATACAGGTATTGGAATGAGTGAAGAATTCTTGCCATCTTTATTTGAATTATTTACACGTGAAAGAAATACAACTCTATCTAAAATTCCAGGTACTGGACTTGGTATGGCTATTGTCAAAAACTTTGTGGACTTAATGAATGGTAGCATTGAAGTAGAAAGTGAACTTGGTAAGGGCAGTACTTTTACGATTACCATTCCGCATAAGATTGCGAATAAAGATTATACAAACCGTAATATCAAAGATTCAAATGAATGTGATATTGATTTTATGGGTAAAAGAATTTTATTGGCCGAAGATAATGAATTAAATGCTGAAATTACAACTACAATTCTTAGTGAAATGGGTTTTGAAGTTAAAGCTGTAGAAGACGGAATTCTTTGCGTGAATGAAATCCAACATCAACCCGCCAATACATATGATTTGATTTTAATGGATATTCAAATGCCAAACATGGATGGCTATAAGGCGACACATTGTATTCGACGTCTTTTGCAACCTGAAAAGGCCAATATTCCAATTATAGCGATGTCTGCCAATGCGTTTGAGGAAGATAAGAAAAAAGCATTTGATGTAAAGATGAATGATTATATAACGAAACCAATTGACTTTCAAAAAATGGAAGAAGTATTAAAACATATATTGAGTAAGTAGAATCCTCTTTGTTGAGGGTTCTATTTTAATATCAGTCAAAAGTCAAGACTAACCTTATCTAATCTAACGAAAATAAGGCATTTTAGATCAAATAGGAACAATCGTTACAAACGTATTGGAATTCACAATATTTTCACATTGGATCTTTATAATAGAAATTGGCTACTGGATGTAGTAACGGTGAACCCTCTGAATAAAAAGGATGACATCTTGAGTTCTCAAAGATTCCGATTATGTAGGAGGATGTGTTGTATGTATATTTATCTATATATTGATGTTGCCATGTGTTTAATGGCACTAGTAGAAATACTAAGAATAACATTATTGATTATAGAAAAATGTAAAAGACACTAGTTCACCTTCCCCAAAGGATTAAACTAGTGTCTTTACATTAGTTAAATTCAGAGGAACCACTGTATCCAGTAGTCTTTCTGTATGACTATTAAACAATTGATATATATAAAAGTCAAGACTAACCTTATCTAATCTAACGAAAATAAGGCATTTTAGATCAAATAGGAACAATCGTTACAAACGTATTGGAATTCACAATATTTTCACATTGGATCTTTATAATAGAAATTGGCTACTGGATGTAGTAACGGTGAACCCTCTGAATAAAAAGGATGACATCTTGAGTTCTCAAAGATTCCGATTATGTAGGAGGATGTGTTGTATGTATATTTATCTGTACATTGATGTCGCCATGTGTTTAATGGCTTTAGTTGAATTGCCAAAAATCGCATTGATTATTATAGAAAAATGTAAAAGACACTAGTTCACCAACTCCAAGGATTAAACTAGTGTCTTTCGACATTAAATAATTCAGAGGAACCACTGTATCCAGTAGTCTTTCTGTATGATTATTAAACAATTGATATATATAAAAGTCAAGACTAATCTTGTCTAATTCACTGAAATAGAAACAATTGAAATTGATTTATAATAGAGGTTGGCGACTGGATGTAGTAATGGCTACCCTTTGAATGAAAAGGATTACATCTTGATTTCTCAAAGAATTATTACTTTGATGTGTTCTATGTATATTTGTCTATATAAGAGTCTTAGTTTAATTACTAAAAATTACATTATTGATTATAGAAAAATGTAAAAGACACTAGTTCATCCAAAGCCAACAGCTTAAACTGGTGTCTTTACATTAGATAAACTTAGAGGAACTACTTTATCCAGTAGTTTTTCTGTATCTGTATTATACATATTAATTTGGGATTAAATTTTTAAAATTCATAACTTCATTTCATACACATTTCATAAATGATTGCTAATATAGTGTCGGATAAGGAGTTGGTTGTTTTGATACATAATGCTTATGCATATATCACAAGAAAAAAAGTAAGAACGGGTATCTTGTTTTTGATACTTATGGTTATCCTGATCAGTCTTTATGAATGTTTGAGTATACTTTCATACAACGCACAATTAGAACGGTCTTTATATTCTGCAATTCATAGTTCAATCGTGGTACAAAAAAAGGATGGTTCTGAATTTGAACATACATCTTTTGAAAATTCTGTGTATGAATATGAATTTGTTTCTAAATTAAAAGAAGCTAAGGTTGTTTCTATTAAGCAGGGTGTAACACTGGATTCTTTGCCTAAAGAATATAAGAATGTGGTTTCAGTAATTGGAACTAATAACACTTCAAAAAATGTTTTATTTCGTAGTGGCGTGTTTACTTTAACTTCCGGAAAAAATATTGATTCTAAGGATAGAAACTCTATTCTTATTCATTCGGATTTAGCTAAGAAGAATCATTTAAAAGTAGGGGATACAATAGCTTTGAATTCTCATACTTATACCATTAAAGGCATCTTTGTAGGTAAGAAACATGAAACCTATACAGGTTTATCATCCGATTTAAGTGAGAATACTATGTTTGTGGATTATAATTCTCTGGATACTAAGATGGTTACTAAATTGACGATAGATTCAAATCGTTTAAAACAAGTTCAATCCTTATATCCTTCAAGTGAATATGTTGTGTCTAAAGATAAAAATGCCTATCAATCGTCTTTAGAATCTATACAAAGTATGAATCACATGATTCAGATTCTATCTTGTTCTATCATTGTGTGTGGACTTGTTGTCTTATCTTTAGTCTTAGTTCTATGGCTAAGAGATCGCATCCGTGAAATTGGTATCATGTTGTCTATAGGTAAAAGTAAGGTGGAAATCATCATCCAATTTATATTCGAACTTGTATTTATATCGATTCCATCAGGAATCATTCTATGTGCTTATAGTGTAATCAAACATAATGCGTTATGCTTCACATTAAGTTATGGCTTGCTGATGAGTATTATTATCGTTTCTGTACTAATTGCAAGTCTTATGATCATGATCAAAAAGCCAAGGGAAATATTATCAAAATTGAGTTAGGAGAAATAAATAATGAGTATATTAGAAATAAAAGATGTAACGTATGGTTACACAAAATTAGAACATATTTTATTTGACGTAAATCAAAACTTTGAGTGCGGAAAATTCTATGCGATTATTGGAAAATCAGGAGCTGGTAAATCAACCTTATTATCTTTATTAGCTGGACTTGATGAGCCAGATTCTGGTGAAATTTTATTTGAAGGAGAAGATATTTCAAAAACGGGATATACAAATCATCGTAAGAATCATATTTGTCTTGTGTTTCAAAATTACAATTTGATTGATTATTTAACACCATTAGAAAATGTACGCTTAGTCAATTCTAAAGCTTCGCCTTCCATTCTTTTAGATTTAGGACTTGAACAATCCCAAATCAATCGTAGTGTAATGAAACTATCGGGAGGGCAGCAACAAAGAGTAGCGATTGCCCGTGCCCTTACAAGCAGTGCACCTATTATCTTGGCAGATGAACCAACGGGAAATCTAGATAGCGATACGGCTAGTGAAATTATTGATATCTTAAAGGCTCGTGCTAAAGAAAGAAATAAGTGTGTGATTGTTGTGACACATAGTAAAGAGGTAGCGGATGCCGCTGATGTTGTCTATGAATTAAAAGATAAAAAGTTAAAGAAGAGGGGGAAATAGAATGTTTAAGAATGCATTTAAATATGTAACTCGAAAAAGTGTGAAGTCAATGATTCTATTTCTTGTTGTTGTAATTATGTCAAGCCTTTGTTTAGTCGGACTCTCTATTAAAGATGCGACAAACAAAGCGTCCAATACATCATTAGGCTCGATTACCAATAGTTTTACAATGGAAATTAATCGTCAAGTCAATTTTGGCACGCCTAGAGGTGCGGGCAATGTTAAGGGAAAGGACATTGAAAAGATTTGTTCTTCAAAAGACATTGATTCATATGTGAAAAGAATCAATAGTGTAGCTGACTTAGTCGATCATGATATTATTTTAACTTCAAATGAAAATGAAGAGCGTCTTACTAAATTTAAATCGACCGTGATGCTTACTGGGGTGAATGAATCGAAAAAGGAGACAAAATTTGTATCGGGTGCCTATAAATTAGTTGAGGGCAAACATTTAAATAGTAAGGATAAACATCAAATCTTAATGCATAAAGATTTAGCGGCAAAGAATCATTTAAAAGTGGGAGATAAACTATTACTCCGTTCAAATATCTACGATGCAGATAATGAAAAGGGGGCTGACGAAACAGTAGAAGTAACCATTAAGGGTTTATTTGATGGTCATAATCAGGGTGGTGTTGCAGCAGCACAAGAATTATATGAAAACAATCTAATCACAGATTTGGATACGGCTGCCAAAGTTTATGGCAATACAGAAAAAACAGCTGTATATCAAGATGCCACATTCTTTGTGAAAGGAAATAAAGATTTGGATCAAGTTATTAAAAATCTAAGGAAATTAGATATTAACTGGAATGCGTACGTACTGGTAAAAAGTACATCCAATTATCCGGCTCTACAAAAATCAATAAGTGGTATGTATAGTGTCGCAAATAAAATGTTTATTGGATCTTTGATTTTTGCGGGGATTGTTGTTACTTTATTGTTGCTCATGTGGATGAATGCACGAAGAAAAGAAATCGCAATTTTAATGGCTTTAGGTATTTCTAAAACGAAGATTTTTATTCAGTTTGTTCTAGAACTATGTATGGTAACCATTCCTGCCTATATCTTTGCGTACTTTATCGCTAGTAAAACTGCATCAGGTCTAGGCACAAAAGTATTGAACAATGTAAGCGCTGGTGTTGCCAAACAAATCGCAAAAGAATCTGCCTCAAATCAACTTGGCGGTGGAGCTGAAGTGGATGGCTTTAATAAGATGTTGACGCATATTGATGCAACTGTTGAACCAAAATATATAGTGTATGTTATTATATTTATGTCAATTGTAATGTTAGTCGCACTTGTTGTGGCTACCACACACTTGTTAAACAAGAACTGTAAAGAATTAATGAATGAGGAAGAATGATGAAAATATTGGTAGTGGAAGATGATACACTGATTCGCGAAGGATTAAGTGAATTTCTATCGGAGTCTGGATATAGTATTATACAGGCAAAAGATGGTAAAGAGGCATTGGAAAAGTTTAATACAGATATTCATTTGGTGATATTGGATATTCAAATCCCATATATCAATGGATTGGATGTATTAAAAGAAATTCGTAAAGAAAGTGATTTACCCGTTTTAATCTTAACGGCTTTCAGCAATGAAGAATTCAAAATTGATGCCTATACAAACTTGGCCGATGGCTATATTGAAAAACCATTTTCACTACCCGTATTAAAAGCTCGTATTGACGCGCTTCTTTCAAAACAGGATATTTTTGCGTATAAAAATGTTTGTGTGAACTTCAAAAGCTATACGGCAAAAATAGATGGTAAAACGATGGATATCAATGCCAAAGAACTAGAGATATTAAAATATCTTTTAGATAATGCAGGGATTGCCTTAACTAGAGCACAAATATTAGATCATGTTTGGAAAGATAGTGAAGAAGTTCCTTATGATCGAGTTATTGATGTATATATTAAAGAATTGCGTAAAAAACTAGGCTTAGATTGTATTACGACCATTCGTAATGTGGGCTACAAATTGGAGAAATCATGAAAAACTTAAAGATATTTCCTAAAATATGCATACAAACATTCAGTGTCATCGCTATTATTGTCTTATTTATCCATCTCTTTGTATATTTGATTTTTCCAAGAACCTATTTGGATGTAAGAAAAGAAGAAATTTATACTAAGGCCAATGAAATTACAGAAAACTTAAATGGTAAATCGGAAGACTATATTGAACAAGCTTTAGATTTCTATTCCAACACCAATGAAATCAAAGCGTTTATTAAAAAGAATGCCTCATCGAATGAAGTAGAAATTAAGAATGATTTGAATGTCGATTTAAAGAGTTCTAATAACTCTTTAATTATTGAGGAAAGAAAATTAAAGCTGGATACAGGAAAGAGCATTCGCCTCCAATTTGTTTCAACGGCAGACATGCAGTTACAAGCCAAAAATCTAAGTTTACAATTTCTTCCTTACTCATTAATCCTATCCCTATGCTTTTCGGCCATTGTCTCTTTTGTGTATGCCAAATCCATTAAAAATTATGTGGTTGAAATCAAGCGTGTAACCGATCAAATGATGGCATTAGATAAGAAGGCTCGTCTAGAAATTGATTCGAATGATGAGATTGGTCAATTGAAGGCACAAATTAATGATTTGTATGAAACACTTCTAGATTCTATTTCCAATCTAGAAGTGAAAAATAAAGAGATTTTAAGATTGGAAAAAATCAAATACGATTTCTTTAAAGGGGCCAGTCACGAATTAAAAACGCCTTTGGCAAGTCTTAAGATCATCTTAGAAAATATGAAATACAATGTGGGTAAATATAAAAATAGAGATGTTTATATTGATGATTGTATTGATTTGGTCGATCACTTAACGAAGAGTATCCAACAAATTTTATCGGTATATTCCATTGAAAATCTAAAAGACGATGAAGAAATTGTTTGTATAAAGAATGAATTAAGTCGTGTACTTCAAAAATATGATGTATTGATTCACCAAAAGGAATTAAGAATTCAAAATGATGTAAAAGATGAAACAATGTATATTGGTAAGACGGCTCTAAATATCATTTTATCTAATCTTATAAGTAATGCGATCAACTATACGTATGTAAAGGGTATAATTCAAATTGGAATTGAACAAGACTATTTCTATATTCAAAACAAACAAGATCCAACCCAACCAAAAGGGAATGGTCTAGGATTATATATTGTTCGTAATCTATTAGATAATTATAAAATGAAATATGAAGCGATTGAAGGAGAAGACTTTATCTTCAAGATTCAATTTAAGCAATAGGTCTTTTATATTTGTTGGATTTCATCTTATACGAACATAAAATGTAAGTTAAAGGTGAAAACAGACTAATTATGTATGAGATATTAAAACAATTATTATTTCAATCTTCCCAAAAAAAGAAGGTGGTAAAACTCATTTTGTTTGAGTGATTACCACTTTTTTTAATCTAATATCTCAATATAATTCACATTGACATATTGTGTGGATATAGGTTCCTCATTGACTTTGGCATGTAAAAAGAATTGGTCTACATCCTCATAGTTTTTATCATCCATACAAATATAGAATAAGCCATCTTCATATTTAGCTTCAATAATATGATCATCACCAAGAATTTCTATGGCTACTTTACAAGGTTTTTGTAGGGCATAATATAAGTCGAATAAATCCATATAGTTAGGATCAAATTGAATCAGAGAATATAAATCGTTTACGATATATTTCATGATGGTTAAATCTCCAAAGAATTGGGAATAGATCAATCTTTGGGATTGAAACTCTTTCGCAATCAATAAAAGTTGTATGGCCTGATCTTCATTACCTTCTTCCACATAGATTTTCGCAAGTCGTGAATAAATTTCAGGAACCGGATCAAAAGTATTTGTAGCACCTTGAATCAATGGATATAAGCTTTTCATGATTTCTACATATTTCGCATAATCCTTTGAAACATAATAACCATTCTTATACATATCCGCAAGCTTATAGCTAGCCACAAGATTTCCTTTGTCACTGGCAAGCTTATAATAGTGAAATGCTTTTTTGTAGTCGGGTTGACCAACTCTACCATAATAGTAGATATATCCTAAACATTCATAAGCATCTACATACTCAAGACTAGCGGCCATTAAATAATATTCTTCCGCCAAATCAAATTGTCTTTGTTCATAATACCAACCACCAAGTTCTACCATATATTCAGGATCCTTTGTTTCTTGTATTAAAAACTCTAGAGCATGGATCAACAAAATGTCATCCTCATATTTTGTATGCGTTAAATCATAATAATCATCTAGAATTTGTTGCGCTTTTTCAATTGTTAATGCCGTATTACCTAACCTTCTTTGTTTGTTTCTTTAACTTTTTGTATTCCATTTCTAAAATTGGAATAAATGGTTTATTGACCTCTTTCATCCTTGATTTCTTGCTTAAGAAACCTTCCAACATATCTTTTATACCATTTATTGTTAATTCATCCTCGACATCAAAATATTTAGGTGTGAATTGCCAAACTGAATAACTATCATTATACAATTCTTCCATCTTCGCACAACGCGGAATCCTCTGATAATGAAATAAGTATACGATTTCTTCATCCGTATTGATATCTTTTAATATAGTTCCGATTGGATAATAATTATAATACGATACGTTTCGAGATATGTATGCATCTTCTTTCAATTCCAATACTTCTTTGTTTTCTTTTTTTAACTGTTTGTTCACATAACGATTCACATTCATGTTAAAAATATATTTTAAACCATGTGGATCTGGCTTGATTTTTCTTTCCATATCTGTATTGATGAATAGATTTAAACCCTTTAATTCGATATTACCATTTGTATTTGAACAAATATATCCATATATTTTATCGCCTTGAATTTTTGATAAAAAGTAAAGGGAAGATTTATATTCCACTATATCTCCTATTTCAAATGTAAATTCAATGTTTTCAAATAAATCAATATGATATACATCACTATTTTTCAATAATTGAATCTTTCTTTGGATTTGAATCAAATCTTTGTTTGAGACTTGTTTTAAAATTCCCTTGATATTTTGAATGGGAATTCGATACACATTGTTTAAATATAGATAGGAATCGCTAAAAGTGCCTGTTTTCTTATCTTTATGTCCATCTTTTAAAGTATATTGAATCTTTGGATTCTTTTTCTTTGTGCTTCCCGCATATCCATACAAATACTCTTTGTCTTTTTTGATAATCAAAAAGGGACGTATGCGATGGGGGTTATTGATATCCACTAAATTGTCTTCGCACACTGGCATACGACAAAAGACAAGGTGTCCGGGTTGGATCGTTTTAAATAAATCCAATTGTTCATCTAAATAATTTGTTGATTTTGCGACATACGTTTGTTTTATCTTTTTTGGTGGATTTAAATCTTTCTTTTGTTTCATCTTTTTTGGTGGATTCAAATCTTTTTTTTGTTTGATCTCAATAGTTTTTTCACGATGGAATAAACGCTTAATAAATTCTATGATTCTCATGTTGTGTTCCTCTTAAGGTTAATTTTATCACATAAGTTCAAATTTCATGAATTACATAATATAATATATACAACAATCAAAACTAGATTGGACATAAACAATAAAAAAGGAGGAGTTTCATTGGTACGTATACTAGAAAACGCAAATCGTTTACGCAAAGAAAAAGTTTTTGAAACTTATAAAAGAACATGTCAAAATGATTACTTTGACTATGATTCTATGACTCGTAAAGAGATGTTTGAACACATGATTGAAACATATACACCTGAATATTTAATATCTATTTGTACGACATGGGAATTAAAAGCTTTAAGAAGATTATTGCGCAACCAAGATTTAGAGGATGATCGCTATCGCTTTGAAAGAACGGCATTAAGCTCTAAGTTTTTATATTTTGATCAAGAGTTGCCAGAAGAATTCAAAAAGAATGTAAAATTGGCTGTAAAAAACATTGATTTAGACCAAAAGGCAGAAAACGATGAACCAACCATTGTCATTCTTGGTATTATTCGTGCTTTCGGTATTATTGAACCCTCATTGATTCAAGCTGTATGCAGTGCATGTTCTTTTCATTATAAATCCATTATTGAAGGTGCGCTTTTTAATTTCTGGGCTTATTTAAAAGAAGATTATCGATTAATTGATGATAGTTTTGCGAATGAATATGTATATTGGGACTATAATGAAATTTTAGATTGCATTCGAGATAGTCGTATTCAACACGAAAGATTCGAACCTAAATTTTTAGATCAAGATAGTTATATTTCTATTTTTTATCATGGATATGATGCGACAAATTCGGATATTAAAAAATTCTTTACAGCTTTAAAGAAAGAAGTGTTGGATGTAACTCAATTTAAAGACGAGTTCTTTAATCATCTATTAAATGGTACAGTCAATGAAGAAAAGATGGAATGGATTCCATTCTTTTATCAATTTTCGAAACCACTTTCTAATCGCTATCATAAGGCTGTTGTACAAATCGCATTGCCAAACTATTATGGTTTGAGTATGGATATGTATCAAAAGATGAAGGATCAGGCGCATTTTAATGAAAAGTTGCGCCAGTTAAATGAGCCTCAGACAAATGCTTGCATCGAACAAAAAGATACACGTTTATTCTATAAACTATATTTTAGTATCTTGGACTATGTGAATTCATTCGAACAAATTATTCCTAATAAAAAAATTGATCCAAATATTTATATTGAACCCGATGAACTTGTTAATTTGATTGAAGTCTTCTGGAAAGATAAGGATCGTTTTATTGATGAATATATCGAAAAGAATCCTTCTAATTTTACATTCCGCAATCTAAATATCATTTCGGATTTTAGATATGGTATGCGCAAAAATTTCTTGTTGGTGGCATACGAAAAGAATTATACGGTATTAAATGATGAAGGTATCAACTATATGGTGAAAGGCTTAAATGAAAATTTAGATCAATTCATTGCCCCAGAAAAAACACCTATGTTGATGCAGACAGCCATTATGCCATTTAATGGACGCATTATTTATGATGGCTTTATTTCAACATCGAATATACGTCTAGCCCAAGATATTATATCAAAGGCATTTGAAGATTATAGTTACGGACAAAAGATTTATTCATTATTGCCCGAAAATTTAAATTAAAAGAGAATGTTGTTTAAACATTTCAAATTGTAGCTTTAAAATAGATAAATAAGATCACGATAAATAAATCGATATAGAAAAAGACGGGAATTGGATATAATCCCGTCTTTAATTGTTTTCTACAACAATCTTACCAGATTGAATGACTTTATTGATTTTTCTTACGTTTGAAATATTCTCTAATGGATTTTCTTCAAGACATACTAAATCCGCTTGTTTTCCTACTTCAATCGAACCATAGTCTTTTTCAACACCTACACATCTTGCGGAATTGATTGTTGCGATTTTTAAAATATCCATGTTTGGAATGTTTAATCTTGCCAAAAGCTCCATTTCATAAGCTGTATTGTTGTGATAGTTAAATGGTGTGCCGGCATCTGTACCTAGTGCAATCTGAATACCTTGTTTATAGGCTTTTTTAACACTTTTGACGTGTGCATCCTTAACCTTCAAGGTTTTATCTACCATATATTTGGCCACTCCATTTTCTATACCCTTATCAATAATGCATTGAGGAGCACAAAGGGTAGGGACTAAGAATGTATTTTGTTTTTTCATAAGTTCAAGACATTCCTCATCTAAAAAACAACCATGTTCAATGGAATCAATACCAGCATATAAGGCGTTTTTAATACCTTGTAAACCTTGGGCATGTGTAGCCGTTTTTCTTCCCGCTTTATGCGCTTCTTCAATCATGACCTTCATTTCTTCTACACTAAATTGGGCATTACCCGGCTCAACACCTTTAGTCATAACGCCGCCTGTAGCCATCATTTTAATGAGGTCTACACCACTTTTTAGTTGTGTACGAACTGCTTTTAAACAACCATCTTTACCATCTGCTTCAATACCTTCTTGCCATCCATGACCGCCTGTCATACATATGACTTTACCTGCACAATACATATGAGGTCCTTGAATCACGTCATTTTGAATGGCTTCTTTAATTTGTAGATCATAATTTTCTTCCGTGCCTACAACACGAATAAATGTTACTCCGGATTCAAGATATTCTTTACAGTGCTTTTGTGCATAGAATATTTTCTCTATTAAGCTAAATTCTTTTTTTGAGTCGAATCCAACAGGATAAAGAACGTGGACATGGCAGTTAAAGAAACCAGGCGTTAAAGTATTCACTTCAATGACATTTTCCTGTATTTCATGATAATCTTCTATCGCTTTGATTTTATCATCTTCGATTGAAATTAATTTATCAAATTTGGGCGTATCACTTATGCCATCAATCAAAACTTTTGCGTGTACGAATAATTTAGTCATAACTAAACTCCTTTTTAAGTGATTATGAACCTTGAATACTATTTATGCTAGTATTTACAGAAAATAAATGTAAAAAAAGAGGGAATCCTTGGATTCCCTAAAGCATAGACTTAAATAGAATGTCATTATAGTCTGGTAAAGGCCAGTCTTCTTTCGAAACATTGGTTTCAATCAAATCTGTCAATTGACGAATTGTTTCCATTAATGGAAGTAATTCATTGGCCGCAAAACAAGCCGCTTGTTTTTCTGTTGTTGTTTCTTTGTGAATCAATGTTTCCAATGTATCTAAGTGGTTTGAAACGAGTTCTAAAGGTGTGTTGATATTTTTTAAAATCTTCACTTCTAAAGGTGCATCGATTCCACTTGATTTTTTAGTTTGAATGATTTGAGCTAGTTTAGCCTCATAGCTAAAGATTGCAGGCAAGATTTGTTTGCGCAACATATAAGCCATCGTCTTAGCTTCGATTTGAACCACTTGATAATAGTTAGTAAGAAGGATACTTTCACGTGCGTGCAATTCACTTGCAGAATATACATTGTGTTTTTCAAACAATTGAAGATTCTTTGGATCTGTATAGTGAGGAAGTGCATCCGCAGTTGTTTTAAGTTCTAATAAACCACGTCTTTGTGCTTCTTTCTTCCAGTCTTCTGAATATCCATTTCCAGAGAAGATAATTCGTTTATGATTCTTTAATGTTTTTTGAATTAATGCAATCAAGGCTTTTGTCATATCTTCTTTTTTAACACATTCCAATTCATCCGCAAACTGCGTTAATTCTTCAGCTACGATTGTATTTAAAATTGTGTTTGGACAAGAAATGTTTAAGTTGGATCCAAGCATTCTGAATTCGAATTTATTACCAGTAAACGCAAATGGAGAAGTACGGTTACGGTCTGTAGAATCTTTTGCGATTGGAGGTAGTGTTGAAACACCGAGTTCCAATCTACGATTGATTGTATCTACATATTCATTTCCAGCTTCAATAGCTTCTAAGATAGCTGTTAATTCTTCACCTAAATAGATAGAAATAATAGCTGGTGGTGCTTCATCTGCACCTAAACGATGATCGTTTCCAGCACTGGCAACAGAGATTCTTAATAAGTCTTGATATTCATCGACACCTTTAATGATGGCCGCAAGTACTGTTAAGAAACGAATATTGTCTTTTGGAGAATCACCAGGCTCTAAAATGTTTTCGCCCTCTTCTGTACAGAAAGACCAGTTGTTGTGTTTACCACTACCATTGACACCATCAAATGGCTTTTCATGTAATAAACATACCAATCCATGATGTGAAGCTACCTTTTGTAAAACTTCCATTGTAAGTTGGTTTTGGTCATTCGCAATATTTGTTGATGTAAATACAGGTGCCAATTCAAATTGACATGGAGCCACTTCTTTATGTTCTGTTTTGGCATATACACCCAATTTCCAAAGTTCTTCATCTACTTCTTCCATATAAGCTTTTACACGTTCGGATAAGCTTCCAAAGTAGTGATCATCTAATTCTTGACCTTTTACTGGAGCCGCACCAAATAGTGTTCTTCCTGTAACCAATAGGTCTAGACGTTCTTTAAACATTTCCTCATCAATCAAGAAATATTCTTGTTCAGGCCCAACCGTTGTTTTGATTTTATGGATATTGTAACCCATAATATTCAATAAACGAACAGCTGCCTTATTTAATGCATCATTACTTCTTAATAATGGTGTTTTCTTATCCAAAGCACTGCCATCGTAAGAACAGAATAAAGTTGGTATATACAATGTCTTTTCTTTAACGAAAGCTAAAGATGTTGGATCCCAAGCCGTATATCCTCTAGCTTCAAAAGTAGCACGTAATCCACCACTTGGAAAACTAGAAGCATCGGGTTCACCTTTGATCAATTCTTTTCCTCTAAAGTCTGAAATAACAGATGTTGGCCCAGTTGGATTGATAAACGCATCATGCTTTTCAGCAGTGATACCTGTCATTGGCTGGAACCAGTGTGTATAATGAGTAGCCCCTTTATCCATCGCCCAGTCTTTCATGGCATTCGCTACGACATCTGCGATTTCTTTAGGAAGTTCTTTTCCTTTTTCCATTACATCCATCATTTGTTTGTAGACGGCATGAGGCAAATATCTTTGCATAGCTGATGTACTAAATACGTCACATCCAAAATATTCATCGACAATTTTCATTTTTTGTGTATCCTCCTGTCGCGTATATAATATCATTATTTTCACAAATGTTTTGAGAAATTTTTCTTTTTTTCAAAAAAACTTAAGGTATTTCCATTTTGGGAATGAAGAAAACCCTTTATTTATCATATAAATTGAAAATTACCCACGAAATAAGTGTGCGTAGAGTTATATTTCGAAAGGTAATTTTTTGTTGACCAATTATGAGCAAATCCAAAACAAAAGCCGAAGCAGTTTGTTTTAACACCTCGGCCATGATTAAATATTCACTTTTTTTTTCTTTGATTGAGCGAGCGAACTGGAATTTTCCTCTCAATCTGGTTGAGTGATAAATCCGAATATTATGCTCCGTTATAGTGCGTATCCAACCATACCCAGCAAAGCTGAAATAACAATCAGCATGATAGGTGAAACGCTCTTCTTTAATATCTTTTTCTGTCCGAAGTACACTGTGCAAAGGATAGCAGTAATGATGACTGCTCTGATGCTGATTTTTTCAAAAGAACTGTCATACAAGTTTTTGAAAATCATCCAGCATCCGGTGGCAAGTATAATTCCAATCATACTCGGCTTAATTCCTCGCAGAGCTGCCTGAACATATTTGTTCTTGATTACTTTAGGCAGAACTGCCGTAACTGCCAACATAATTAAAAACGAAGGCAGAACGACTGCAAATGTCGCAATCATTGCGCCAATAAAGCCTGCTTGTGAAGTTCCGACATAGGTTGCCAGATTGACCATGATTGGTCCTGGCGTACTTTCGCTGACGCCAATGTCACGAAGGTGGAGAACACCTATCTGCGGCACAAGGTGATGACAGAAGCCGAGGATGAGACTGAACCCATATACCGCTTGGAAGAGTTTTTGTTTCTGCAGCCTCATTCCTTTAACATGACGGTCTTCACTGATCGGCGTTCGATCATCGTTCTACACCAGAGTTTACCGCACTCGATGATCTCTTCCAGCGTCACGTTATAGTCATTGTGATAATAACGGATAAACTGCATGGCGATGCCGTCCGAAAATGCAGAAACTTCCAGTTCAAGCAGGTGTTTATCACGAATAGATTCGTCTTTGTTTACTGCCTCATAAATTCGTCTTTTACAGATGTTGCCCAGATGACGCACAAAATTCGTCACTTCATCTGAGATGAAGATCAACCGGAAGAAGGAATCGTTCTTCTTGATATAGGCATAAATCTCATCAAAGAAAGGTTCAATGTCATGTACATTGGATATGGTTTTGTTCTCAAAGAAGGCTTTCAGTGTTTCGGCTTTAATATCCTCCGCAACGTGCCGTACATCATCATAGTGAGAATAGAAAGTGCTCCGGTTAATGTCCGCTCGCTGCACCAGCTCTGTCACTGTGATCTTGTTAATATTTTTCTTTTCGTAAAGCAGCTCTGCAAAAGTATCTCTTATGAGGTTTCTTGTTTTTACAGATGAAGCGTTCAGGTTCTTTGCTTTCATAAATTTCCTCCTGAATATATCGACAAATATGCGTTGAGTGTGGATATATCAACACTTCGCATAACATCAATGGTTGCTCTATAGTACATTTCTTATCATAATATAGACAGTGTTGTGATATCAACACTGTTTTGAAAACTTTTTAGAAAGGAATGTATACCATGAACATTTACAATCTGTTTTACAAGGCCCCCGCACCTGAAGGCATAGAAGAAAGGAACGCCCACATCATTGGCGGAGGAATAGCCGGCCTTGCGGCAGCGGTCTTTCTGATTGATGATGCCGGAATGCCGGGAAAGAACATCACGCTGTATGAAAAACGAAATTCCCTTGGCGGCTGCTGTGACGCTTATTCCGGGGAAGCGGGCTATATCTGCCCCGGTGAGCGTGAACTGGAGCCATTTATGGAGTGCCTTTGGTATCTGTGCAGCAAGATCCCGTCCTTGGAAGATCCATCGATCTCGGTGCTTGATGAATCAGTAAGAGCCAATAAGGATATGCCGATCCATTCCGAAAGCAGACTCCTGTGCAAACAGGGACACATTTACGAAAAGGTGCATGACTACCGCATGAGTCCGGAGCTGCTCCTGAAAATGGAGCACTTCACCAGCATCCCGGAAAAGGATCTGGAGGATATGACGATTGAGGACTATTTCGGAAAGGACAGCGAGTTCTTCCATAGCTCTCTGTGGTGGTGCTATCACTCTATGCTGGCTTTTAAGCCCTATCACAGTGCATTGGAGGCGCAGCGGTATTTCAACCGATTCGGCCTTTTGAACAGGCTCGACTATCTGGAGGGCATTCTGCATACAAAACGCAATGACAAGGATTCTGTGATCAAGCCGATTCATAAATGGTTGGAGGATCAGGGTGTCGCCTTCCGTATGGACACTGCAGTCTATGATCTGGAAATGGATGAGGCCTGCAATACGGTTTACGGTATTAAGATCAAGAATCAGGAAACCATTCCTGTAAGAGCTCAGGATTACGTCCTTCTTACCAGCGGCTCCATGATGACAAACGCCTCCTACGGTGATAATACACATATCGCTGAAATTAACCGGGACACGGAAGATATGGGCTTGTTCACGGTATGGAAAAACCTTGCCGCACGGAATAAAAAGTTCGGCAATCCAGATAAGTTCTTAAGCCATATCGACAAGACCAAATGGATGAGTTTTTTCCTCACCGTAGAAGACTATCCCGAATTTTTTGAACGATTGGAGAAGATGACCGGAAGCAAGAGCGGTACGGGCGGCGGAATCACTTTCATGGATTCCGGTTGGGAAATGTCGCTGGTCATTTATGATAGGGACTATTTCCCGGATCAGCGGGAGAAGAACCGTGACGTTCTGTGGGGAGATGGCCTGTTTGGAGAGCGTATTGGCAGCTATATCAAAAAGCCTATGGCGGAGTGCACAGGAAATGAGATCATTGAAGAGATGCTGTACCATTTTGGAATGTTGGATATGAAGGATGAGGTGCTGGCACATTCCCATATCTCTACCTGTATGATGCCCTATATCACCTCGCAGTTCATGCCTCGCAAGGAAAGCGACCGCCCGACGATCATTCCGAAGGACTGCACAAATCTCGCTCTCATTGGACAATATGTCGAGGTTCCCCGTGATGTGGTGTTCACCATTGAAACCTCTGTCCGCACACCGCTGGAGGCAGTTTACATGCTTACGTGTCTGGATAAGGAAATCATCGAGGTGAATCCTGCCAGATATGACCTTCGCTATATCAAAGAAAGAGTCATGAAATTCGGCGGTATGAAGGGTAAGATTACGGAGGAAGACCTTCCGAAGATCAATCCTCTCAAACTGTGGCTTGGGAAGGCAAAGCTAATAAAAGAGCTCTTGAAAAAAGCAAACGAGATTCCGCCTTATTACATCATGTATCCGGGCAGAGATAAGAGCATAGCACTAAAGGATTCTGTTCTGAAACCACAGTTTCCGAAAGACAGTAGATAATCATTCATTACAAACAGGCCGCGAGACGGAAATCAACAATCAAAGCGGCCTGTTATATTATTCCCTATATCGTGACTTCCTTCCTGTCCTTGAAGGTGAATACCACATTGTCATCATAAGTTGTCGCCCTTTGGCTGACTGTATTATGGCAGATTTCGGGCAAAATGAAATAACCCAAGAGTCATCCTCTTGACTCCCGGTTTATGAAGGAGAAATAGCCTTCGATAACACAAAAAAGATATTGCACCGGAAAACCCCGATACCACAACGGTTTCGGGGTTTTTTCGTGCCCCGATTTAGGCTGATGCCTATGATGTAGGGAATTTCAAATTCAGATTTATTTCTCAAATATATTATATAAGTTTTGCCTATAGTCTATTTATCTTAGGACTATTTGACCATCTCATTAAAATAATACAAAGTGGCCTTAACATCTCTTAATGATGTGTGTTGATCTTCTTGCCAATTGAATCGATACCAGTCAGCACAATAAGTTAACTTGTGCTTTCTTCCATCTTTTAGCACTTCATTAAATTTCAACATGACATCAAACTGTTCCTTGCCAGCAAGGTCTATACCGTTAACTTCCAAGAAAGAGACATCAAATGGATCATTGTAGGCAATAAGTAATTCAGCATCGTCAAAGATCTTCTGGATCTTGTCTTTGTAGAAAGAGAAAGGCTTTTCTTTTTCTACCTGATCATATGTGATGTTGTTTACCTGCTCAGCTCTTGACCATTTCTTTCTGTGAAGCGGTTTAAATAACTTATCTAACAATACACTTCCATCACCATCTTTGACATAATTGTCAGAACCGCATTTAGGACACTTGACTTCAATGCCACATAATTCAGCGGTCAAAGGCTTAGCATCCTTTACAAAGGCTTTCGCAGCAGTTTTAGATCCTCTTTTATCTGATTTAGCCCTATCTCTTAATTGTTTTATCAATTCATCCGTTGTAGCCATGGAAAATAAATTACCTTAAAAAATATGACTCTACGCATACTTATATTCATATTTTACCATATTTGATAATAGCAATAAAGCGTGAATATCCCATAAATAAAGAGGATGTACTTAATATCCCCCAATTTAGAAATACCTTAAAAAAACTCTAATTTTTTTCGTATATAAGTATGCAGGAAAACTCCTACTAGAAAAGAGGTGCGTATGAGATATGCCAATTTAGTAAAAGATTTTGCCTTTAAGTATGTTTTTTTGCGAAGACTGCAAAGAGGCTAACACTGAGTTTTAAACAAATAGAGCGGATGCTGCAGAAAAACAGATTAAAGCTATGATACTTTGTCTTTCTAGTTCAATGGATAAAAAGTTTTTGGTTTCCGTATTAAATATGTTTGTCCATAAAATTAAAAAGTATATATAAAAAAGAAAAGTCACTATTTGTGACTTTCTCTGTTTTCTAGACTTGCCTTTACTAAACCAACAAACAATGGGTGAGGGCGATTTGGTCTAGATTTAAATTCAGGATGATATTGAACACCAATATAGAATGGATGATTTGTATATTCAATAGCTTCTACTAATTGTTTATCTGGACTTGTACCCACGATTCTCATACCATTACGTTCGAATTCACTGCGATATTCATTGTTGAATTCATAACGATGACGATGCCTTTCATCAATCATATCTTTTTTGTAGCAAGACCAGATTTTTGTATCCGCTTTTAAAGAACAAGGATAAGAACCTAAACGCATAGTGCCACCTTTTTTGATGTCATTGCTTTGATCTTCCATAAAATCAATGATTGTATGTTTACTTTCAGAATCAAATTCATACGAGTTGGCATCATCAAAACCTAATACATCACGCGCAAAAGCAATGGCTGCAATTTGCATACCCAAACAGATTCCTAAATAAGGAATTTGTTTATTTCTTGCATAGTTGGCAACACTGATCATACCTTCAATACCGCGATCTCCAAAACCACCAGGTAAAATAATTCCATCTGTATCTTTAAACACTTCATCTAAATTGGCATTTTCTAAACCTTGTGAATCGATCCATTGAATATTCACTTTGGCGTGATTTTCAAAACCACCATGATATAAAGCTTCACTTACAGAAAGATATGCATCATGTAAAGCTACGTATTTACCAACTAAGGCAATATTTACAGGTTTTGTACTTGCTTTAATGTTTTCAACAACTTGTTTCCATTCTGTTAAATCTGGTTTACGAATTTCTAGACCCGTTTTTTCACAGACAATGTCCGCAAGATTTTGTTCTTCCAACATAAATGGAACTTCATAAAGGGAAGGAAGTGTCTTATTTTGGATCACACAACGCTTTTCAACGTTACAGAATAATGAAATTTTGTCTAAAACAGACTGAGGAATGGTTTCATCACAACGCGCAACAATAATATCAGGATTAATACCATAAGACTGTAATTCTTTGACAGAATGTTGTGTTGGTTTTGATTTATATTCTTGAGAACCAGAAATATATGGAATATACGTTACATGGATGAATAAACAATTTTTACGCCCTACTTCTAAAGCCACCTGACGAATAGATTCTAAAAAAGGTAAGCTTTCAATATCACCAGTTGTACCACCAATTTCAGTAATAACGACATCGGCTGCCGCATGCTCACCTGCACGAATCACAAAACTTTTGATCTCATTAGTAATATGAGGGATGACTTGAACGGTTTCACCAAGATATTTTCCATCACGCTCTTTGTTGATGACATTCCAATAGACACGTCCAGTGGTAAGGTTGGAATACGTGTGTAGGTTTTCATCGATAAATCGTTCATAATGACCTAAATCTAGATCGGCTTCAAGACCATCATCTGTGACATAAACTTCACCATGTTGGAAAGGGGACATTGTTCCTGGATCCACATTGATATAAGGATCTAATTTTTGGCTTGTAACCTTGTAGCCGCGAGACTTTAAAAGACGGCCAAGACTTGCTGCACTGATTCCTTTACCTAAACCAGAAACAACACCACCCGTTACGAAAATGTACTTTGTACTCATTTGTTTCACCTCTACTTTTTTCTTTTAACTCGGCAATTTTACACCTATGAAAAAAAGATGTAAATAAAAAATTTAAAAAAATGATTTTCATTTTAAAAGATAGTATAATAAATTCGATTTGAGGTGGTTTTAGTGGACCTACATGAGAAAGAGAAGATGTACCAAAGACTTATAATTTTTACACTATTGATTGGAATGGTTATCTATTATTTTGAAAAGATCTTTTGTTTTTTAGGTTGGATTGGACAAATGTGCTTACCATTTTTACTTGGAGCCGGTTTAGCTTTTGTGTTTAATATTATTTCGAATAATCTAATGCGCTATTCGATAAAATGGTTTGACATCAAAGATACAAAAATCAAACGAATTATTTCGAATGTATTATCGGTTCTAATCGTTTTTGCCGTCTTTGTCGCATTTGTTGGAATTGTCATACCAAGAATTTTATTTTCTATTCAATTGCTGCTGACAAATTTTCCACAAATGATTTATGAATTATATATTTGGCTTTTAGATGTCACAAAAAATATTGATGTGATTCATGATTCCTTAAAAAACTTAGACATCAACGCCTTTAGTACATTTGCGATTGATAATGTCTCAAAAAAAATAAGTTCATGGCTCGTTTCAGGGGGAGCCAACGATATATTCGGCTCTATTTTTACAATTTTATCCACAACATTTTCATGGTTTGCGCAAGCCTTTATCACCATTGTCTTTTCTTTTTTATTACTCTTTAATAAAGAACAAGTCGTACATGAAACAAAATCTTTATTAAAAGCTTATCTTCCTGAAAAAAATTATGATCGAGTGCGCCACGTATTAAAACTCATTGTTCGCATATTTACAAGTTATGTAGGAGGAACCTGCTTAGAATGTTTAATTCTTGCAAGTTTAGTCACTGCAGGATCCTTGATTTTAAAAATACCATACGCATTTTTAGTTGGACTTGTCGTGGGTATTGGCGCTTTGGTACCTATGTTTGGAGCTTTGGTTGCCGCCATATTATGTGCTTTCTTTATTGCGATGACATCCCCTGTACAAGGTCTAACTTTTATCATTATGTTTATTTGTATCCAACAAGTCGAAGGAAACTTTATTTATCCTCATGTCGTTGGAAAATCCGTTGGCTTTCCACCCATGTATATCATTGTTGCGATCACAATTGGAGCGAATGTTGCAGGCATTATTGGAATCATTATCTTTATTCCAATTTGTTCGTGTATTTATCAATTGGTGAGTGAAGATGTGTTAAGTCGTCTTCAAAAAGTAAAAGAGGTAACTGATTAATTCGACATAAATGATGTCTATTTAAATTGTATCCTTTGAGTATAGAAAGAAGGATACAATATGAACGCAGAAAAAAGATTAGCTATGGATTTATTAGATGCCGTATGGAAAGAGGATGTACAAAAAGTTGAATATTGTTTACAACTTGGTGCAAGTCCAAGCTGGGTATTTAATGGGTATCCAATTTTGATGCATGCCATCAGCATTGGAAATGAAGAAATTGTAAATATTTTAATTGATGCCGGAGCCATTCAAAAACAAGAGGCTTTAGGTTTTGCGCTTGAAAGAGGGATTGGTCAAATGATACGTCCACTTGTATTTCGTGGTATTGTTCCTAAACATTTTGAGCCAAAAAAAGGCTTTGGTTACTATCCCCAAAGATTTTGCAGCACACACTAAAAGGAGAAAATGATGAATCGAACAAACTTATGCATTCGCATGCTACAACTTTTAAAGGCAAGAGGAAAGATGAATACAGCACAACTTGCTTCAGAACTAGAAGTAAATCCACGAAATATTCGTGAATTTAAAAAAGAACTTGTGCTTGCAGGCTATAACGTAGAAGAAGTGAAAGGGCGCTATGGAGGCTACATCTTAAATGATCAATATGATCTTCCAGTCACTATTTTTAGTGACGAACAAAAGGATGCATTAGTACAATCGTATAAATTTATGCGTACACAAAAAGATTTTAAACCACTCTCTTTATATTGTGATGCCATGGATAAGATTATTGCGACAAGTAAAATTTCATCAAACGATTCATTACACTACATGTCAAATTCAATCAAGTTGGATCAAAAGACTTCAACTATGATCGACAAGACGCAACAAGCCATAAATCTAGGTCTTTGCGTCCTTTTGTCGTACCAATCTTTACAAGATGAAACCCCCAAAGAATTTGAGGTTGAGCCCTATGAAATAATTCACTATCATAAATCCTATTATTTAATTGGCTTTTCTTTATTGAGAAAAGATTATCGTATGTATCGTTTCAGCTTAGAACGTATGTATTCATGTGAAATCTCATCAAGACATTTTATTCGTGATAATCATTTCCATTTAAGTAACTATATTGGAGAGCATTCTCTAATTCCTTTAGATTTAAAACAAATACAAGTCAGAGTCTATCATAATGAGAATGGTCTTCGTTTGTTTAAAGAAAAATATTGGGGTAATAAACTACAAATCATCAATAAACAAGAGGGTTTCACCGACTTTGAATTTTATACAGACGACATGTCGAATTTGTATCAATCTTTATTTGCGATGACAAATCAAGTAGAAATCTTGCAGCCAGAAGATGTGAAGTCAAACTATGTTATGCGCGTTAAAAAAATATTAAACGTTTATAAAGGATGAAAAGATTTGATTTTTGAAGTACAATAAGAATGGTGAAAAGTTTTATGTTACATGTATCAGATTTAATGCGTGAAATGAAATGTGACTGTTTTTGTTGGAACAGTGTCCACAATTCAATTCACCAAGAAAGTTTTTATAAAATGGATTGTCCATTCTCAAACCTTTGGCAAACATATCTAAACGCAACAAATTGCGGTTTAGGTCATTCCATGGATTCAAATGAACAATCTTTAAAGTTATTAGAAGAAAATGATGTCGTATGTTTTGCACGATTCGAATATAAGGAGTGTCGTACAAAAATTCCATATCTAAAAAAAGTAGAGAATGGATATATGGCTGTATATCCACATTTAAGTGCATATCCAAAAGAGAATGAGGCGTTGATTATGAAAATCAATGAAATCATTCTATCTCATTGTGGTATTCACGTGACTCAAAATCGCATTGTGTATTTAAATAAGGAATATATTCGCAAAGAAAGTCTAGATTTAAATGAATTGTTATGCACAAGTGATAAGCTATTCAATAAGCGTAATCATTTATCGAAAACGATTGCCGAGTGTATGGATGAAGTGGATATTGATTTGGATCGTTGGATTGAAAGAACTAAAGAAATTTTGAATCGTACAAGTATCACTCCAGTGCGTACAAAACAATGTACAGCATTAAGAAGATGTAATTATTATCCTGTATGTTTTGACGAATCCAATGAACCCGATGATTCTATTTTGTTTTTTACGACCAATCAACATAAATTAGATGCCTATAATCGCGGTATTCGTCATATTCATGAATTGCCATTGAATCAAATTGAAGGGTTTCGTCTTCAATATGCGCAATATATGGCAAGTAAAACGAATAAACCATTTATGGATCGGGCAGCATTAAAAGTATGGATGAAACAAATTCAGTATCCAATTTCATATCTAGATTTTGAATGGGATACCTTTGCCATACCACCTTATGAAAATATGAAGCCTTTTGATGTACTGTGTTTCCAATATAGTTTGCATGTAGAAACACAAGACGGAAATTTGAAACATTATAATTTCTTTGAATCGAAAGATTGCAGAAGACATTTTATTGAGCAATTGATTCAAGACCTTCCAAAAACAGGGACGATTCTTGTATACAATATGGAAGGGGCTGAGAAGCTAAGGTTGAAGCAACTTGCGAGTCAATTTGAAGAATATAGAGAAGAATTAGATTCAATCTGTTCTAGAATGGTAGATTTATCAAAACCTTTTGAAGCTGGATTGTATTATAATTCAAAAATGCGCGGACATTATTCTTTAAAGAGTATATTACCCGTCTTTTCAAAAGATGTTTCTTATCTTGATTTAGATATTCAAAATGGTTTGAATGCGGTCTTTGCGTATCGTACATATGATGATAAGGATGAAGAAGAGAAAAATGAAGTAAAAAAAGCCATTTCAACATATTGCCAAATGGATACATATGCTGAATATATTGTATATCATGGTTTGATTGAGGAGGTAAAAAACAATGCCTAATATTATTACACATACTTTATTTGCACAGGAAATCTTTGATAAAGTAGATGAAGCTACACATGATTTATTTGAACCAAGACTACAACTTTTAGAAATTGGTTCAAATGGACCTGATTTTCTATTCTTTCATGGAATGAATCCAAAAGATTTTTATAAGAAAAGTGATTTAAGAGTTGCAGGAAGCATGTTTCATGCAGCACATGTCAATGATTTTTACCAAAAGGCTTTGATTTCAATTCGTAATGAACAAGATGAAGACATCAAAAAAGATATGATGACCTATGTTTGCGGACATTTATGTCATTGGGCATTAGATGCGACAAGTCATCCTTACGTTTTCTATCGTACTGGTCCATGTAAAGGAAAGAGTGCTTGGTATCATCATCGTTTTGAATCTTTATTGGATGCGATCATGTTGAAGGTGAAGCGTGAGTGTACAATTGAAGATTTTAAATTTTATGAAGTATGTGATGTAACTAAAGAGCAAGCTAGAGCGATTGCACGTATTTATGTTGTGGCAATCCGTCAAATCTTAGGCTTTGATATTAAGCCACATCAAATTTTAGAAAGTTTAAACGATTGGCATTTTATTGAAACACTGTTCTATGATGCTTCTGGAGATAAGTTGAAGGCGCTTCAAACATTAGAAACATTCACAAAGGCCTATAACTCTTTATCTGGATATATTGTTCCGAATCATCCAGATGATCCATATGATGTAATGAATCTTTTACATACGCGTTGGGTTCATCCTAGTGACAGTTCGTTTGTTTCAACGGAAAGTTTCTTTGATTTATATGATCGTGCTCAATTATTGGCTATGGAAGCCATTCGTCTATTTTTAGCGGCTTGTCAAAATCCAGATCTAGATGAAGATCTATTGTTATTGATCAAGGATAGAAATTATAATTTGGGTGTTTCAAATCAGACTGAAATGACAAATTTTGATTTAATTTTCGAAAAATAGGTGGAAGGGTTTACAAGTTTACGAAATAGGGGTATTATATGGGTGGTAAGAGATAGAAAGTATGGCTCACCTTTCGACTCAAAATCCATCTTGTGTGTATATATCCTTCCTTAATAACACATAAGAAATTACTTTATCGATCCTTTCGATGAAAGAAAGCACTTCGGTGCTTTTTTTCTTTTTCTTGACAAAATTCAAGCGTGATATAAAATAATTTAGGTTAAACATACAATTTTAAAGGAGAAAAACATGATTAGTTCAAATGATTTAAAACCAGGTCTTACAATTTTAGTCGATGGTGAAATCTATACAGTTTTAGAAGCGTCACAAAATAAAACCGCTCGTAGTGCCATGGTTGTTAAGGCAAAAGTTCGTAACATTCGTACAGGAAGTAATGTTGAATTGTCTTGGGGTGGTGGAGAAAAGGTCGAACCTGCTCAAATTGAAAAAAGAGAAATGCAATATTTATATGATACAGAAGATGCCATGGTATTTATGGATAATGAAACATATGATCAAGTTGAAATTCCTATGGATCGTCTAAAATGGGAAAGAAACTTTATTGTTCCAAACTCAAATGTAAATATTTCAAGTTATGAAGGTGAAATTTTAGGTGTTATTTTACCAGATAAGGCAACTTTAAAAATCGTTGAGTGTGAACAAGCCGTTAAGGGAGATACAGCTACTTCTGCAAGTAAAAATGCTGTTTTAGAAACGGGATTAGAAGTAAAAGTTCCTTTATTTATCAATCAAGATGAGTTGATTGTAGTAAATACAAATGATGGTAAATATTCAGGACGTGCAAAATAGGCGATTGCCTATTTTTCTTTTTTTGTTGAATAGTGTATAATAGTAAAGAATGTTTAGGAGGTACTTATGACTCAACTTTCAAGAAAACAAAAGTATCAAGAACTTAGAGATCGTTTAGATGAAGAAACAACTGCAGCTCAAGCGCAGCCAGTAAAACTACAAAGACTATCACGTGTAGATAGTGGTTCACATGCCAATAAGCCATTGTATCCACATGATACGGTGCGTGTTTCTCCAACTGTAAAAGAAATGCCTACTTCTCCAGTTATGGAAGATCTTCTTGGGGAAGTGAAACAATACAATATTGATAATGGAAATCGTATTACAGATGATACGCAGATCAATATTTTAAAACAATTGGATTCAACGAGTGAAACAAGAAAAAGAAATCAACATGTGATTCCAATGGAAACAGATGATGAAGATTTAGGTTCGACAATGAAGATTTCAAAACCTACAACACAAGAGTTTGAAAGACCTGTTCGCCAAGAACCTAAGGAAGAAAAAATTGTTTTAACAAGTGATGATGTAGAAGATGTCAAAAAACCTGTGGATGACAATTTGGATTTAATGTTCTTATCTGGTGATGATTTTGATAAAACAGAAGAACAACAAAAAAATGAAAAGAAGAAAAAGTCAAAGCGAAAAAAAGAAAAACGTGATGAACTTGAATCTATGCCTAGTGCAAAAATGCGCATGAAAACTTCGGATTTTGAAAAAGCAAGTAAAAAAGGGAAGAAGGGTTCAGAAATCGTATTAAATGTCGTATTAGGTATATTGATTATTGCCTTAGTTGCGATTATTGGATATTTGGTTTGGACATTTAAGAATATTTAATGAGGTCTGAAATGAAAAAAATTAATATTGCGATTGATGGCCCTAGTGGGGTCGGAAAAAGTACGATTGCGGATATTGTTGCTGAAAAGTTAGGTATGAAACATTTGGATACGGGTGCTATGTATCGTTGTGTAGCATATAAGACTTTAAAAGACAACATGGATATTCATGATGAAAATGCGATGAGTGATTTAATGGATTCGATTGATATTCATTTTGACGAAGAAAATCATGTATATTTAGATGGGGAAGATGTTTCTAAAGAAATTCGTATGAATGATGTTTCGATGCAGGCAAGCAAAACGAGTCAGCTTGCGATCGTTCGTAAAAAATTAGTGAATCTTCAACAAAAAGTATGTGCAAGTAAAGGCTTTATTGTAGATGGTAGAGACATTTGTTCTGTTGTTTTGCCAGATGCAGAAGTTAAAATTTTTATGAGTGCTTCAAGTAAGGCAAGAGCCCAAAGAAGATATGATGAATATATATCTAAGGGAATCAATGCAGATTATGAGACAATCTATCAAGATATTGTCGCAAGAGATTATCAGGATACTCATCGTGAAATTTCGCCTTTACAAAAAACAGAAGATGCAATTGAAATTGACACTTCAAACCTAACTATAGATGAAGTCGTTTCAAAAGTATTAGAAATAGTCGAATAATGTAGAAAGGGGACCACAATATGATTCGAGGTACTGTGGCCATAGTTGGTCGGCCAAACGTTGGAAAATCAACGATATTCAATCGTTTGATTGGACAAAGAAAGAGCATTGTAGATGATACGCCCGGAGTAACAAGAGATAGAATTTATGGTGAAGTGGAATGGCTGACACAAACTTTTCGCTTGATCGATACGGGTGGTATTCAAATTGAGGACCAGGCATTTGCACAGGAAATCAATATGCAAGTAGATATTGCGATTGAAGAAGCGGATGTTATTATTTTCTTAACTTCGGCAAAAGAAGGTGTAATGACAGATGATACAGTTATCGCAAGAAAACTACAAAAGTGTAAAAAGCCAGTTATTTTGGCTTGTAATAAAGTGGACAATCCAGAAATGCAGATGAATGTATATGAGTTCTATGCCTTAGGTCTAGGCGATCCTGTTGTACTTAGTGGAGCTCATGGTATTGGACTTGGAGATTTACTGGATATTGTCATGGAAAAACTTCCAGAAAAGAATTTATCTCCATATGAAGGTATTACTTCATTCTGTGTAATTGGTCGTCCAAATGTTGGAAAATCAAGTTTAGTCAATTCAATCTTAAAAGAAGATCGTGTTATTGTATCCAATGTTGAAGGTACAACGCGTGATGCGATTGATACGCCATTTCATGTTGACGATAAAGAATATATGATCATTGATACGGCAGGTATTCGTAAAAAAGGTAAGATTTATGAGAATATTGAAAAATATTCGATCTTACGAGCTTTAAGCGCTATTGATCGTAGTAATGTTGTATTATTCTTAATTGATGGTGAAAAAGGTATTCGTGATCAGGATAAACACGTTGCAGGTCTTGCGCATGATGCTGGTAAAAGTGTCATCATTGTCTACAATAAGTGGGATACAGTCGAAAAAGATGAAAAGACAATGGCTAAGATTGAAAAGGAAATTCGTGCTCAATTCTTATATTTGAACTATGCACCAATTGTGTTTACTTCAGCACTGACTGGAAGTAAAGTGAATCAATTGATTCCTTTGATTGATCAGGTACATGATGCATGTACTTTGCGTATTCCAACAAATATTTTAAATGATGTGATTCTAGATGCACAGATGATGAATCCGGCAAAACCACACTTGGGTAAACAATTAAAGATTTATTATGCTAGTCAAGTTGCAGTTGAACCTCCAACGATTGTATTATTTGTGAATGATCCAGAATTATTACATTTTAGTTATGCTCGTTATATTGAAAATAAATTAAGAGAAGCATTTGGCTTTACGGGAACACCAATTAAAATTTTGGCTCGTAAACGCTCATAGTAAGGAGTTAAATATGCGTACAGTTGTGATTGGTAGTGGAAGCTGGGGAACAGCTTTAGCTCAAGTCTTACAAGATAATCATCAAGAAGTTATGGTTTATGGTGTTGCAGAAAATGAAGTGAATGACATCAATGAAAATCATAAAAACTCAAAATATTTTGGGGATGTAGAATTAAATCCTGAATTAAAAGCTACGACAGATATTGAATGCGTAAAAGGAGCCGATATTGTATTATTGGCCGTTCCTACAATCGCAATTGATCCAATTTGTCATCAAATTAATGATTTGTTAGAAAAAAAGACAATCATCATCAATGTTTCAAAAGGGTTCCATCCAGAAACAAATGAAAGAATGTCACAAGTTATTCGTCGTTGTATTGATGAAGATAAATTAAGTTCAGTTGTAAGTTTAATTGGTCCAAGTCATGCAGAAGAAGTTGTTATTCGTTTATTGACTACAATTGATGCGATCAGTTTAAAAAATGAGGATGCGCTTACCGTTCAAAATTTATTCTCAAATCAATACTTGCGTATTTATACAGGTAATGATGAAATTGGTTCAGAACTTGGAGTTGCGATTAAAAATGTCATGGCTATTGCTTCTGGAATCTTATCTGGTTTAGGTTACCAAGATAATACGCGCGCAGCCTTGATTACGCGTGGCTTACAAGAAATGATTCGTTATGGTGTTCATTTTGGTGGTCAACAAAAAACATTCATGGGACTTACTGGAATTGGAGACTTGATTGTAACTTGTACAAGTGTACATTCTCGTAATTTTGAGGCTGGATATCAAATTGGTAAAGAAAATTCTGTTGAAAACTTCTTTAAGAACAACACAAAGACTGTAGAAGGTGTTCGTACCGCAAAAATTGTGCATCGTGTTGCGACAGAAAATGGTATTGATATGCCAATTTGTGAAGAAGTTTACCAAATCTTATATAATGGAAAACTTCCAAGTGATTGTGCACAAGATTTAATGATTCGTGATTTAAAGAAGGAATTTTAGTATGGGAAAGTATGTTAATAAGGAGTCTTTAACACAGACTTTATCAATTCAATTAAATATGTCTAAAAAAGATGCTGCATATGCAGTGGATTTGATTTTTAATGAAATGAGTGATGCCTTGGCAAGTGATGGTCATGTCGATATTACTGCGTTTGGTAAGTTTGAAATTTTTGACCGTAAATCAAGAATGGGTATCAATCCTGTGACAAAAGAAAGAATGATGATTCAGGCAACAAAACTTCCTAAGTTTCGTCCAAGTCAGACTTTAAAAAATAAGTGCAACAAATAGGTCTTATGACCTATTTTTATCTTTCGAAAGGATTGGTTATGAGTATATTTATTGTTACATTCGCATTCACATTGGCCATTTCGAGCAAGTGGGCTTATTCTTATTTTGGACTTTCTAGTTTTGAACAAATTGTATACCACATTAAAGTGCCATTAGAAGGTACCAACACACAATTTATTTTTGGGTGGATGAAAAAGTGTTTGCTTCCAGGCTTTATTTTTGGCCTTATTTTTAGTTGGGTTCCTATTAATATTGCGAAAATGATTCTTTTTCTTTGTTGTATATATGGTCTTTGTCAAATTCATTTCTTTTCATATGTCTTTGATCAATTTAAGAAAACGGATTTTTATGATACATATTTTGTCGAATCTGAAGTGATTTCACCTGAAAAGAAGATGAATTTTATTCACATTTATTTAGAATCGATGGAAACAACCTATGCCACAAAAGAAGATGGAGGAGATGCCAATGAAGATTTACTGCCTTATTTGACAAAACTTACAAAAGACTCCGTTTCTTTTTCGCAACATGAGAAAATTGGTGGCGCTAGAGTCTTAACAGGAACAGGTTGGACTACAGGCGGTATTGTTGCGAGCACTTCAGGTCTTCCTTTGATTTTTAGTTTAAAACATAAATTTTGTAAGGATAAAGTTCCATTTATGCCAAAAGTCAATACACTTGGCGATATTCTAGAAAAAGATGGCTATAATCGTGTATTTATGATTGGTTCAGATGCAACATTTGGAGGTAGACGAAGCTATTTTGATCAACATGGTCATTATGATATTCAAGATACAGTTTCTTTAAAAGAAGAAGGAATTCTTGATAAGGATTATCATGCGTTCTGGGGGTTTGAGGATGATAAACTCTTTGAATTTGCGAAAGAGAAGATTTCAGATTTATCCAAATCTTCTAAACCTTTTGACTTTGAAATGTTGACTGTTGATACCCATCATCCTTATGGGTATCAATCTAAAAATTGTAAGAATTTATTTAAAGAATCTTTATCGAATTCGATTTATCATACAGATGAAAATCTAAAAGATTTTATGGAATGGCTAAAGAAACAAGATTTCTACAAAGATACAGTTATAGTCATTCAGGGTGATCATACAAGTATGGCGGCTGAATATATTCATGATACTTATTCATCGAACTATGATCGAAGAGTTTGGAACACATTCATTCATTCAAGAGTAAAGCCTGTAAAAGAAAAAAATCGAGACTTTACGACTATGGATTTTTATCCTACAATATTAGCGGCTTTAGGTTATAAGATCAAAGGGAATAAACTTGGTCTTGGGACAAATCTATTTAGCGATACATCTACGCTTACTGAAAAGTTCGATGCAGATTTTGTGGATCAAGAGATTAAAAGAAATTCAACTTTCTATAGGAGGCTCATGTGAGAAAAAAATTTCGTAGTTTTATAATTATACTTGTTGTTGTATTTGTCGTTTTTTCGATGCTTATAACGACATTTATGCAGATGCTTCGATTCTAACATTCCTTAGTGGAATGTTTTTTCATTTTAAAGTAAAATAAAGATAGATGAATCGAGGTTTTTATTTATGACAAAAAAACAGAAAATAAAATTTATAGCTTTATTATCGACAACGGCTTCTTTAGCTATTGGTTCTTATTTCTTTAAAAAGAAAGTGGAGAAGATGAAAGAGAATGGTACTTTTAATACAATGGTCTTTAAAAAGCGTTTAAACCAATATTTAAAGGCAGCTAAAAAAGATGAATTAACTTTAGAAATCATTGATGGCTTACTTGCAGAATTGGATAAAATGAATGATTTTAAGGCATCTCATGAAGGTTTTGAATTAAATCTAGATACAGATAAGTATATGGAACTACAAGATTATCTAGATGCCTACTATTCTTGTTTGGCAAGTTCAAACCATTTTAAACAAGCGGATACAAATGAAGACAATACACAGGTACGTTTAAGAAAGTGTTTGAACACGCAAAAATATATTTTAGAAAATTTCTAAAGAAAGTCTCAAATCTATCTTGAAATTATATAATAAATACGTATGATATCCTTATAAGGATGTGATACACATGGATTTAATACATAAGAAAAAAGAAAATCGAGCTCAGATCTTTCAGAGCTTTGATTCTTTAAAAGGCTTCAAAGAAATGATTCAAGAATGTGAAGTAGAAATTGTAAGTCCAAGAATTTTATCGCAGGATGATTATGAAATCTTAAATGAAAGAGTGCATGAAATTCAAAAAGGAAAACTTGTCACGATTGAGTATTATGATCGTATTAATTATAAAAGAATCACAGGCGTAGTTTCTAAAATCAATCTGGATACGCAAATACTTCAAATCGTAAAGACAAAAATCAATCTAAAACAAATTAGCTACATACAATTAGAGGAGTGAAAACTCCTCTAATATGCGTTATGGCCACCAATCAATGTATTACGTTTTTTAGCGGTCGCAAAGTCTAGGGCATTCATCCCTTTTAAGATGGCATTCTTACCATAGCGATGTTTGATTTGAACTAAGGTTTCTTGTAGCTTTTTTTCTCGTTCTACTTTTTCTACGTCTGTAAATAAATCATAATTCTCATAATAATATTCATCTTTCACCTCTTGAAAACTAATCGCAATCTGACGTATGGGATAATTTGGATTCACAATGCGAATATAGAGTCGTTTGAATTCTTCTAATAAGATGGAATAGGAGTTTGTACAATTCGTAATCTTACATGAGCCACAGCTTGGTTTGATACAATCTTTGGAGTAGCCTATCATTAATGAGATTTGTTTAGTAACCAAATGTTTCTCGGTTAATGTCAATACGTTTTGATCCACCATTTCTTTCATAACCACAAAGGCATTTTGGTAGGAATAATCCTCAAAAAGAATTTGGGAATTGGATATAGAATGTTGTTTTGATTTATAATTTTTGATATCTTGAATGGTCGTAGGCTCTTTGCCCCAAGCATGGTCAATGATATATTCGGCATTTACACCAAATTCTTTATATAATATTTCAATAGGGAATTGGCACAAGTCATACATGTCATAGATACCTAATTTGTGTAATCTTCTTTCTGTTCCGTTTCCAAGCATCCAAAAATCTGTTAATGGAACATGATGCCATAACGTTTGGCGATATAAGTCTTCATTTAAATAGGCCATGCGATCGGTGTTATGTTTTGAGGATATATCCATCGCAATCTTAGCAAGATACAGATTGGTTCCAATGCCTACAGTTGCTGTAAGGCCAGTTTTTTCATAAATACGATCTAACATTTTTTTTGCCAATTCTTTGGCATTGACTTGATAGAGCTTTAAATAACTTGTGACATCCAAAAAAGATTCATCGATGGAATAAATATGAATATCTTCTTTGGCAATAAATTCCAAGAAGACTTTATAGACTTTGCAGCTATATTCCATATATAGATGCATTCTAGGTGGAGTAATCATATATTCAATTTTTGGATCAATCTCAAAGATACGACCACGACTCGATACGCCTAATTTCTTAATTGCTGGTGTTGCAGCAAGCGTAATGGCACCACCCCTCGTGTAGGATCGGCCACCACAAGATTGACTTTGAATGGATCAAGGCCAAGTTCAACACATTCTACGGATGCATAAAAGGATTTTAAATCAATACATAAATATGTTTTTTGCATAAATACCTCCACACCCCATATCGTTCGTATAAAATCATAGTTAAAAATAAATAAAAATTCAAGATAGATTTGAGACTTTATTAAAAAGTTAATGAATTTTCACTGGTATTTTATTTATTTTTTGATACTATATAAATAAAGGTGGTGTAACTATGCAGTTAAGACAATTATTACTACAATATGAGATTGAAAATAATATTAAACATGATGAGGCGGCTAAAAGGATAGGAATTGGTCGTGCTACATATTTTCGTTGGTTAAAGGGGGAAAGCACACATTTAAAGGCCAATACATTAAAGAAATTATCCGATATGTTGGATTGTGATGTCAAAAGCATTTTGGATGAAGAAGATAGAATCAAACCTATCGTTGGTAGTGTAAAAGCTGGATATGATGGTTTTCCAATGGAAGATATTGAGGGGTATATTGAATTAAATCGTCATGATGGTAAAAAAGGCGATTACTTTTTACGTGTACGCGGAGATTCTATGATCAACGCCCATATCTATGAGGGAGATCTTGTCTTTGTAAAACAGACAAATGAAGTGGAGTCTGGAAGTATTGCGATTGTACTTGTGGGTGAGGAAGCGACATTAAAGCGTGTTTTATATAAAAAGGGTTTAATGATTTTAGAAGCCGCAAATCCTAAGATCGACACAAAGGTTTTTACGCCGGAAGAAGTGGAAGAACTTCCTGTAAAAGTAATTGGAAAAGTCTTATATGCTCGTAGAGACTTTGATTGAGGGAGTAATTGAATGAAGATTTGGATTACTAGACATGGCCAAACGGCATTAAATAAACAAAAATTAATGCAGGGACTTACAGATGAACCTTTAAATGAGACGGGAATTCAACAAGCGAAAGAGGCAAAAAAAAAGATTGGTGATATTCATTTTGATGCGGTATATGCAAGCCCTCTACAAAGAGCGATTCAAACAGCTTCGATTATTGGCAATGTAGATCAAAAGGATGTAAAGATTGATTCTCGTATTATTGAAGTGGATTTTGGGGATTATGAATTGAGAAACTACTTTAAATTAGGATTAAAAATGACTTCCTATTGGGCTTTTCCTGAATTGTTGCCAAATCCTAAGTCGGTTGAATCAGTCAAGAGTATGGTCAAACGAAGTCAATCCTTTTTAAAGGAACTTGAAAAGAAGAATTATGAGAATGTATTGATTGTATGTCATGGTGGTATCATTCGTTCTTTGTGTGGCTATCTAGAAGATCGTAAAAACGGTATTAAGTGGAGACCAAAGCCAAACAATTGTGAGATTCGTGTTTATGAATCGAATCGAGGTAAGCATACATTCATTGAAACATTCAAATAAGGGTTGTATATAGAAACATTCCCTGTAGCTAGCCATGTTTAGACGGTGTACCTTTTGGACAAACAAAAAACCAGATACCAGAGTAAAACTCAGCGTGAATAGGAATGATTATTTTACTATAGTGACTCGTTCACGTTGATAATGTATCTGATTTTGGAGGAAAATTAATTTATTGATAAAGAAAAGGCAGATATGATTATTTATACGACAGAGGATGGCCTGACGAAAGTTGAGACCACTTTTGATGGTGATACAGTTTGGTTGTCTATTGATCAGATGGCAGAATTGTTTCAGAGAGATCGTAGTGTGATTGGAAAACATGTCAGAAATATTTTTAAAGAGGGAGAGTTAGAAAAAGAGTCAGTGTGGGCAAAATTTGCCTACACTGCTTCTGATGGAAAAGTTTACAATGTAGATTATTACAATCTTGATGTTATTATTTCTGTTGGCTAAATTATACAAGAAAAAAGTATGAAATTGGTTTGAAGCATCAGTGGGCGAGCGAAGACATTGATGTTCCTTTGATGCATGAGAAACGGACCGGTCACGTAAATTCATTAACGAAGGAAGAATGGTTAAAGAAGAGATAACTGCCGATTTGCTTCTTCCTAATTTATGTAAATGACAAGAATTCCTAAATTTTGAAAAGTAGCATTGAATCATAAAATACCCTCCGGGCCATTTAGAGCTTAGAGGGTTTCGTGTTGTTATGCAATATTCTTAATAAATGATGGCATCATCAACTGTGAATCCGTCAAGTGAATTTTCTTTCACCTGAATGCAAATATAAGTAATACTTGAATCACTTGCAGCAAAGAATTGACGCTTTGCAGCAGGGCTGATTTTTAACCAGTCACCAGCAGTAATTTCGACAGTATCCCCATCAATGATAGCCGTTCCTTTTCCGTCAAGAATTCCATAGATTTCTTCATTGTTCTTATGAGAATGAACAAAAGGAACGCTTGCACCAGCAGGTAAAGAATTAATACTTACTTCAGCTCCCGTTAAAGAAAGTGTTTCATGAAGTTCTGCACGACCTTCATTACCAACATTCGTTTTTGTGTAGTTTGACATTTGAATTACCTCCATTATTATTCGCAACCTTGTTGCTTGATTATAGTATAATCATTTACACATTCAAAAAATAGTACGCACATTTTTGTAACTGTACACAATAAAATGAATGTGCCATAATGTATATGAAGTGAGGTGACTGCACATGAAGACAAAAGAAGAGCTTCCAGCATGTCCTGTAGCAACATCAGTGTCCTTGATAGGTGGTAAATGGAAGTTATTGATAATAAGAAATTTAAGAAAGCGTCCATGGAGATTCAATGAACTTCAAAGAGATTTAGAAGGAATTTCTCAAAAAGTACTAACGGATAGTCTGAGACAAATGATAGATGATGGCCTTGTGTATAGAAATGATTATCATGAGAATCCTCCAAGAGTTGATTATGGACTTACAGATCTTGGAAAAGAATTGATGCCTATTATTGATGCATTAGCAGACTTTGGTGATTATTACAAAACAATTGTTGATTAAATATAGGACTCTTTATCACAGGATTAATTATAGTGGTGATGCGATACCGTTGCAGGCGGTTTGAAAATGCCGTTCTGTTCTGAGGCATGGGATGTACTTTCACGCTATATTTATACTGGATTACAAGGTGGTTCTATTATGAAAGGCTGGATGAAAAAGGAAAATGAAATGATTGCCTGCTGTTCGGATGGAACAAGACCTGTCATTTTTAAGATTGAAAGAATTGATTATGATCAGAAAGAATAGGACAGTATTAATAGAAATGGAGTAAAAACATATGTTGGCATATACGTATTTGGAAAAAGGGAAATTTGAATTGATAGAAAAGCCAAAACCAGTCCTTCTTCATGAAAGGGATGCGATTGTAAAAGTGACACTTGCAAGCATTTGCTCAAGTGATCTGCATATTAAATATGGTAGTGTTCCTCGTGCCGTGCCTGGTATTACAGTTGGTCATGAAATGGTGGGTATTGTAGAACAAGTTGGAAATAAAGTAACTCATGTAAAACCTGGAGATCGTGTAACGGTGAATGTAGAAACTTTTTGTGGTGAATGTTTCTTTTGCCAAAAAGGCTATGTAAACAATTGTACGGATGAAAATGGAGGATGGGCTCTTGGATGTCGAATTGATGGCGGACAGGCAGAATATGTGCGTGTTCCATTTGCAGATCAAGGATTGAATAAAATACCTGATGGTGTCAGTGATCGACAAGCTTTGTTTGTAGGGGATGTATTAGCAACAGGATATTGGGCAACTCGTATTTCTGAAATCAAGGAAGAAGATACTATTTTGATAATTGGTGCTGGTCCTACAGGTATTTGTACTTTAATATGTGTTATGCTTCAAAAGCCAAAAAGAATAATTATGTGTGAAAAAGATGAGTCTCGTCTTGCTTTTATCCATGAACATTATCCAGAAGTTTTAACAGTAATTCCAGAAAAATGCAAAGACTTTGTGCTAGAAAATAGTGATCATGGTGGAGCAGATGTAGTTCTTGAAGTTGCGGGTGTTCCATCTACTTTTCAGCTTGCATGGCAATGCGCAAGGCCGAATGCGATTGTGACAATCGTAGCTTTATATGATGCACCACAAGTTTTACCACTTCCAGACATGTATGGGAAAAACCTGACTTTCAAAACAGGTGGTGTTGATGGTTGTGATTGTGAAAAGACTTTACAATTGATTGCACAAGGTAAGATCAATACAGAACCTTTGATTACACATACATATCCTCTTAGTCGAATTGCGCAAGGGTATGAACTATTTGAAAACAAACGTGATGGTGTAATTAAAGTAGCCATTGAGTGTTAATTTAAAAAGGAATCCATAATCATGTATTTTAGAATTCCTTTTGATTTGGGTCAAGATCCGTATTCACATTAGCATGGAATTAACTATTACTTTTTGATAAAATAATAGTAATAGCGAATTATTAGGAGACAGTTTTCATGAATAAACAATATAATTATAAAAATATCTTAAAGGAAGCCATGATTTTGACACTCGCAGTTGGAATTATTGCTGCAGCCGTTTATTTTTTTCTAGTGCCTAGTCATACTTCTGTAAGTAGTATTTCTGGATTAGGTATCATACTATCTAATTTTATACCGTTACCATTATCTGCCATTACCATGATTTTAAATGTTGTTTTATTAATTATTGGTTTTCTAACTTGTGGCAAAGAATTTGGTGTAAAAACAGTCTATACAAGTATTATGCTACCTATTTTTCTTGCATTTTTTGAAATCCTGTTTCCAAATTTTGTATCTTTCACAAACAGTCAAGAATTGGATGTATTGTGCTACATTCTTGTAGTGAGTGTGGGATTGAGTATTTTATTTAATCGAAATGCTTCATCTGGAGGGCTTGATATTGTCGCAAAGATCATGAACAAATATCTGCATATGGAACTAGGAAAAGCCATGTCATTATCGGGTATGTGTGTTGCCTTATCTGCAGCCCTTGTCTATGATAAGAAAACGGTTGTGTTAAGTGTTTTGGGCACTTATTTTAACGGCATTGTTCTCGATCATTTTATTTTTGATCATAATATTAAACGAAGAGTATGTATCATCACATCAAAAGAAAAAGAGCTTCGTGAATTTATCATCCATGAACTACATAGTGGAGCAACGGTATATGAAGCATATGGTGCATACAATATGGAAAAGCGTAATGAAATCATAACAATCGTAGATAAAGTGGAATATCAAAAGTTGATGAAATTCATCAATACACTCGATCCAAAAGCATTTATCACTGTATATAATGTATCGGATATGCGATATCAACCAAAGATTTAAGTAAGGCAAGACCTTACTTTTTTTCCTTTTAAATGACCTGTTTGGACAATACATTTGATTCTAAATGGCTAAATGATTAATATGAAGATAAGGAGATAGGGTATGGATAAAAGGGTGTTTGGAAATTGTGTAATCATAGTTTTTATTTGGCTGTGTAATCGCTTGGCTTATTATTACTTATCTAAAAATACAAGTTTCATTGTGAGTGGCATTATCCTGGTTATTGGCTGCTTAATAATGTGGAGATTTAATTCTGAATATAGATAAATATATAAGATTTGATGATTTGAATAAACAATTTTTCATTCCATCCGATACATATTCTTATAGTGATGTAGTTTGTGTTTCTGTCTTAAATGAAAAAGCTAAGTATAAAGGAAAGGGTGTTCCATTTAAGGCTATACTTCCTAGCGGACCATTACTATCTGGGATTCTACAAAATCATATCTATTTGTTGAAGTAAAGATTGTATTAAAAGATGAAACTATTTTGGCCATATATATATATAAAGAAAAGACGATGGTCAATACGAATCAATATATTAAAGATCGTATGGATGCAGAAAAGATAAAAGATGTGTGTGAAATTTAAGGATGAATATTTAGAAGATGATGGTAAAAGATGCTTGTATTTAGATATATTAAAATGTTCTATTCAAAATTAAGATGCCAATTTTAAAGAGAAGAAAAAACCATTTACACATACAATACTAGGCCAAACCACATTTATGGCTGGTGCAATAGAGCCTATGATGTATGTGGGAATATAATTGACTTTAAAGAATGGTACTGTTATACCAATATATGTATCGAAAGAGAAGGTGTTGTTGAATAGTGATATGTACTTAAGTGATTTGAAAGAAGCTAAATCAATTTTATTCAAAATAAAAGAAAGAATCGGTTAAGATTCCTTCTTGTATTCGGATATAATTAAGCCAGATAAAGTAAGTATAGTTCCAAGAACAATACATGGCGTAATCTTTTCATGTAGGATAATTACTGAAAAGATAATTGTGGCGATGGGGTTTAAATATACATATTGATTGGTTCTAACACTTCCTAATATGGAACAAGAATGGTTCCAAATCACAAAGCATCCCGCACAAGCTATTACACCTAAGAAAAGTAGATTTAATAGATTGAGTGGGATTAGAATCTCTTCCATGGATACATCAAATCCTAATATTGGAAGGCTGATTGTCATAAAGAAAAGTCCCCACGCAAAGATTCGTTTCGTATTTTGAATGGAAGTATGTCCTAATGCATTGACTTTCTTTAATACAACACTATATATAGCCCACATCATGGCTGCCACAATTGTAAGAATATCTCCCTTTGGAGATAGATGCATTTGTTGGCCATTAAAGCTAATGAAGAAGATTCCAATAAAGGCTACAATGAAGCCTACCACAAAGTTGATCTTAAAGGGTTCATCTTTAAAACATAAATAGGCAAGTATGGAAGTAAAGAAGGGAGCTATCGATATTATGACACCTACATTTGTGGCATAGGTATAAACTAGGGCTGTACTTTCAATAAAATAATATAGGAAAACACCGGTTAATCCGCTAAGGATGTACCAAATTTCATCTTTTCTTTTTTCTAGTTTTAATATTTTAGGACTTAAGATGCATAGTGTTAAAAAACCAATTAAAAAGCGTATAAAAAGAAGTTCAATGGGTGTAAATGTATCTAAAAGAATCTTACTCGATACAAAGGTAGAACCCCATATCATAATGCACACAAAAGCTAAAATATGTCCGATCATTGTTTTATTTTTCATACCAAACTATTATATCAAGAAATTGAAGGGAAGTGTCAAGATATGAAAAAATTAGATCCTGTTGTCATTATTGTTGATGTATTACTACTTGTTGGATGTGGATGCATGTTCCTATATGGAAAGATGTCAGCTCATTCTTTATTCATTGTAGGCATTATTCTTGTAGGTGTATTAGTCTTATATTTGTATGTCACAAACTATAAAGACAATCATTATGGAGGAAGATTCCACAAAGACTTCTAGGCGGTAGTAATACCGCTTTTAGTATGCTATAGTGGAGTTAAAGAAGGCGATATTATGGGCGGATTGTGTGTATTACTATTGATGATGTTTTGTGTAGGATGGATCTTATGCGTATTCTTTTTATCGATGTTAATTCCACTATTGCTCATCTATAATGGGATTGTTGGCATTGTATGTTTAATACTATATTTTGTATTACGCAAGAAATCTGTCTTTACAAAATATACAGAAGGCTATAAACATGTACTATCTATTGTATTAAAATATTTTCTAATTGTATATGGAAGTATTTCACTTATATTTAGTATCATATTAGCTATTTTAAACTTTTGTTAGGAGAAAAATATGACAATATTAGGCGTGGATTTGGGAACAACCAACAGTTTAGCGGTTGTCTATAAAGAAGGAAAGCCAGTACTAGTACCCAATGCGTATGGTGAATATGTAACTCCAAGTGCAATAAGTATCTTAGATGGAAAAATCGTTGTAGGAAAACTAGCTAAGGAAAGATTAATTACGCATCCAGAATGTAGTGCATCTTTGTTTAAACGAAATATGGGTACAGATGTTACTTATACATTAGATAGCAAAAAGTATGATTCGGCAACACTTTCTTCTTTTGTCGTGAAACAATTGATTGAAGACGCGCAAAATTATCTTCATGAAGAAATATCAGAAGTAGTGATTAGTGTGCCTGCTTATTTTAATGCGCGTCAAAGACAAGATACAAAACGAATTGGAGAATTATTAGGAATTAAAGTGGAACGTTTGATCAACGAACCAAGTGCTGCAGCAATCGCATGTCACATGGACGATGAATATGAAACCTTCGTTGTATTTGATTTTGGTGGAGGCACATTAGATGTTTCAGTTGTTGACTGTTTTGAAAATGTGATTAGTATCAATGCGATTAGTGGAAATAATCACTTGGGTGGCACAGATTTTGATCGAGCTATGGCTGAATATTTTTGTTTGAAAAATGGATTAGACTATAATATTTTAGACTCTTCTTTTCAACAAAGCATTTTACGGGCTTGTGAACAAGCCAAAATTAAGTTGAGTACACAAAATGTGGTTGAAATATCTTTAACTCATTCAAGTATAAATTATAGATGCGTATTTGATGAAAATGTATTATTTAATATTACGCATTCTTTACTGGAATCTTGTAAAAATGTCATTGGTAAAGCTGTAAAAGACAGTGGATTCTCGGCGAGTGAACTCGATAGTTTGATTCTTGTAGGAGGCTCAAGCAAAATGCCAGTACTTCAACATTATTTATCAGACGCTTTAAATATTCCTGTACTAAAAGAAGAAAACATGGATTCTTTAGTTGTACTTGGGCTTGGAAAATATATTGGCATTAAACAAAGGGATGAAAATATTAAAGATGTAGTTGTAACGGATATTTGTCCTTTCTCCTTAAGTACTTCTACTTACAACGAACAAAATCCAGACTTAGAATTATCAACAGTGCTTATTCCTAAGAATTCAGTTTTACCAACAAGTAAAAAGATGACTTTGCGTACCGTGCATAAAGGGCAGACTAAAGTCAATATTAGTGTGTTTCAAGGACAGGCCATGTATGCGAAAGAAAATTTGTTTTTAGGTCAAGCTTTTATTCATGTTCCTAGAAATATGCATGATTATGAATCGTTTGATTTGATCTATTCGTACGACATTAATTCCATGTTGTATGTAGAAGCCATTGTAAATTCTACTAAGGAACATTATATTTTTAGAGTATCAAAAGGCGATGTGCTAGAAAAAGTGGATGCGTCTGTTCGTTTGGATTCTATCAAAGAAGTATCTTTAGCTTTATATCAAAATAATGAAGTGGATGCCATACTTGCTCGTATTGAAAGAATCTATAAAGAAGTGGATGAAGAAACACAGGATTATTTGATGAAACTTCATACTGAATTCACAAAAGATATGGAAAGTTTGATCAACAATGTCCAAAAAAGAAAACGTCTTATTAATCAAGTTTCACAAATCTTGAATCAAATCGAAGAAAGTCAAAATGTAGATTCTTTAGATATCTTTAGTCAAGAGGAGGATGAAGAAGGAGAGTATTTGGCATGAATGCGTGGGAAATATTAGGGATTGAGCCTACAAGTGATAAAAAGACAATTAAAAGGGCATATGCCAAACTTTTAAAACAATATCATCCTGAAGAAAATCCAGAGGAATTTAAACAGATTCAAGCGGCTTATCAACAGTGTCTACATTCAGATCAAGAAATAGAATCTGTTTCATACGAACAAAATGTAGAAAGTAAACAAGATATTAAAGCACAACCCATTTCAATTGTAGAAGATACAATAGTTCCTCCACCCATTCCTAAAATAACGACATTATTTATTCAGAATGAAAAGGATGTAGTTGTTTATCAAGATATATTCAATTCGATTGAAAAAAGTTTGCCTAAAAAGATTGGGTCTAAAGAGATTGTACAAGTTTTTACAGAACCCAAAATTATGCCATATTTAGAAGACGAATTGTTTTGTAGAAGATTAGAAGACATCTTCTTGTCTCGTAAATTAAAATATATTAAGAATTTTAGAGATCCTATTTATATCTATTTAGGAAAGTATGGCATGTCAAAATTATCAAATGCGATGGATTACTCAAATGTTCCAATCTATAAAAGGCCAGCCTTTGCAGCTTTTATTGTAGTTAGTGTCATTCTTTTAGAGGTGATATTGGGCATTCTTTAACAATGGCAGAAAAGGCTAGAAATAGCCTTTTTATTATGTTAATGTTTATTTATGAAAACATATTTAACTTTAGAAAAATCAATTTCTCATAAATCGAATTATGACGGATCCATATATAAGTCTTATGTAACTTCATTTTTTTCGTATACCAAATCTCATCATACAATCAATGATTTCTTTGATGAAGAAGGGAATGTATATATTCCTAAAGTTTATTCATTCTGTGAAAAAAGGGTAGATCCAGACACAAATGAAATGTTTGTACGAGCAGATGTTGAGTTTGAAGATGGATTTGATATGGACTTTCTTCTTCATAAACCACTTTATTTTAATGAACCAGAATGGTTTCATGATTTGACAAATGAGAAAATTAATAAAATCGTATGTAGCTATTCGGATTGGGATATATTGAATCTACTTGATAATAAAACGAGTAATAAAACTATAAATATATCTATATTTGATGATGGAATGATTCAAATTGAAGATACAAAGGAAAATCAAAATCCTTTAATTTCAACATATCAAGTTAACAAGACTTACATTCAACAATTCTTTAAAGCTATGAAGCTAAATCTAGGAAGTGAAAACACATATGAGCCTAGCTATGTTGGTGGATGGTCTAGAAGTTTTACATTATATTGTGAAAGCGGGAATGTGTTTGAATATCACGGCAATTATTGTACAGATTCGAATGAGGATAGTCTTACGACAAATATAGTAGAGGAGTTACTTACAAAATGTCAGATTGTTATTTAACTTTAGAAGAGGTAAAACTCAACACATCATATAAAAAATATATTACTAATTTCTTTTCATACACAAAAGCTCGACATAGAATTCATTATCTTTATGATGAAAATGACAATGTACATTCTGTTGAATTGTATGAAATAATAGATCGAAAAGTAGATCCAGAAACAAATGATTGTCTGATTCGTGCTGAATTAGAATTTGAGGATGATGAAGATATGGATGATTTTCTTCATAAACCACTTTATTTTAGAGAACCCGAATGGTTTTGTGATTTGACAAATGAAGAAATTGTACAACTGGATTGTATTTTTGAACAATATGAACCTGTTTTGGGGCCACTGATTGAAAGAAATAATATTTCTATATTTATGGATGGAACAGTGCAAATAAATGATAAAATTTATCATTTGTCTAAACCAATTACTTATGATTTTTTTGATGAAATTCGAATAATTTAGGCAGTGAAAAAACATATAGACCCTTACTATGTGGTGAGTGTAGTAGCCGATATACTTTGCATCTAAAGAGTGGTAAAGTCATTAAATATTCTGGTAATTATGTATTATGTGATGGCACTCCATATGGATGTAAAAGATATACAAAATTAATTGTCGATGATTTAATCAAACAAGTATGTGAAAGTGATTGATTCTTTTTGAGAATTTTAATAAGCTATTATTAAAGGAGATTATATAATATGAAATATGGATTTGGAGTCGATATAGGTGGTACTACTATTAAGATTGGTTTATTTTCAGTCGAGGGAGATTTGATTGAAAAATGGGAGATTCCTACAAATAAAACTGATAATGGAAAACATATTCTTAAAGAAATTGCTGATTTTATTCATCGTACTATCGAGGAAAAAAACATTGATAAGACGGATGTTTTAGGTGTAGGTCTAGGTGTGCCAGGACCTGTAAATAAAAACGGTGTCGTGAATGGATGTGTAAACTTAGGTTGGAACGCATTCAATGTTGAAAAGGAATTTAATGAAATTTCTGGCTTTAGTGTAAAAGTAGGAAATGATGCCAATGTAGCAGCCCTTGGAGAAATGTGGCAAGGTGCAGGAAAAGGATACCAAGACGTATTGATGGTTACACTTGGAACTGGTGTTGGAGGCGGTTGTGTTTTAGATGGAAAAATCGTTTCCGGAATTCATGGTGCTGGTGGAGAAATTGGTCATATACCTGTAAAGGATGATGAACCAATCGCATGTAACTGTGGTAACCATGGATGTTTAGAACAATATGTTTCAGCTACTGGAATTGTTACACAAGCTAAGAAAACATTAGAACAAGATATTCGTAGTTCGAGTTTACGAAACTATGCATCTTTAGAAGCCAAGAATATTTATGATGAAGCAAAAAATGGGGACGAAATCGCCAATGAAGTTGTCAATCTAACTTGTAAAATCTTAGCTAAATCAATTGCACAAGTATGTTGTGTAATTGATCCAGAAATCATTGTGATTGGTGGTGGTGTTTCTAAAGCTGGAGATATCTTAACTTCAAGAATTAGCACATTCTTTAAAGAGTATGCATTCCATGCATGTGAAAATACACCTATCGTTTTGGCAAAACTTGAAAATGATGCTGGAATGTATGGCTGTGTAAAATCATTATTTTAATTCTACTAAAAATGCAAGGGTTTAACCTTGCATTTTTCTATAATAATGGTGAAAAGATTCGAATAATGCTTAAGAATAATCCTTTGACAATATTAACATGGTTATCTTCAATTTGAATTTCTTTACATTTTGACAAAGTATCCATAAAGTTTTGTTTCACATTCAAAATCTTTTTTGACTTATATAACAATGTACCATTTTCAAAATGCAAATATAATGAACGATAATCCAAATTGATCGTTCCTACAGTGGCATATGTATCATCTGAAATAAATACTTTGGAATGGACAAATCCAGGTTCATATTCATATATTTTTACACCACCTTGAATCAATTGCGCATAATAAGTTGTGCCCATATCATGTATGATTTGCTTATCCGCAATACCTGGCATAATGATTCGTACATCTACACCTTTTTTTGCGGTATGAATTAACGTGTTGATCATTTCAGAATCAATAATCAAATATGGTGTCATAATATAAACATATTCATTGGCACTATTTAACAAGTCTTCATAAACGGATTGTCCGGTTAATTCTTGATCTAAAGGTGTTTCTGCGTAGGGAGCAATATATCCATCAAAAAATGTTTCATCAACAATCCTGGAGTTTTTAAAAACAGTATAATCTTCATCTTCATGGCGTAAAGCATTCCAGTTTGTCAAAAACATGACTAGATAAGACCATACAGCTTTACCTTTGATGCAAATGATATTGTCCATCCAATGACCATATTTAACTTTTTTATTAATATATTCATCGGCTAAATTAGCACCACCACTAAAGGCAACCTTTCCATCAATAACCAATATTTTACGATGATCCCTATGATTCATAATTGTATTGATAATAGGGGAGATTCGATTAAAAGAAACTGCTTTAATACCTTTTTTCTGTAATTGTTTGGCATAAGAAGCAGGAAGTGTACCTAATGATCCCATGTCATCATACATAATACGTACTTCAACGCCTTGTTTTACTTTTTCTTCTAATATAGAAAGAATAGAATTAAACATAATGCCTTCTTCAATAATGAAATATTCCATAAAAATATATTTTTCCGCTTTTTTTAGCTCTTTTAACATACCATCAAAACCATTTTCACATGGAGCATAATATTCAAAACCGGTATTGTGATAAAAAGGAAAGCCTTCTTCAGATAGAAAAGAAAGTTGTGAAACATAATCTTTATTATCTTTACGAATTTCATCGATGATGGATGCATCTTGTATATAATAAGAAGATGCTTTTTTCTGTTCTTGAATGATATTTCGAAATGTTTTTCCAAATAATAAACTTAACAACATCAATACATATACAAATGTACCAAAAACTGGAAACAACATGATTAATAAAATCCACATTAAATCGGAAGATAAGTGTCTGCTTGTTCGAACGATATTTAAGATAATTAAAACAGATAGAATGTGTAATAAAGCTTCGACGAACACAAAAGAAGAAGTTAGCCATTTGAATAATGTAAAATACAATCCAACTTCACCAAGTGCAATAATTACTAATGGAATAATTCTACCTAACCATATTTTTAATTTCATACAATCAACTCATTTCTGCATAGAGTAATATACCATTTAAATGAAAAAGAGCCAACTTTAATTGTTGACTCAAAATATCTTTAATAGAGGAGAGAACTAGAATGTTAGTGTTTGAGGAGTCTAGTTCTCTAATCGACTGTTAGATGAAATATAACATATGAGGTAGTTGGCGTTATTTTCATATGCTAAAAATTATTATGTTGGCGTTTGAAGTCATCTAACTAAAAATATTATAACACGTGAAAATGAAAAATATATTGACATATGTCACTTTTTTACAAAAAGTTTACATACTTTGTATTTTCAACAAAATGAAAGCCAACACTCTGAAAGGGTAAGAAAGAATGCTGGCCATTTGGAATAGGCTAGATAAGATGTGAGTAAGGGTTCTTATCTAGCAATTGTAAGTATAACACTATGTATAGCAATGTGCAAAATAAATATTAACATTTGTTTATATAGCTCATGGATTTGCTTAATATATAGCGTGATTATATATTTTATTGTTTTATTGTTTTATTATTTTATAATTGCACTTGAATAAAAGACAATTTTAGTAATCTTTGCAGATTTGTTGTACCATACAAATCCGATGGCACCACCGTCTTCAATAATCTTAAAAGCTTCTGTATCAGTCAATTTAGTATAGCTTGACTCAACATCAGATTGATCCACATTATAAGTCCAAGAATAGTACTCTACATTGTCAGCCAATCTTTCAAATAGCTCATACTCTTTAAATTTTGGATCATCACCATCATAATTTGCAGGAGCAGTAATAATTTGAGAACCATCCTTTTTAAGAATTGCCAAGTATGAACTAAAACCATCCGTTATATTTTCTTTATCATACGCAAGATCACTTGAATTAGCTCCATCTATGATCTTATCTTTAGAATCAAAAAATTCTTTTATATCTCCATCAATATTTAGAAGAAGTCTTGATTTTTTATAACGTAACACTTGAATTGACATATCGCCTGTAGGCTTTAAATGAATCTTTTTACTTTTAGAATCATAAGAATATTGATCATACAAATCCGAATCATTAACCGGATTTCCTTCATTACTATAATACGCAAAGTGTCCATCCTTACCAAAATAGATGGTTTCAATACATGTAGTGTCATAGTGAACCCAATCGTGTTCTGTTAAGAAATCTGTTTTAGTACATCCAACAAGCAAGATGCCTATCATTATAATTTTAAATATTCTTTTCATACAACACCTTCCTAGATATATTTTAATGCATTGTATGAATTTTTGTGCAAAAGATATGCATCTTTTAAATAAATACGCAAATAAAAGGGAAGAAGTGTTTGATATGATTCTTAATTTTCATTTGACAATATTGAAATCTTATTCAACAAGGAACTATGGAAGTTCTTAGTTTCATGAAATGAGAACAAATCTTTTTCGTAAAAGCAATGGTGTTACAAATTTTGTATATGAAAATCAAACACGATATATTTCCTTTCTACAAACCACTTATATTTTGTGTTAAAATAAATCAATAAATCGGAATTTGTGGAGAGATTTCCTGAACTTTCCTTATTTTACAGGCTTTTCAGCCCATTAAATAGTGAAATGATATGTATTTTCCCTTATTTTTGCCCTTATGCGGAATCCGCAAGGGAAATAAGGGAAATTTTTAGTTAAGCATTGCTCGCTACTTTATCAAGAAGTCTTGCGGAATCCCGTTTTGCTTTTCTTGTTGAGTGAGCGTAAATATTCATTGTGGTACTGACATCAGAGT
>ERZ837487.437-NODE-437-length-62542-cov-9.567974_pt1 | contig 62542 bp, 69 predicted proteins | sample MGYA00519911_ERZ837487 | MGnify/ENA primary metagenome ERZ837487 (study PRJEB31850, sample SAMEA3708818) | human gut metagenome | biome: human gut; feature: human-associated habitat; material: faeces | place: China | collected 2014 ... | reverse complement strand
AACGAGAAACATTACAGAGAATAATTCCTAAACAAAAAGCGTTAGTCTTTGTAGAGTTCGAATAGTATATAAAATGTCGAAAAGTCGCTTAAACAGGCGACTTTTTTGATGCTCAGAATGCTCGTGAAAACATTTTGAAAACATTTTTTCGATTTTTGTTTTTGTGAAAACAAAAAAATCAGCAAAATACGATGATTTAAGTCCTTTTTTTGCCTAATTTTGATGAAATTTGACTTAAATTTTATGAATTTTTGTCCAACCTGCAAGCCATGGTTTGCAGGTTGAGCCTAATTTTCATCATTGATGGAAATTTCACTTTAGAATTTCAAAAAGTTGGTACTTTTTTGTCAATACTAACCAATTTTATGGAGGTTTAAGTTTTATTTTCTTCATTTTTTCAGAAAAATACCATCTAAAACATAGAAAAATGTTATTTACAAATAATAATAACACATCTATCAAAAAAGCCCTATTTCATGGGCTTTTCGACACTTTTCTATGTAATTGTGAAAACAGTTTGACAACATTTTATTCCGGAAAAATCAATTTTCTCTCTTTTTTTCTCATTGCCAAAATCATTTGAAGAGTAATTGCGATAATTTCTTCATCATCATCGTTTTCAACTTCTATTCCATACATTTCAATGAGATGCATAAGCTCATCGTGAAGATTTTTGAAAACGTATGGATTTCCATAAACAGCTATCTCTTTACCAAGGATAGAGTTGATTATGTAATCCTGTTTTGTTAGTCCAGATAACAAAACACGGCGATCAAGAAGTTTAGATTCTTCTTCAGACATTCGTACAGAAACAATCTTGTTTCTAAATCGACCTTTACGATCAAGATTCTTTTTGCTCATCAAAAGCGCCTCCTCGAATATCTGTAAGTTTTTTGGCAATGGCTTCATCTTTTGATGGGAACATGTGAGCATAACGATAGGTGATCTTTACACTTTCATGACCAACTCGATTGGCAATGTCTACAGCAGTAAACCCCATCTCAATTAATAATGAAACATGTGAATGTCGAAGGTCATGAATACGAATTCGTTTCACTCCAGTTTCTTTACATCCACGATCCATTTCATGATGTAGAAATGATTTTGTGAGTATGAAAATACGTTCATCAGGTTCTATGGTATAAAACCTTGAAATATAATCCTGCATTTCATCAGCTAAAAAATCGGGCATCTGAACTACACGATTACTTTTAGCTGTTTTAGGATCTGTAATAATATCTTTTCCATGAAGTCTTTGATAGCTTTTATTGATACGGACTGTTTTCTTTTCAAAATCAAAATCGGAAGGGGTTAATGCGAGCATTTCCCCAAGACGGATTCCGCACCAGTAAAGCATTTCAAATGCTTGGAAAACTCCATCTTTTTTCATCATGGCTTTGGAAAATTTCATGTACTCTTCTTTTGTCCAAAACTGCATTTCTCCATTTGTTTCTTTTCCCATGCATCCCGCAATTCTTGCTGGATTATCTTTAAGTCCATAATAGCGGACGGCATAATTGAAAATGGCACTTAATTGATTGTGTACTGTTTTAAGATAAGTTGGAGAAAATTCTTTATCTCTTCTACTTGTCTGTTTCATCATTTCATTTTGCCAATAGATGACATCTTTAGGTGTAATGTCACATAATTTCTTATCCTTAAAATAGGGAAGGAACTTCTTTTCAATAATTGTTTGTTTTGTGAGTAGTGTATTTTCTTTTAAACGATTTTGCATGGAGTCCATATAAATTTTAACGAAACTTCCAAATGTCATTGAAAGACTATTGTTTTTCATTTCAGTAAAATCAATCTCATAATTTTTAGCATCCATCTTTGTTTTAAAACCCCTTTTTGTGGTGGTTCTAAGTTTGCCAGTCCAATCTTTGTAACGTGTGACAATATACCATGTGCCACGCTTCTTATCTTTGTATACTGGCATTTTTATCATCCTTTCCAAAAAATCTTTCATAGAAATAAGGATAGATAACTCTTCCGCGTACAATTAAATATCCTTTTTGTTTTAATTCTTCATTAAGTTGCTGAATGATTTTATAAGCTCCAGCTTTTGATACACCTGTAAGTGCAGCTAGTTCTTCTGCATCAATAAATCTTGCGCTGTGTCTGTCCATGTTAATCTCCTCCTCGATATTGTTATACTTTTTTTGAAAAAATGATTCCCACCTGCAAAATAAAAGGAAGCAGCTACGTTTTAATAAATGCTGCTTCCAGGGAGAAAAATTGCATAGTCGGCTGTTGTTCCTATTTCCGACTATGTAAGTGTTGTTGTTTTAAATCTAAACTGATTTGAATACGACGATCAATGTGCATCATGTGTCTTTTATCTAATTTCGTTATCTTTTTAATTAAACGACTTTTATCAAGTACACGAATCTGTTCACACATGACCATAGATTTGTACTTCAATCCTAATCCTTCTGGTAGTAAGTAATGGGTTGGTAAGTGATGCTTGGAATAGACTTTAGAAGAAAGACAAGCAACAATCGTAGTAGGACTGTATTTGTTGCCACGATTATTTTGTATTACTACAACAGGTTGTACTTTTCCTTGTTCAGAACCATTCGAATCACTTAAATCTGCTAGATAGATATCTCCTCTTTTCACTTTCATTTTGATCACTCCTTATATGTAAAACCGGGATTTACTCCCGGTTGATGCTATATTTAAAAATTATTTATCGTGTTTTCTATTTATCACCTGATTACCCGAAGACAAAGGAATCCTATTAGACAAGAAGTTTGCCACATTTCTTTCATTGGAGTTGCACCAACCCATCTTACGCGTGGGCCTATCGCTAGAAGTATCATTATCTTATATATCGTCATGGCACAATCAGCAACATTGTTTGTCATTCTAAAGTATCATCGCTCGGAATAGATCCATCATCGCGCAGTAGTGATCTAGCTCAATATATAAGTTTTTGTATCTAATAGTTGTTATTGAGTTTTCAAAGAGCTGCTAGGAAGATATGTATATCCCCCTTCACTAGTGAGCCGACGAAAACAGGTCATAATTGCAGCTTTATCAAAAAAAGTGTATTTTTTTTAAAACGGAGGGTTTTATGATGAAGAAACGTATTGTGTATAATGAACAGGTTAAAACTTTAATGCTAACAGTAGAGGCAATCAGAAGCTATGGGGGACTACCTGAAGAAGTGGCTGAAAAAGCCAATGAATTTTGTGCATATCTTAACAATTATATTTATGGTGATTTCTTTGCATCATATAATATTGATGATCAAGTATGTGTGGAAGAAATCACTTATTCTGAGTAATAAAAAGCAAGCGGAATCGAAGATGGTTCCGCTATTTGATTATTTGTTTGTTTTTCTTATCTGATACGCATAATTCAATTTTGCAAGTCTTCTGCAAATGGTCCATTCAGGAATTCCTGTAATTTTTGATACTTCTCTTGCACTATACCCACGATACATTAGAAAAATAATCAGTTGCATCTCAAATCCAAATTCTTCTAGTGATTGGGCAAATGCAATGCTTGTTATGGAATTTAAGAAATCTTCAACTGTTTGTGGATCATTTAATTTCGGCAAATCTGGTTGAATTGCTTTTGATAATTTTTGTTCGCTATCATAATCTACTTTTTCAAAAAATCTTCGATCTGAATTAAACTGCACCCGATCAAAATCACGCATTAATAGAATTTTGTCCATTGGCATTCCATTATTTTCCATGAATAGCTCATCTTTCTCCTTCCATTTCTTGTACTCATTTTCAGCACGACGGTGATTATAAGGTTTAGCCATTTTTATTCCTCCTTTTACATAGCTAAGCTTTTGAAGGGATATCCCCTCATAATCGAGCCGACGAAAACAGCAAAAAATTGCACAGTCGAAGAAATTTATTAAAAAATTTGATTAGAAGAGTATCCCTTCTTCTAATTTGCCAAAGAATATAAAAAAAACAGATTCACTGTCTGAAACAGAGATCTGCACCAATAAATTGTATTTTATAATTTTAGCTCTTTCCAAATTTGGAAAGTATTTGGAAAAGAAAGAATAATATGAGAAAAAGGGCTTTAATGATGAATATCACTAAATTTAATGCTCAAATGTCTTAATTTTACTAAGGATATATACCTTTTCATAATTGACCATCAGATTCATTATTGAGCAAAAATAGGAAAAGCAGCATTCAAAGCATTCGTAATCTGTTTACGGGTCATTGGATGAGATTTGGAAATATATTTGGCTGCTTTATCCATCATCTGCTTCCCAGTATTTCTATGATTGGATCTGTATTCCTGTTCCCCAAAAAATAGTGGCAGATCTATCTTTCTTGCACCATGGCAAATGCCAATGATATTGTTCTCGATATCACCAAAAATAGTATTCAGCCAATAGAGTCGGTGATGATCCTTAGAGTAATCTATCTTTTCATTTACTACTGTGATTCTATCTTTCATGATATTGGATATTGTTTTACCATCTGTATTTAACGTACCGTCTTTTGATAGAACAAGTGATTGTGTCAGAAATGCATTTGTTGTTTCACTGTCGTCTTTTGGGACTGCTATCAATTTAATGAACTGTGGATAGTTATTGTTTCTGTTTGTTGACGGAGCTATGAAAAAGGCTGCTGTTCCGTACCATAGCCCTGATGTCCTTATTCTATTGATTTTGATCCGATATATGCTACATCTGCTTCATAGAACATGTTATCCGGCATCTTATCTGAATTGCATTCTGTATTTTCTGCACAGCAGTAATGCAGTCTTGCAGTTTACATCCAGCTGAGGACGCATCCCTATTGCGCTGACACCTTTGCTGGAAGTGAAGAAGATAAAAAAACCAAGCAAGAGCTTATGCAGATCCAGTTTGCAATCCTGAAAGACTGTTCCTTCAAACAGACATGACAGATGACAGCATTTTGAACAGGTATATACATGATTGCTGATTGCGTGTAGAAATCTTCCTGCAGTGAGTGCAGCTACATTTTTCGCAGCAGTAACCGTTAGGATACTTGGCACGTAAGAAGAATTCTTCACATGCCTGATCATTGTTTGCATACTTTCTAGTAAATTCAATCATAGATGTTTTTTCTCTGTATTTAGACATATACTTTTACCTCGCAGTTAAAATGCATATCCAGCAATACGATTTTACTGTGTCAAAAAAGCGGATACTAAAGAGATTTTTGAATTTTTTTGAATCAAATGGTCAATTATGTACCTTTTCTTCTATCTTTATAGAAAATAACTTTTACACAAAATATTCTATGCTATTGAGAAAATATGAAATTCCATGTTACAATTTATAAAGAATAAAGTTTCAATGATTCTTTTATGAAATCAATAACTAAATATAGTAAATTGAAGTACACTTCATAATCTTCATGTTATCGGATTAATAAAAATCAGATAAATTTTAAACCAGAAAGGAAAAAGTATGTGTAGATTACTTTGTTTAATTAACTAATTTATACATATTTTGCGGAATGAATATGCTACGATATACAAGAAATAAATATAGAAAAGAATCGATATCTGCAAAATTAATTGAAAAAAAAGAAGGTGAGTATTTTGCTATTCCTGGAAAAGTTCCAAGTCCAGAAGCTTTTTTTGAATTGATTTTTATGACTGAAGAGGGAATGAAAACTTTTGAAGTTAGTGTATTTGAATATAATGTTGTAGACGTTGGTATGGAAGGTACTCTAGTTTTTCAGGGATATCAATTGTTATCTTTCGGTGATTGGATAAAGGAATTTAGTTTGATGTGAGTATTTTAAAGTCCGAAGGAAAAAATTATAAATGTAATGTGAAAATTATGGCTGTTTACTATCATTATTGTTTATAAATGAGTGAATTAAATTTGGCAACTAATCTTGTCCTATTAAAACTAGCGTGCTGGTTTTTGGCTTATAATAGAGCTTGTTAAATTCTATTTTTAGAAAAAGAATAATATGATCATAGTAAAAAGGAAGAAGAATGCATTCCAAGTTTTCATTCTTGTCACAATCGACACTTATATGTTAATTTGAAATTCCATATGAACGAAAATATACATACAAAAATTTCACTAAACTAAGTGAATCTGTGGCAAAGTTCTTTTAGCGGATAAGGTAATAAGGTACAGTGTAAACTTATGAGAATGACCAAAGAATTTATTCAAAGAATAAATTCAATAATTTTTTTGTTATTAGGAAATTTAAAGATTCAATTGGATAAATTAAAACACTAAATGTTAAGTAAAGAAAATATAAAACCGATTGATTTATTGGTAAACAATAGTATAATGTAAGTAAGAAATACTTATATACTTTTATAGGAAAGGAGAAAGTTATGGAAAAGAATACTAAAAGAAAAGTTAGTGTTGAAGAATTGAATGAATTATCAATTGTTGGTGGTAATGATGGTAATCCAGAACCTGTACGTTCTCTTTCTAACATTATCATTACGACTGTTTTGGTATCATTGGTATCAATTTCATATTTTACTACCAGTCCAGAACAGTGTTAATTTATTTAAGGCTTGGAAAAAGGATCACTTCACTTTAGGTGATCCTTTTTTTGACTATATAAAAATAGTGGTAATCCGTAATTAGATAGGGTCAACTAAAAGTTGGCTTCAAGAATCGTAGGGTTGAAAACCCTATGAGTGTTTAAAGGATTTTTAACTAGGGAGCAGAGATGTTTGATCTCTGATTCTTTTATAATGGGTGATTTGAATCAATGTATTCAGTTAACTTGTCATATAATTCTTCGAATCTTATGTCAATGTATCCTCGTAGCTCTTCAATTTCAAATTTCATTTCATTGTCTTGAAGATTTCTGAAGTATTCGATCAATTCGATAATGTCTTGTGCATCCATGATCATTTCTCCCTTGGTTCCAGGCTGAATGTTGCGTTTGGATCGAGTACATACATTACGCGGTTGCGGAAGCGAAGCCAGTTGGTGTAGCCGTTGGCATTGTTCTTGATACACTTGATAATCTTGTTTCGATTCTCAATGATCGCATTATTCACTTTTTTATTGCAGACCACCACCTGGCCTTTGTCTGCCTCAACTTTATATTCAGTACCTACACTCGTAAATGAATTAATGATCTCCTGTTTCCAGTTAATAAGATTATTGGAAAATTTGATCATTTCTTCAATGTTTGTATCAATGCAGCTGCGAATCAGTTTTTCTAGATTCACTTTCGCATTATCGATTGTAGATTTTGAATAGAAGTCTACAAGTTCTAGTTTTAATGAGTAACAAATAGTTAGATCATTATTGATTTCGAGAAGGTTCTTTCTTAAATCATAGTAGTTCATATAGCTTTTAAAATGAGAGTTGTATTTGCGTTCACGTTCTACATTAAACAATCTCCCGTCTTTATCTTCATCTTCTGGATTTTTGAATAACAGCCAGTTGAATTTTTTGAGAAGATAATATTCATCTGAAGCCTTGTCATCTTTGTATCCTTTCATGACTTTAATACGTACTTCATTCATTTTTTTGTGAAAATCTGCCGCTAGATGGAAATGGTCTTGTGTAAAGAAATTAGTTATGTAAAGTTTTAGTACAAAAAGCTTATAACTAGCGCTTTTCATCCTCTTTTTCTTTACATAATATAATCGTAAAATTTAGATAGATCTTTACTATCCTGGTTTGTATAACCGTTTTCACTTCGGCAATTGGTTTAATAGCGTTGTTCATTGTCGATCTGTTATGGCTTGATGATCTGCCTTTCTAGATGTTTCATACTCTGCTCTGTCAAAGATATATGAAGTATGATCATTTTGCTTTAGCTTATCGATGTTTGACCAAATTTTACTAGCTCTTTTATTTTATTAATATTGTCATATCATATTGAAAATCCTAGGCTATATTAAGACCACGATAGATGTTCTTGAGTATTTGGACATAGTTGCATGGATTCATGCATTACTCATTCATGGTAGTGGCTTGTTTGCAATCTGGATTGAATAATAGCCATTCATCTTTAGAACAAGTGTATATTGCCTAATGTTATTTATATGGGCTCTTTGTTTGGAAAAACTAAGCAGAGAGTAACAAAAAATATAAGAAATGTTAATGATTGTAGGGCTGGTAAACTGATTAAAGATATATTTTACACATGTAATCGGAATAAAAAGGGTGAACGTTTACAAATCTGCAAAATTAGAACAAAATTTATGTCTTTAGATAGATTAAATGCTCATAGAATTGTATAATAGTACTAGAGAATAGGTTTATGATGAAAACAAGGAAAAAACCATGGAATAGAATACAAAGAGAAAAGTTAGCGTTGAAGAATTGAATGAATTATCAATTGTTGGTGGTAATGATGGAAATCCAGAACCCAGATGTTCTATTTCTAACATTATCATTACGACTGTTTTAGTATCATTAGTGTCTATTTCATATTTTACTACTAGTCCAGAGCAGTGCAAGTTAATTTGACGTATTCCCACGTCTATTCGAATCACTGCTCCAAGTCCGTATAGATGAGTAGAGAGGATTTATGTGTATGGCAGAAAAGTTTTATGATAATAGAAATTTTAAAATACTTAAAATAAACAAAAAAACAGAAAATATTAGTATGTTGATTATTGTGTTATGTACATTGCTACTATTGGTATTTTTTTTAAAGATTAAAAGATTTTATATTAATGATACAGGCTTGTTTTTTTCTGCATTTGGAGCTGTGCTTATTTCTGTTTTTCCTTTTAGTATTGTACATGAATATATACATTTGCTATCATATCCGAAAAAAAGTAGAAAAAAAATAATATTCAAAATGAAGAACTTACAACCGATAATATCTGTTGTAAGTGATGCGAAGATGAGTAAGTGTAGAACTCTAATAATGTTAATATCTCCGACGCTTGTCTTGGCAATTATTCCTATTTTTTTATCATTCATTATAAAAAAATTGATTCTTATGACTTTTCTTATTTTTTTCGGTTTTTCAAGCTTAGCAATGTCGGTAAGTGATATATATTTTTTTATTGTTATATTGTTAAAAATGAGAAATAACGAACTTTTTTATCAAGAAGATAATAAGATTTATATTTTAAAAAAATGAAGTTTTTCAATGTGTGAAGGAGAATATGATTATGGAATATCAATTTATAGAATTTACTAAAAATATAATTAACAATTACAAAAATAGAAGCTATTTAATCCTAAATGAAACGATAGAATCTAATTTTACTAGTTTATGGACAGTTATAAATACTAACATTATTGATTTCATCAAAGATCCAATTATAGAATGTCTGATTAATACATACCATGATTTAAAAAATAGTAATCAAATTAATGGAACTAATCGGAACGAAAGAATTAATTATTTTTTTGATATAATTCAAAATAAAGATTATGTTAATCACTTTTTTGAAGAATACAATGTCTTATATGATCTAATTGAGTTGAGATTAGAAAATATATCAAAATTGTATTTAAGCGTATTGAGCTCTTTGCTAGATGATAAAGAAGAAATAGAAAGATACTATGGATTAGAAGTAGAGACTATTTCTGCTGTATCTTTGCCACAAGGAGATATTCATTCTGGAAAAGCTGTGGTTGTTCTTACTTTTGATAAAGGAAAATTAGTTTTTAAGCCACGAGAAATGGAACAAGAAAAAATAATCTATAAAGCTATAAAATTTGTTGAGTCCAAAGGACCGGAAAGAATAAAATATAAAGTTCCACAAATTTTATCAAAAAAAGGTTACTCATGGCAAGAATTCGTTACTTCTAAAGAATGTGAAAATATAGAACAAGTGCATCGCTTTTACTATAAAATCGGATCGTTTTTAGCTTTATTCTATTTATTTAATACTAATGATCTGCATTTTGATAATATGATTGCAAATGCCGAGGATCCTATTTTCTTTGATATAGAAACACTTACATTATGTTATGCAAAACTAAAAGATAACGTAGAAAATTTAAAACTTCCTTTTGATGTTACGAATACTATTATACTACCTCTGAGAAATACTGAGGGACTGTTTGACGTTGGCTTAAGTGCTATATACACAGGAGATACCTCATCTAAAAAAATGTCGAATTTATTACTGAAACCAGATGAGGAGAATGATTGGGTTTATGAATCATCGAGTCTAAAAATGAATGCTAGTCAAAATCTATGCCGATTTAAAGGGAAGGAAGTATCTCCTTGGTTGACTGAAGAAGATGTCATTTTAGGTTTTAAAGAAACATACCAGATAATTATTGATAATAAAAAATGGTTTTTAAATCTATTTGACGAATCTAAAAATTTTTCTGTGAGACAATTACTTAGACCAACTTACATTTATGGTAAATTTATTAATGCCAGCGGAACGCCAGATATTTTAAAAAGTAAGGAAAAGTTTGAATACATATTTAGCATATTATCAAATAATTTTAGTAAAGGTCGTTTTGGCTTTTTGAGGGTTGAAGCAGAGACAGAAGAATTAAAACAGTGGAACATTCCCTCTTTTTATTGTGGCTTTAAAAATACGAATTTATATTGTAGTGAAAACCTTATTTGCAAAGATTATTTTGAAACAGAACCGTATAAGGTAATTGAGAATAATCTTAATTCTTTTTCTTGTGATAGATTGTCTCAGCAGCTACGATTAATTCATTTATCTTTTTTAACTTTGGGAAACAAGGAAAAAGAACGTAGTCAAAATTATAATGAACTAAAAAAATTATCTTATTCACAGGTAAATATGGAAGAGACAGTTAGGGAATATATTGATGTTATTTCAAAATACTTTATTCAATTAAACAATAAAGGCTATGTAATGCAATTTCCATATATAGTCAAAGATGGTTTTGGATATCAGCTATGCAAAAATGAATTTTACCAATATGGCGGTATAGTATTGCTGCTAATTTCATATGCAAAATATGTCGATAATAATAAGAAAGAAATCGCAAGAAATGCTTTGAATTATTTGGTTGAATCCTATTTAGAAAGAATTGACTTAAAGAATTCAAATATAGAGTATTCTTTCTATTACGGAATTTCTTCATTACTATATCTAACTTATATATATTCAAAACTGTTTAATGATCAAAAAATGTTTAAATATTCAAGGCAAATTTATAATGATATTGTTGAACATTATCTTGAAGAAAATGATATTAATTTAGATTATCTTAGCGGAATGCCTTCAGTTATTCAATTATTATTAAATATTAAAAATGATTGTGCAGACATCATGGATAATAGTAAGTCATTAGATGATTTAATCAATAAATACATTAATTCAGTTTCTAGTGCTGATTTGTCTACTTATGATTGTACTTTGACTCATGGGCTATCCGGTATTTTATCCAGCCTTGGAATAATTTATAGCGTCACATATGATAAAAAAGTAGAAGATTTGATAAAAAAATGTGTTGAGTTGATACAAAATCGTTATAAAGATATCAATTCTATTTATTGGTGCAAAGGGCTAACAGGCTTGCTGGTGGCAGATGATGTTTTAAGAAAGTCTTCAAGCAACAAATTATTTATTTTTGAAAATAGAGAAAAGATCTATTGTTATATTATTGATAATTTATCTCAAGATAACCAAAATTTATGCCTATGTCATGGAGTAAATGGAGTAATATTATGTCTTGATTCGTTAATGGATAAAAATCATCCTTTAAGAAAGAAATTAGATAACATTAAGGAAAATATACTATTTGATTTAAAAGATATTAGATGGTTTAAACATTCTAAAGCTGAGTATGATTCATTTATGGATGGTAGTTCTGGTCTTGCTTATGCTTATCTTTCATATTTCGTAAACCTACCTAACCCTTTATTGTTAGAGGTATAGTATGTGGGGAAATAGGCGAATTTCTCTTGTAAGACAAACTACGTTTAGTGAATGTGGTTTGTGTTGCATTTCAATGGCAGGTTCATACTTTGGCTTTCATAAGCCAATTAGTTACTATAGAAATGAATTTAATGTTGGTAGAGATGGAATCAATATGGCTTCTATGATTGATGTACTATCAAATAGTGGGATACAAGCAGAACCTTATCATACAGATGATTTTAATATTTTAAAGCAGACTCATAAGCCTTACATCATACATTTGAAATCAATGCATTATGTTGTAGCATTTTTTAATAGTAGAAATGTTAAAGTATTTGATCCATCATATGGTATTTACCATGCATCTTATATAGATTTTAATAAATCATCTTCTGGTTATTATCTAGATTTAAAGACTACCTCAAGCTTTAAAAAGAATTTAAAAAGAATAAATGATTTTAGGTATATTATTCCAAAAGTTAAGCAAATTTATAAATTATTGTTTAGTATAGCCATTCTTTCAATTTCTTCGTATCTTTTAACTTTAGCTATCCCATTACTAATGCAGGAAATGATAGATAGAATGACTTTGAATCAGTCATTTGATATCAGAGAATTTATGTACTTATTATTTCTAATTTTTCTTGTGTTTTTAACCATTTCTTTTTTCTATAGTAAAATATTTATAAAATTGCAAAAAAAATTATATAAATCAATCACTGAAGAGACAGTATTACATTTGTTTAATGTAAATTATTCATATTATGATAATAGAAGTGTTGGAAATATTTTGTTTAGGACAAATATATTAAAAGAGATACAAAATGCGATCTCATCAACTATGACACAGATAATAATATCTATAAGCGCATTGATTGCAATGTTTGTTTTTTTAGCGATTAGTTATACGAAAATTGTCATATTAATGAGTGTAATTTTAGCAATATTTTCAATAATTATTTTTAAACTAAATAAGATGGTCATGTTTGCTAAAAAAGAAGAATTAGCTAGTCAAGAAGGAATTCAAAATATAATTACAGAAATTGTCTCAAATATGTTTCAAATTAGGTGCATTAGAATTACAGATTATTTTAAAAATAACTATACTAAATTTTTTGATGTTTTTATGAAGAAATATCAAATATCTCAAAATTGGACTTTATTATCAAATCAATTCATTAATGGTGTTATAACTTTTTCACCCGCATTTATTGTTCTTTTTATAATAATTTTATTTGAGAAGACTATATCAGTAGGCCAAATTTTTTCGATTTATACGGTCTTAAATAATATTTTTTCACAATATCTAACATTCATAACAGCAATTTCATCTGTTTTATTGCTAAAAACTACTTTACAATATTATAATGATATGATGGATGAGCCATCAATTGATTTTAGTAAATATAATGAGGATGTCGATTTCCGTGAGTTGCAGATAAGTAATTTATGGTTTAAGTATAATAGTAATTCAGATTTTGTTTTAAAGAATATTAATTTGGTTTTACAAAAAGGTGAAAAAAATGCAATAGTTGGTGCATCTGGTTCTGGGAAAACTACTTTGATAAAATTGTTGATGGGACTATATGAACCGACTAAAGGAAAGATACAGATCATCGACGCAAATCAAAGGATATATGAGCCTAGTTCAACAGAGATAACAGTTTTACCTCAAAGTCCATTAATTTTTAATAGAACAATAAGAGATAATATAATTTTAGATAATACAACATATACTGATGAAGATGTAATTAACTGTTTGAAAAAAGTGCGGATATGGAATGAAATAGATTTGATGCCTTTAAAATTAGATACCATAGTATCTAGTCAAGGGGGAAATTTATCTGGAGGTCAGATGCAAAGGATAGCTTTAGCAAGAGCTTTAATAAGGAAGCCAAAAGTTATCATATTAGACGAAGCTACTAGTTCTTTAGATGTGGAGAATGAGTTTGCAATTTATAAGTTATTAAAGGAGGAAAAAATCACTCAATTAATAATTACACATCGTTTAAATTCGATTGAAGATTCTGATAGGATATATTATATGAAAGAAGGAGCTATTATTGCATCGGGAAATCATGAAAAGCTATTAAAAACGTGTTTAGAATATAGAGAAATTTGCAATTTAACACATATCTAAAAATCATTAGGTATGGATAATTAATAATTAAATTTGAGTTGATGTACTTTCGGGTATATGGAGGTAGGTATCGTGATTCAGAATAAAAAGGATGAAAAGCTAAAAATATTTGCTTATGTAGGAAGTTATCGAGTAAATTCCAGAACAGTTAAAGTTACAAATGATATTGTAAATGAATTAACAAAGCTAATAAATATAGATATAGATTATAAGATTTTTACTCCTGGTGAACAACCTCTAGAGAATTGTAAAGGATGTAATAGATGCTTTTATACTGGAGAATGTAATATTGACGACTGCATCTTAAATTATAAAAAACAATTATGTGAAGCAGATATTATAATTCTAGGTTCCCCTGTATATCTGCATCAAGTTTCGGGAAATATGAAAAATTTTATTGATAGAATAGCAGAATGGATTCACATTTTTAAACTAATAGGAAAACTTGGTATTGTAATAAGTACATCTTCAAATAATGGAAATTCTCCTGTTACTGACTATTTAGAGTCTGTACTTGAATATTTGGGAACTTCAATAATTGGGACTTTTTCTTTTGAATCAATTGATTTTGAAGATGAACTAGTGTATTTCAGTATAATTCGTCATTACGCTAATTTATTATATAATCAATTAAGAAGTAAAGAATACAAAATATCTGAAAGACAAGAACAGTATTTTAAAGGAATGAAAAAAATCATGTTGTATCAAAACGAAAATTTATTCGAAAAACAATATTGGTTACAAAATGATTTATTTAAATATGAAGAATTTTGTCAATTATTTGATGAGAAATGTAGATTAAAATACTTATATGAACTTTAAATATATATATATGCAGTGTACTTTGTATCAGTATTTAAATGAAACACATAATGCAAGAGAATGGGATCAAAAAGTATTACGAAACACAATAAGTTCAATTGAAGCAGAAGATATGCCGAATATTTTTTAGGAATGTAGCATGATATTTTAAGAATTATTATTAAGATTCTACAACTATTTGCTTAAAATGAAAGTAAAAGTGTGTTAGTTCGACCATATCAGATGATGAATACAGAGAGTCATTATCGGTACTCCACAAGGGTGGGAACTTATTCCCTATTCTGAGCAATATAGTAATAAACGAATTGGATAAGGAACTAGAAGCCAGAGAGTTACTCTTTACACACTATGCGAACGACTGTGTGATTTTGGTAGCCAGTTCAAAAGTTGTAGACAGGGGCATGACCAGTGTATCGAGATTCATTGAGAAGAAGCTTGGACTCAAGGCAAATATGACGAAGAGCAAGGTATCTAAGTCTAACAATATCAAATATTTCGGATTTGGGTTCTTCCGTGATGGTACGGAAGGATTATGAAAAGCAAAACTGCATGAGAAATCGGTCGATGGGAGCGAGCAATCAACACTGACCACAAAGCATTGCGCGCCGCACCCACAAGCATGGGCCGGGGTGAGACTCCCGTGGAGCTGTGCCAGCAGCCGTCCGTTGTTCTGCCTCTTTTATAACTTAACGAATGGTTTTGTATATGAAATGGTGAAATTATGTAGAACGAGAAATCAACTGTGCTATCAATGGTGCGTGAATATAAAATCGGGAATACAGCTTATGTTGTGAAATCCCATTCAAGACCTAACGCCACGGAGGACGCAGTTTCCAAAGTGAGACGTCTGATCTGAAACAACCTCCGAAAAAAGCCTGTTTTATTAGGGCATTCTAACATTAGTACAACATTAAATTTGTGCGTACACCCTAATAAAGAACAGAAGAAAAAAACAATTGATAAAATGCTAAGATCACTATAGTATCAAATTTAATCCTATTGAAAAATCGATGGGATTATTTTAGTGACAAGAATTTTTTATCTTCTAAAATATACTTGTGAATTAATTATTTGGAGATGATAATTTGAAACTATTTAAAGAAGGTGATGTTGTTTACTTTATTTCCTCTTCTGTCTTTATCAAGAAAGCTACTGTTATTCGTAATGCTGGTGGATTCTGTACAATACGATTTTCAGATGGTAATTGTGGTACTTCTGGAACACGTGTACGTGAAAGCAAATTATATCGTACAGAAGAAGAGGCAAAGAAGATTGTTGAACGACATCAAAATGCAAACAAGTGGAGATGACATTTTCACCTCCACCTTTTACTTTGGATTGGCGAATACAATACCTCCCATTCTTGACCTGTAGTAATCAAGAGTATAGGTGTTGGTTTGCCAGTCACTTTTTGCCTCTTCAAATGTATTGGTAATGCCATCATAATTACCATCTTGAATTGTAATGTTGTTACCATCTACTTTTAAGACAATACCAACATGGTTTTTACCAATACCAGAAAATACGGCGCCTGCTTTGGGGGTAGTGGATCTTTCAAATTTATCTGGATGTGCTTGTAGTAGTTCATCTACACAATCCCATCCATTACCAGTAAAGCCAGGATCATATCCATAGAGTTCATAGAATCTTCCCCAAGCAAACCATGTGCATTGGCCATATAAGCTTGTTTTAGCATATGGATTCTTTGTAATCCATGCTTCTATGTTATTAAAGTTTGGATTGGTTCCACCTCTAAAGGTAATACCGACATATCGCATAACATGATCGACATAAGATGGATCTCCATATCCTGATACATTCAATTCTTGCTTTTTCATATCGGAGAATTGTTGTGCATTGTATTTGGAATAACCTCCAAAATTAGAAATTGCCCAATCAATATATCCAGATCCATAGTTATATCCTTGCAAAGCTAGATAGATGTGTTCTGTATCGGATGGATCTTTTACATTTGCCTTTTTAACACAATCCGAAAAAGTATGTGTACCAACATCTATGGAATACTCCGGTTCTGTAATACCATTAGGAACTCTAGGATATTTTGTATTGTATCCTGATTCACTAGCTTGCATAGGATCAGTTCCTTTACCACCAGATTCCTGCATCATAATCGCTTGAAGCAAAGATACATAATCTTCTATATCGTATTCTTTTGCATATTTACGAATGGTATCTTCATATGCAATAACTTCTTCACTTAAAGAAATAATTTCACTGTTAGATCCACCATCTTGACCTAACACACTAAATGTTCCAATAAACAGAGTAATCATAATCAATAAAATCAATCCCGTTCCAAAAGAAAAGAGTGTATTCAATGTAGAAACACTCTTTTTGACAATATGGAATGATTTCTTTAAAGCATGTGTTGTATTTTGGACAATAGGCTTAGAAACAAACAGTTCTGTAGATTTTTTCATCTTTGAAGTATTCACTTTATTCACAACGTGCTTCTTTGCCTTGGATATATAAGAAATTCTCTGTGGATGAATATTATGATTTGATTCAATAATCGGTTTCTTACTAGATGACTTGATCTTATATTCATGATGCTTTTGTTTAATAAACTTTGTAGCACGATGTTTAGATTCAATTACAGTTTGTTTTGCTGCAACACTTACTTTATTTGTAGCTTGTACTTGCGCATTTGATTTAACAGGAGCATCCTCTTTTTTATCAACTTTCCTACCATGTTTATTGATGGCCTGTTGCTTAATAAAATGCTGAATATTTCCCTTTGTGTCTTTTGTTTTAATAGCTTGCATTTTTTGCTTTGTCTTAATATCTCTCAAATTCATCAACTCCTTAGTATGTAAAAAAGCAGAAAGTAAATTCTGCTTAGTTGAATAGGAGTTTTCTATCTCCTGGTTTAGTTGTATTGAGATCGTACAATAATCCTTTTGGCATCTTATTGACAAAAGGAACAATAGAACCACCATACTTGATTAATCCAGATCCTGTTGGTGCATTTGTGATGTATCCCATCTGTTCTTCTGAAATATTAAGAAGTCTAGCTAAATCTTCTCTATCGTTGGCAGATTGATTCAACATGACAATAAATTCAGAGTTCGACAACATGCTTGTACCTTGCTGAGAAGAGAGAAGATATTTAACATTTTGTGTAATACCCGTTGGATAGGCATCTCTTTTACGAAATTGTCTCCATGCAGATGCAAAGAAAGTCGTGCTTTCTTCATTTTCAAAGATAACATGAATCTCATCAATGAAGACATGTGTACGTTTTCCTTTTCTCCAATTTTCATTGACACGATTGATAATGGCATCCGTAATCACAAGTAATCCCATCGTTTTTAATTGTTTTCCTAAATTAAAGATATTGAAAGATAGGATTCTAGATTTGATATCTACATTGGTTTCATGGGCAAAGATGTTCAAGGATCCATTTGTAAATAATTCAAGCTTAATAGCTAATGATTTAGCTTCTGGTTCACTTTGTTCTAATAATTTGTTGTAAAGATGCTTTAGTGTAGGAACATAGTTATTTTTCATGCAATCCTGATAAACCAAAGATACACAACGATCGATAATAGAACGATCAATAGGGGATATACCACCATGATTCGTATCTAACTGTTCGAATAAAGACATGATAAATTGAGATTTATCTGCAATTGCATTACCACTATCTCCATATCCTTCTGACATATCCATGGCATTAATATAATCTTTACTATTTGTTCCAATACGAACAATCTGTCCTTTCATCGCTTTAATGATTGGATCATATTCGCCTTCTGGATCCGCAATAATAATATCGTCATTCGTAGACAGAATTAAGAATTCAATTTCTTCTTTTGTAAGAAAAGATTTACCTGATCCAGGAATACCTAATACAAAAGAGTTTGGATTTTGTAATAAAGCTTTGTTACAAAGAATCGGATTATTGGTAATGGCATTTTGACCATACCAAATACCACCTTTCTGCATGATTTCATGGGCTCTAAAGGGAATAAATACAGCAGCACTTTCTGTAAGCAGTGTACGAGTGATATTGAGTTTGTTGACACCAATAGGAAGGGCTGTTTGTAGACCGTCCAATTGTCTTTTTGAAAAGTATAGTGTTTCGAGTTCACATACATATTTACGAGCTACTGCTTTTAATGTTTCACTATCTTTATCCAGTTCTTCTAATGAATCGGCAAGATGAACAACCGTAATATTACATAGCATCATTCTTTGATCTCGTACAATTAAATCGTCTAAGAATTCCTTACATTCCTTACGTTGTAGCTCCATGTCATAAGGGATGATGGCAGAGAAGTTATTGTTGCGATTTTGTTTCATTTGCCAATCGGTAATATTCTTTTCTACACCTAAAAACTTATTTTCTACTTCTCTAACTGCTTCATCAGTAGGAATTGTAATAATGTCCATGGAATACATGAGATTCTTGTTTAAATCACATAACTCAGAAACAAACTCATCTTTTAAAAAGCCTGGATAATTACTTAGATATAAAACTCTTCCATATTTACCATCAAATTCAAAATATTTGTTATGGTATTTACTCATTCTGGGTGTAATTAAATCTTTGAAGGAATGACCTTTCTTAGCCAAATCATTCATGTCGAGAGAAAACTCTTCCGTTTCACTACGATAAAAATCATGAAGCATTTTTAATCGTTCTTCCGCATTTAATTCAATGCAAGATGATCCAAGACGAGCAAATAGGGTAGAGAATTCAGTGGTGATTCTAGAAAAGGTGAATCTTGCTTCTTCTATACTGCTTTTAAAAATCGTTACTGTAATATATTTCTCTTGAACAATATCATCACTTTCGGATAACTTATCTAGAAGCATATTATTGTATTCTTCACGATATGGATCTAAGTTATCTTGTTTTAATGGAATCAAGATATCCTCTTTAAACTTCTTGATATCCACTTTTCGATTGTTGATAGTTATCTTTGGCATAACAGAAGAATCAAAAGAATTCAGTAAATCACTGTAGCTTAAAAAGAGATTGTTTTTATCTTCTCCGGAAGCAATTTTATAGTTGATATCTAAGAAGCGATAACTCTTTGTATATTTATTACCGGATTTAAAAATACCATCCTTGTAGATTGTATCTACTGGGATGGTATCCTGAACTGTTCTAGGCACTCTTATTTTTTCTTTGTTGAGCTTTTTCAATCTTTCGTAGCTTTTTATCATGTACAATCGACTCCTTTCTTGATTGATTAATAAATGGTTCAAGTATTTCATAATAAAGATTAAATGGCACATTAATCAAATTCCTTGTAGATAACACAAAAGAAGATATTGCCATCTTCACAATATCTTCTGTATACATCCCTTGAAATCTGATGAATCCTAGTGCAGCAAAGGGCGCAGCTCCAAGCATACATAGCCAACTGGAAACTTCTGTGCCAAATCTCTCTTTGAATAAAAAATACAAACCACACGCAACAGCACACGCTAGTATCGAAAAGATAGTTTGACGTAAAGATAGGCCAAGAAGTATGCTTTCGGTATAATCACGTATTTCTTTATTGATCTTGATTTCAAAATTAGATTTCATCTGCTTCTCCATCATCAAATGGAACAGAAGTCGCAAATAATATGTTTTCTACCGGTATAACAATATTTCCATTATTGCTATGAACAACTACTTTATCTTCTTCATGTTCGATCTTATACATAATCTTTTGATTCATAGGTAAATTCAATGGTTCTTGAATTTGAATCGTATCTCCTGTTTTTAAAATAATTTGATTTAATATAGTTTCTTTCATATAAGTTCCTTTCTTGCCAAAAAGGCATAATAAAAGCAGAAACAGCTTGTTTCTGCATATTTATAATTGGTTTTCATTTCTAAAAGTTTGTAACATATGTTTTAACTTAAAAAAGTTATCCCATTCTTTATCAAAAGATTCCATTTTCAATCCTTCGATTTCCTGTAAATACGGTTTGATATCTGCACTTTTATCATACTTAAATGTTAGCCAATTTTGCTCAGCGTAATATTTAAAATTCTCAAATTCCATTTTCGAGTCAAAAATAAGAATTGATTCTATAAATCTATCATGTGCGTACTTATCATTATACGGTGATCGATAATAAAAATTGTGAATAATGTATGGTAAAGATCCTTTGACAAAATATTTAAAATATATGGTGTTTTCATTGAGATGGGAACCATCTAAATGAAAATATCCAAATTCTGGAGCAATAGTAAAATAATTGAATCCATCTAAACCAATCCCTGAAAATTCTAATAATGATGTGCTCATATATTTCAATTGTATAATTCCCCAATGAGGATTATGATTGCATTGATTAAAGAAATAGTATTCATATCCATCTCTTTCATCTTGTTCAAAGTTGATTGAATATTCTGGATATAGATTATAGTACAAATGGTCTTCACCACTACTTTGTGACCAATTATCTTTATCTAAAAGATAATATCGAAATTTTTCAATAGGTGTATCTATCATATGAAATCTCTTTTTCCATAAATATTCGACATTATTGATATCTGCACTTTTATCTATTGGTGTATTTGTATCTTGGATTCTTGTGTAAATACTATTTGCTTGTATTTGTTGAAATCTCTCTGCCAAATAGAATGGAGTATTATAGGAATTTTCAACCACAATAACATCTATAGTTGCAACCCCATAATCTAATATTTCCACATGAACAGATGGCCGAGTACCACCAACAAATTTTTTATCTTTTAGAAAGTCTACTAACATTTGAGTATTTTTTCTATTTGAGTCTTTAGAAACATCAATAAATCTAAAATTATTTTCTTCATCAATTCCAACTATTATATAAGCATCTCTATTTTCCAAATTATTTGCCATGCAAATAATATCATGCAACAAATCACATTTATCGGAATACCATTGCTTTTTGAAATCCCAATAAGATCCTTCATGATGTAAATTGATTAATCTTAATATCTCTTCATGAAACACATAATCACTCCTTTTAAAATAAATTATATATTCTAAGTATATCATCATAGATGATTTGAAATATATATTTACAAAAATATTGAAGGTTACAATCCCATCATCTCCTTTACTATACGATCTGACATCTTGATTGTTCCTACAAGAACTAACATATTGAATATTAATTCTCCAATATAACTCCATACCATAGATACACTAGATGCTGTTGAATCTACAACTGGTGGACTTGCTGCAAAGGCAGAGAAGATAATACATGACAGGACGATGATAGCTCCTTCTAAACACACTCCAGCATAGCTTTTAATAAATGTAAATGCAGTATTCTGTGTGCTTTCTCCTGCAGCTGCTGCAAGTGGGACTGGAGATATAGCTGTATACATGTACAGTTTAAAGAATCTTCCATATACTGTTAGAATCATCACGAAAGACAAGATTGTGATAAATATAGATCCTAGTAAGGTTACTGTCCATAATGGAATAGATTCTAGAAAACCAGTATTACTTACTGCATCTACAATTTCTTGTGGAATCACTGTTTCGTTAGATACTCCAAGTCCTACAGTTTCTGTAATAGATTGGATAATTCCTTGTACGATTTCAAATATTTTTGTCATAAGTTCCATTCCATAAAGCACTAAAGTTCTTGCGATAATAAATCTAAGAAATAGTTTGAAGGCTTGTTCTGGTCGTTTAACATCTTGCCAACTTGTACAGGTTCGTATTAATCCCCATACAAAGAAAAGCACAAGAAGGGCAAGTCCAATAGCTTGTAAGCCTTCATGTACTTTTACAATGATTTTCCGTATATCACCACCTTTAAATGACTCTGGGGATTCAGTAAGCAACAACCATATTTCAGCAAGTTTAGAATTCCAGGTATTGATGGCACTTGTTAGGTTATCGATGATTCCATCCATACATTAACCTACAATAATGTTTAAAATTTCTTTCGCAAACGTAATAATAATTCCACCAGCAACAGTCATAAATCCATTAGCCCTTTGGCTTGGATCATGGCTTTTTAAAGATAAACCAACCTGTACAATTCCAAAGCCTAATAGAATCATTCCAATCGCTCGAATGAGTCCAAACATAAAATCACTGAAGTTATTCACTACAGTAACTGGATCATTAGCAGCATAGATAGGTGTTGTAAGGTTTGTTGTTAGTATCAATGCCATGTAGGCAAAGAGTAATACTTTTCTAATTGTTTTTACTTTCTTCATTTTCTTTGATCTCCTTTACATATTTTTCTACTTCTTCTTGATCTAACAATTCGTATTCATTGCTAGAAAGAAGGATATTCGGCCAGTCATCAATGAAATGATGCGCTTGACCATGAATATAAGGCTCTCGTCCTCCATCTAGTGTTTGTTTAATATTTGGATGTTTTAATAAATCATACTTTTGATCTTTGATTGGTCTTTCACCCTTAATAAAAAGAAGCCCGTAATTGTTATCCAATAAACGAACTTCATCCGCTGTTAATAATTCTCTTCCTGTCTGTTGATAGTTGGTTGAATAATTTCCACTCCTTCCTGAAGATTTACCAAACGTATTGGTATCTAAAGTTTCTTTTCCTAAAAGCTCACTAATATATTTATGGGTACTTTGTTCATTTCCACCAAGATAATACGTTTCATCACAGTTACCCACAATGGATTCCCAACTATCTTTATATAAAGCTTTAATCTGAGCCAAGTTTTGTAGAATAATCGATACAAAAATTTGTCTTGAACGCATGGTTGAAAGCAATTTATCAAATTCATCTGGTAGGGCAACATTGGCAAATTCATCCATTAAGAAGTGTACGGGTATTGGTAGTTCTCCACCATGTACATAATCGGCCTGATAGTACAACATTTGAAATAATTGGGTGTACAACATACCAACTACAAAATTAAATGTGGAATCATTATCTGGAATAATCGCAAATAATGCTGTTTTTCTTTCTCCAATTTTTTCCAGTTCCATCTCATCATATTTCGTAAGGGATGCAAGTTCTTCCAAATTAAAAGCAGCAAGTCTTACACCAACCGAAATCAATATGGATTTGGCGGTTTTACCTGCTGCTTGTTTATAAATTTTGTATTGTTTTAAAGCTAGTGAATTGGAATCAACCATTTCTAGTCTTTTAAACAACTCATCCAATGGACTTTCATAATCTTCTTCATCCTCTTTGACTTCTGCATAATTGAGCATTTCCATGACCATAGTAAAGTTCTGCTCATCTTCTGGAGCATAATGGTATAGATACAACATCAGAGCTTCCAATAGTGCTGTTTCACTCTTTTCCCAAAATGGATCATTTGTCGAAGAACCTTTGGGTGTCGTATTACGAATCAGATTCGTGATTAATTTAAGAACATCTTTATCACTTTGAATATAGTGAAATGGATTATAGCCAAGTGATTTTGACATATCGATTAAATCAATGACCTTTACTTCATATCCATTTTCTTCCAATAGATATCCAACACTACGAATAATTTCACCTTTTGGATCCAGTACGACAAAGCTTGTATTACACTGCATGATGTTTGGCTTGGCATAAAATCTTGTTTTGCCAGCACCAGACCCACCAATAACCAGTGTATTTAAGTTTCTACGATGTTTCTTGCCATTTAAGCCCATTCTCACATTTTGAGAAAAGACTTTATTCAACAAATAATTCTTATCGGCATATTTCTTACATACTCGAAAAGGATTAGCCCATCTAGCGGATCCATATTCTTCATTCCTTCGATAGTTTTTGGATGATGATAAATAGATACCAACTGTAATTCCATACGTTAGTAAACATAGACCAATTGACTTTAAAGTGTTATTTGTCCATTGGATTTGAAATGGATGGGATATGGCTTCATTTAAATTGGGTAGGGCATATAATAATCCCTTACCCATGTATGGAGCGATTAATAACCCAAACCAAATTACAGGAACGATTAACAGTATTAGAAATACAATTTCATCTTTTCTTTTATCAATACATATCACCTACCTCTGTTTAAGCTCATTGATTTATCAGAATCAGCATCACATACTTTGACAATCAATGAATCTAGAAAATCATAGTTCTTTTGAGCTAATCTTTGTTTATCTCTAAGATCTGCAAGCGCACGCACAATGATTCTTCTTTCCGTATCATCAACTTGGAGTTCAATCATTTCATCATTTTGTTTCTTAAACCAGTTACGCATATTTGTTATCTCACTTTCTTTATTGATTTCTTTCTTACTGGATATTTTGGTGCAGAAGATTTTAATTGTTGCTGCTTAATATCTTTTAATTCCTGACGGACAGAAGGTCTATCCATAGTAGCTGTTGATTTTTTTCTTTCGACGGTTTTCTTCTTGTTTTCTTTCTTCAATGTTTTTGAAGATGGCTCGAACGGAGTACCGTCCTTGCTTGTCCGAGCCTTGTCGGGGTTTGTTTTCTCATCCATTAATTTGGATAATAATGAATCATGCTCTTCATCACTCATTGGCTTTATATCCTTTTGTGATAAGACAGATTCACGAATGGCTTTTGTATCAATGGTTGCTAAATCAAATTTATCTACCATTCTAGATATCTTAGAAGCATCTTCTGCTTTGACCATGATATCTACAATTCCATCTGTATTGTTCTTTTCTTTTAATACAGAATAGAGGACACCATAGTGTTTAGCTTCTATACAGAACTTTTCTAAATCTTTATGATGAATCGCAAAAACTTTTAATTCTTTTCCGGACTTTAATAAATTGTCCAAATTTGTTTTCCCTTTGATTTTCTTATTATCGGTAATGATGGCATACAAAGTAACAGCTAAAGATTTTGCGGCTGTACCACCAGCTTTTAAACCAATTTCAGCAGCTACTTCAATACCTTCCAATGTCATCTTCATCATTTGATCAGCTGTATCGGCACTGTTCATAAATTAAAGCTCCTTTCATATTCTTTTTGTGTTTGCATACGCTCCGTTTCTAATTCGTTTACCATTTTTAGCTTTTCTTCAATATCAGGTACTCTCTTTTCTATATCTTCGCATATTCGGATTTCCTTTTTCCCATGTGCAATTTTAGAAGTGAGCGTATCTCGATCTTGCTCTAATTGTTGTTTTAAATCATGACTACGACATCTTTTAATCTTGTTGTAAATGGATCTTCTTTGATTCATCCAGTTTTCTATTTGATTGTTTAATTCCAATTTAAAAGCAAGCACATCTTCCACTGTTTCAAGATTGTGCTTGCCAATGAATGTATTTTCATCTGTGATTTTGTCCATATAAATCAAATCCTTTCTAAGTGCTGGACTTGGATATTTTTGTGGTATGCCTTTTGGCTTTAAGATACCTAATTCAAAACAATATCGAATATACATCGCTTTGATTCCTTTTAATTTTCTATGATTGCCTTGATATTCTTTACAGGGAATAACATCTGGAACAGATGACTGCATAGGGAATAAGAAGTTACTGTTGATACGTTCCATCAGATGTTCTTCATCATACCGATTATCACGAGTTAATTTATAAAAGCGGAATGTACGCTTGGATTGAGGGTGTTTTAAAGTCCAATGCTTTCCACTAAGGTTAACAACATACCCGATTTCTTCAAGTGCAGCTTTAAACTGTTCTGGAGTTCTTGCATACAATAAAACAGAATCTACATCGTAACGAATAATCTTACGAAAATAGATTCCATCGTTTTTTTCAGCATTCCATTCACCATAATTCATTGCTTTTGCTTCCGGTTTTGTGATTGAAGTTAAACCATGTTCTTTACAAATGGCATCATTGATTTCTCGGAAGTGATCGATATCCACTTTTTTATTGTCATACTTTTTACCATCTACCCAGGAAACGGAGTTTACTACAAAATGATTATGAAGATGTTCTTTATCTAGATGCGTAGAAACAACCACTTCAAATCGATTGCCCCACATTTGTTTGGCAAGCTGTACACCAAGTGAATGACACTCATCGGGTGTAACTTCACCTGGTTTAAAGGATTGCACCGCATGAAAAGCAAGACGTCCATCCATTTTGTTGTAGGAAAGCTTTGTATTCATCATTTGTGATAATGCGGTTTTAGGATCACAATTGATTCCGGTAACGTATTCTTTTTCATTGGTCTTATAGCCTTGTATTGTATAGGTTAATACTTCCTTTAATCCATCGCTCATTTCTTCTTTTGTCTTATCCGGATTTTTAATGTACTTAAGGACACGATTCAAATCATCTTTTACTGCCCATATTTTTGTGATTGCCATAACTCCTCCAAATTAGTAGGTTGTCGAATCAAAATCATAATCTGATTGATTTGGTCTTGTAGTAACTCAAAGTCTTCCTGATATTTTTGAATACTAGAATGGTTGATTGATATTTGATAGATATCATTTGAGATATTTCTAAGAAGCAAAATTGTATCAATCAATTCTTCACTAGGAGAAGCGCGTGGAACTAGACCATTAATAATCATTCTTAGATATGATTCACGAGATAACTTAGATTGTCTTACAAGATGATTTAAGTGCTTTAATTCATCTTCGGTCATCTTGATTTCAATTCTTTTATTCCTTCTTCTCATATTCTCTATGTGTTGCTCCTTGAATGAATAAAAGGAATGTGATGCCAACAATCATTCCACTAACTAAAATTAATAAGTATAGTAATAAATCAATATCCATTTTTGATATTCCTCCTGGTATTGGGTCTTAGGGATAATCCCTAAATATATGTCTTTGGTCGGCCAAAGACGTTGCTTGCTACAACTGTAGACATTAGTTGGCTACAGTCTTTTTCTTATCCGGAATCAAATCTGCAAGATCTTGATCCATCTTTTCTAACATTTCTTTCTTCTGATTCAATATTTTTAAATTGGCAGTCAATGTATTATTCTCATCCGAAAGAAGTTTAATTCGTTCTTCGTTTTTAATTTTCTTCTTTTCAATATTGGCAATTCTTTTAATGATATCTTCGTATTTAATCATTTTAAAATCTCCAAAATCTAGTGAAGCAATTGCAAATATTTCTCTTTATAGATTCGCTTTTCATAGTCATCTGCTTTTTCTAAAATGCGGGCATCTTTATCATAATGGTATAGATGATCGGATAACTTTTTATCTGGATCTACTAAAGAAGAATTATTAACTTCATGAAGCATATTTTCTAAATGTTCATGATTTAAATTGAGAGAATCACAAACTGCAATACACTCATCTGTAGAAGAAGGAATAATGTAAAGACTGTGATTTAATTTGGTTGCTAGATCATTTAAAACACCTGCATAAAACATCGTACTGGCGCCATCCGTACGATGCTCATTTGTAATGACCACCATTTGGCGTTCTGTTTCTAATAAAGCAATTTCTTTTGGAGTGCCAATCGCTAAAGTTTCAAGTGGAAGAACTTCTGGTTTCATGATTTTTGGAGAAGAAATGAGTGCATCATTATGAAGCTTGTTTACATCAATTCCATATTCGTCCATCATCTGATTGGTGACCTTAGCCGAACAAAATTGTTCTTCTGTAGTTTGAATCATGACTCGATATATAATGGCCAAATCCCCGACAATGGTATGAGGAACCTGAGATAATTCTGATCTATTTTCATCAGCATTGATAACATTCATATATAAATAGTCTTTGATGGAATCGTAATCAAGAAGAGCATTAATATCATCTAATACTTTTTCATTTCGAATCATTTTTGTTTTCTCCTTTTTTGATTGTTTTATAATAAAAAGCCAACCTTTCTAGATTGGCTATGCTATAGTCGTGAGTTTCAATTTCAAACATTTTACATTTCCTCCAATTCTATTTCTAATCCACAAAATGGATCATTCGTGTCCACTTCATTTACATCTTCATCATAGCCTTCAATCGCAAATATCATATATTCCACAATGTCACTGTACATTTTTTCTTTGGCATCTTCTAAAGCTTTAATACCTTCTTCATAAGAAATTGTTTCTAAAGTATTTGTACATGCTTCTTTGGAATATGTGTATTCTGTAATCAAGTCTTCAATTGTTTCAAACATCAATAATTGTGCCTGTACGATTTGTTTATCATCTGTATGCAGATTTTTATAGTTATAGATTTTAGTGTTGTAAGTCATTATTTTTACCTCCTTTTGACTTTGATATTTCATCTAGTTCGATCGAGTAAACACGCTCATTCTGTTGTTCACCAAAGAGTTGAGCCATAAGTTCAGAGTCATTCTTCGTGTTTTCGTAAGCATTCAAATATTCATTATCGACAAGATGAAATTTCTTCTTTTGTATTTTTTCATTTTCAACAAGTTCTGTTGCTGTAATCTTTAGTGCTGCTTCTTCGTTGAGTTCTAATGAATCGGGTGTTTTATTTAAATCCATCAGCAACAGTGTTTCATTAAACAAGATGGGTTCTTCATCTTTTAAAGCTTTCATTTGTTTAAACATGATATTTAGGAACTGCTTTTTCACTTGATCATTAACCAACACTTCCACAGGCTGATCCAGAATATCTTTATAATGTTTGGAAGGAACAACAGTAGGTTGTTTTGTATCTGGATTAATATAGGCATAAGTCATACGACTTATGTTTTCACATACTTCTTTAATCTTCATTTTTTGAAATAAATCAAATTGTTTGTTCAATTCAAATCACCTCATCTTTCTTTGAACAACAAAAAAGAGAAAGCAATTTTAACTTTCTCTAAATAACTTATAAATCATATTTTTATCGACTTTCTTTTAACAACCTTATTTTAGTAATAATAAAAGACGTTCGCAATCAATATTTAAAGTAGATTAATCTTCAAATGATATACTCATATTCTTATGTTTATTAATTCTTCATTTACATCTTTGAAACCTTTTGGATGATCATCAATGCATTGATATTTATTATCTAATACTTTTATGATTTTAGATGTTGCACCAATACCAACTTCATCATTATCTAAATGAAAGATGATGGTTTTAATGTTTTTGTTTTTTTCTAGAAATGATTTTAACGCAATAGGAATATCCGCTTCTGTTTTTGACACTATCTTGTCACTGGCTCCGGCTAAAGAAAGATAATTGTATTGTTTAAAATCTTGATGATCTAATTTTAAAATGGTCATATAGGATAGCATGTCAATGGTTGCTTCAAATACATGAAGAATGGAACTATTAGGATTTGTAAAAGAAAAACTAAAGGATTTATTACTTCCAGCATGATCTAACTTGTAATTTTTAAATATGCTTCTTTTAAAAGCGTAAGCCGGCTTATCACCGTCATATCCAACAAAGACAACATTTTTAAATTGTTTGTCTTGGTAAATTTGATTGACGGAAATAAAGTAATCCACAATGTCTTTATCAATTTTTCTTTTGTTGCATAGATACCTTATGATCAAATCATTGTTTGTATCTTTTACAGGCAATTCGAATGGCTTTGTCTGTTTTGAATAATAGTATGTTGTTACTGGTGCACTGATTTTCATAAGATCCAACAAATAGTTACAGGCATCCTTAAAATCAAAACCTTCTACAGTTATCAGATAATCCAATGCAGAAGTTCCACCTTTGCCTTGTGACCACCAATACCATTTGCCATTAGAAAAGTGTAAAGAATCATGTTCACGATGATAATAATCTGTTCTTCCATTTTTGATAAGCATTTCAGGCTGATAGTTTTTTAGATAATCGAACGCATTGAGTTTTCTGATTTCTTGAAGTGCATCCTTTCGAATAAAACGGTTGCTCATCGTTCAAGCTCCTTTGATGCAGGACACATCCATGGAATGTCATGCTCTTTACAAAATTTTCGCATAGCACTTGGATTCTCTTTCTTAGAAAGTTCGAAATTTTCAGAATATACTTTATCAACAACATAATATTGATCTGTAATATTATTGAACCATTGATTCATGAATTGGTTAAGTTCATTTGTTCGAATTGGATCACTATCTAATCGTTCATAAATTTGCAGTGTATCCTGTTGATACGTTTGTGGATAGAGTAATCTGTTTTCTTTATCTACTGTAAATTCAACATCAGGATCGGCCATTAAATCTCCATTCAATTCAAAGTTATGGGCAATGGCCAATCGATTTTCATCTATGATTTCAATATTTAAATCCATAAAACCTGGTGTTGTGAATTTCATATAGTAGGCATCATTTGTAAGAAGTGGTTTTGCGATGTCTTCAAACAATTCATAGTTCCTTCTTTCAATTGAATGATTAATAAACCAGGGCTGATTAATATTAAATTTGGGATTTACTAATGCGTTATAACATGCACTTCGCAAGGCACTGAGGTAATTAGGGTTGTTTGAAAATAAGTGAGCTTGTGTTGCATATTTATCATCACTGCTTAAAAATTCAATAAGCTTTTGATCAATAAGATAATCTACATCAGAGATTTTGTTTCCTTCCATTGCTTTATATGGTTCAAGTATTGGAAGCATGGAAACCAGAATATCATGATTCAATTGTTCCATTTCTACAGGAGTAATATATTTGTTTTCTAATTCTATCATTTGTAATCTCTCCTTAAATATTGGTTCTATTTTTTCAATCATTTCATGAGCTGTACTTTGAATATTTAAAAGAATGGATTTTAATTCATCAAATTCTTTATCGGCATAACCGGCAATATAGCCAAATGAATATTCAGAAGTATCGATTCCAAAATGATCACATAATACAAAAGCCAACGATTCTGCTTCTATTTCTCGTTGGCTATGTGTTTTATTTGTTTGTTTATGAAGTAAGCTGTGAGCATACTCATGGATTAATGTTTTAGCGATTTGTAAATCTTCAAGATCTTTATTAACAACAATCTTTTCTTCATGCGGGGAATAATATCCTTTTGCACCAGTAAGAAGTGAAAGATCTTCCGTTTCTGTTTTAAATTCAATGGGTATAGTACAAATTGTTTGTATCGTTTGAATCAGTGCTTGTACTTCTTGACTGGATCCTGTTAAATCATGTACAAAAGTAGGAAGGGGTTCACCAGAAGTCTGGGATATATCGAATACCGTGGTCGTTCTAAAGTAAGTGATATTAACTTCACGTTCTTCCTTTAAAGTATTACCAGATGCATCTAAGACAATATTACCGTTTTCATCCAGTTGGTTTATTTCTCGTTTTTCTTTGAAAACGACAGGTGCTAATATCATTAATCCTTTTTCACCTTTATTGACATGACGATTAAAGTTACTTTGCCAAGAACGATAACCAGCTACCAAGGTTGCTTCTGGTTTTTGAGAAAGAATCAATAAAGTGTTATTCAATGAATAGGAATGAAATTTGCTTAGACAGGATAAATACTGTTTGAAGTTTTCACTGGAATATACATCTTTTACACCTTGTTCTATTCTTTCAAATGCAGCTTTTGTCTTTTCATCTTGTGGCATTGCATCACCATCCTTTCTTAAATTTGGGTAAAAGAAAAGCACTAGCTGAAGTGCTAATGCTTTGGCTGAATCTTATAAATATAAATGTTAAAACGATTAATTAGAGTTTTGTTTTAATACATTTTCTACGTATTCATGATATCCTTGTTCTAAAATACTAAATGCACAACTATTGTCAGTTAATTTTTGTTTCCGATTTTCAATAACCATTTCATATATTTTATTTGCCTTTTTTTGAATTCGTTCAAAATTATCTATGCAAAATTTATATTCTTTATTCAATAAAAGGCGATATTTTTCATCTTTGATATCTTTTATAACTAATCTTTCAATACATTCATTTGGTACTGGAATCATATAATTAAATCGTAAAGAGCCTTTTACCTCTTTTTTATCTCCAGGAATGCGAATTAAAATATTTGCTTCTTGCTTTTTATCAAATGAAGATACAGATACATAATAATTTATGCCATGAACTTGTAAAACAGCTCCGAATGCAAACTTATTTCGATCAGCATATCTAATATTAGGAACTTTGGTAATCCCTCTTTTTTCTTTTTCATATGTTTGAAGATAACGATTATATTCTTCATTAATACGGTAAAAATCCATGATTCTAGCCTTTCTATAATAAAACAGGGAGATAAAAATTTATCTCCCTAAAAATAACGATTCGCATTTCAAGCTGCGAAGCACTTAAATTAAAGGTTCACATTCAAAGTAGTGAAGTACTTAAATTAAAGGTTTGCACTCAAAGTAGCAATGCACTTAATCTAAGCAAGTTCCCTTGCTCACTTATATTATATGCAAAGTTAACTGAAAAACCAACTAAAATGTAATTTTTTATTCTAAAAAGTTTAAACATTGCATATAGCATTTGAATAAAGAAAAGTACTAGCAATGTGCTAATGCTTATCGAAGCTTAGGTAAACCTAAACTGTCAATTGCTTTTATAAATCGATTCCATAGTGGAGGGCATTTGTTGATTCCACTCCATTTTTGTTTTGAATGTCCTTGTTTAATAACGATTGACCAAGTTGTTCCATCGCAAATATCTAGATCATCATAGTTGCCATCCCACTCTTTAATGTAAGACATGTATACGTTGTGGATAAACTTCTTATATTCTTTTTCTGTTAAATCAATACTTGTTTCACATTCCAAACTTCCAATCGAATCCGAATAAGAAGCAATAAATCGATTTTTATTCTTTTTACAGCAATCTTTTGATATCCTTTATGAAAACCACAAATTTTAAATTCAACACAAGTAGTTTCAGCTTCATCAACAGGTAAAAACGTATAACAAACATCTTGATCACAATGAAAACAATGACGAGTTGCAGGAGGTATCATCTTTGCACATCCTGCTAAATATACTCTTTGTTTATCAATGTCTTTTTGAAGCTTATCATCCATTACAGGAAAGCCATAAATAATTCTAGCAGTTTCATGTCCACAATGAGGGCAATGTATTCGTGTCAATTATAATCACTTCTTTCATTTTCAAGTCTTGACTGCTATAAACTGGAATTTATCACATTCTATATATTCCATACAGTCCGAAGTCCTATATGATCACTTTGAGTCTCAAGAGGGATAGTGTTTATTGAGCTTTTCATAGTTTTCGATACAAGAGCATAATCCAAACGCTTTCCTTTCCAGGTAGCTTTCTTTTTACAATCAGTATCAATCAGCTTTTCATATATTTGTTCAAATTCCTTAATACAAGTTGTTGTTTTTCCGTCAATATCTGAATTCATATCTCCTCCAACAAAAATCAAAGTATTACTATTTCTTGTTATATATTTATTTGCGGAAACAAGCATTTTTCTTTTTTGTTCAACTCTATATCTAGTAGCATTATAGGTTTGAGGGACATACATTAGAAGCACTTTTAATATTTTACCAGTCTTAATATTTAAATCAGCACAAATGTATCTATAATCAAGCATATTTGCTAATTCAAATCTTTCACCTTTATTCACTGTAGTTTTTTTTATAGCTAAAATACACGATGCAAATAAACTCTCCTTATTCTCATCTTCTTCTGACAATAAAACAGGTTTAATAAATTCATATTCTTCGAGTATTTCTTGAGTAATACCATACATTTCCCGATAATAAAACTCTGTAAGAAATATAATATCTGGATTTTCTTCTCGTACTTCTTTTATCAGTATTTCATAATCCTGAATATTTCGCTTTCCTTCATATACATCTCTGCCACAAACATTTTGCTGTACAATTACTAATTCCATTCTATCTTCTCCTACATTGGTTACAAAATATTATTGCACCACACTTCAAATCCCGATTTATCTAAACAAAGAATACCATGTTTGTATTAACTTTTCATAAATTTATGGTTTTGTATCGATTTGTTTGGCAAGTACTACAATTCTCTTGTTGTTATCTCTTGTATCGCAAGTTACTAAGGTCATTAATTTATCGTTTGATGTTGCACTTTCTTTTGTTTTATACAATCCACGATTGATGGAATTGGAAATGAAGGCATTGAATTCATTGGAAGTATCCCAACTAGATTGTGTAAATTCTAAGGAATCATTGAGATTATTTAAGTCTATATTCATCACATCAAAAATCTTGTAGGTTCTTGTTTCATTTTTTGTAATGAATTCGAAGGCTGGATGTTTAAGATAGTAATTCTCATCAATATAACTCATAAGTGGAGTAAAAATAATATTGCTCCATTTAGAAGAATGTCCATAGATAACAACATTTTGTGAATCAATATTTCCATCAGCGGATATAAAGGGAATACCTGCATTGGCATATTGCTTTTCAATATTCCTTCGTACATAAAAATCATTATCCGGTGCTTGTACAATCGGTTCATAAATCACTCGATCATCAAATATTAGAATTCCGACAACATCTTTATTGGTTTGTTTTAATAAAGACAAAGAAAGCTCCTTTTCAGAAGCTTCCTTGTCTTTTGTATTGTTTTTAGCTGGTTTGGATTCTATATAATAGTCTGTATAATCATAAGATTTCTTTGTTCCAAACTGACTATAGAGAATTCCACCCAGTGCTGCAATTGCTGTAATCACAAGGACTGCAGCTTTTATTTTTTTATGTTTCATACTATTTATACCCCTGTATTTGGAACAACGATACGTTCATTTTCAAAATAATAAATGACAGTATCTGTTTCTTTATCGGCTTCTACTTTGTAAGCTTTTGATTTATCAGCTAACTGATAAGAAGTAGGTGCTTTGATTTCTTTAAATTCATATTCATGACCATAGATGGCATCCGCTAATATTGCTTTTCCATCTTTGATGATATGTTTACTAACCTTGTCATCCCCAACTTTTCTAGAATAGTAAGTACCATCATCTAAGTCTAAAAGAATTTGTTTATTTTCATCGGTTTTAACGGTTTTAATGACTTTAGAGAATTCTTCATCTTTTGAAATTTCATATTCTTCATCTTTATCATTACCAGTAATCATCAAATTACCAGAACAAAGCTTTGCCACAAATTCACCCGTTGTTTTGTCATATACTTCAAAGATTGCACCATTTAAGAAATGATCATGATGTTCTTTATCCACCTTATTTACTTCCAATTCTAAACGACGCTTTTCATTGTAAAGATCCATGGATACAGTCACAGTTGGTTTTGTAGTGTCTTCATCATAGATAAATGTAAAATCATGATTTTCTTCATCCAACTTGTAGGCAACATTGGTTTCAAGCTCTTTAACATAATAGTCGCCAACAGGAAGATCCAACTGTTCGTTATTCTTTCCATTTTTATTCAATCTTAAAATTCCAACTAATCCATCAGCAGGAATCAATACTTCATCATTTAAAGTAATGTCATTTTTAGAATAGACTCCAAATACAACATCTTTATAGGCATCTTTATCATCTTCTTCAAAAGTTTTATTGATATCTAAATTCAACTTTTGTCTTTCATTGACATAAGCCTGTTTGATTTCAACAACATCAATCATTTGACCAGCATATTCAATATCAAAATCATAACTATTTGAATTAAGTACATAACCTGTCTGAGTAGCTGTTTCCTTGATTGTATATTTACCTAATTGTAATAAGGAAGAAGTAGTAATGCCATCACCTGTAGTAAAGGTATCCACAACATCACCTTTGTTAAACCATACAGTTCCTTCTGGAGTTACAATATCTTCACGAGCTGTAATTTCATACGTAACACCTGAAAGATATTGTTCTTTGTATTCTGGTGTATATAAAGTTCCATAGTCTGTTTTTTCTTCTTTAGCACCACTTAACATTTCACCAGACTTTTCCACATAAACCTGACCCTTTTGTGTTTTGTTGTCAAAGTTCATGAAGATTTCTGTAGAAGAACCATCCACATTGGCTGGGATTTCTGTATCTTTTAAAACATAGCCATAAGGTGCTTTGATTTCTACTAATTTGTATTCACCAAATTTAAGTGGAGAAGGTAAATGTACAGAACCATCTTCATCCGTTTTAAATACATCGGTTGTATGTTTCTTTGGATAGGTTACTTCCTGTGTAACAAAGTTACCATCGGCATCTTTGATCTTGAATTCAACACCTGCAGCAGGAATTCGTTTACCTGTTTCAGAATCCGTCTTGTAGATTGTTAATTCGGCTTTGATTGTATCGTTATAGATGTTATAAAAGTATGTTTTATTGTTTTGATCAATCTTCACTTCAAATGGCTTTAATGTATCGTAACCTGTAGTTGATTGTTCTTTAACGATATATGTTCCATAAGGAAGGTAATCACTGATAGCACGTCCATCTTCATCAGTTTCTAACGTGGATACGACTTTTCCTGTAGATTTTAAGATAATATCAAATTTAAATCCTTTACCAGGCTTTTGAACATTAGACTGGAATAAACCGTATTTGTCTTTATCAATGCTTTTCGCAATTTCAATACGTCCTTTAATGACTTGATCTTTGATGGTTGTACCAAAGGTAGAAGGAGTGGAATCACCAGAATCTTTTAAAGTGACACTATTACAAGATTCATTCTTTAAATAGCCTTCAGGTGAAGTAACTTCACAAACATGAAGTGTTGTACCAACTGGATACTTTTTAGATTTGGCTTTAGATCCATTGGTAGTAATTGTTTCAAGAACATTACCACTTGCATCTTTAATTGCGAATGTTGCTCCATTAAATGTGGCATCCCCCTGTGTTTTATTTCCTGTTTCAAAATCTTGCTTTTCCACTTCAATATCAGCATAACGTAATTCAAAATTTAATTTAAAATCAGGAGAAGGGTCACGTCTTGATGCTAACCAGATGACTCTTTGATAGCCAGCTGATCCATAGATGACATTCACATCACGAGCACTAAAATTACGTGAGAAAGTAATGGATTTGTCATAGTTTTCAGAAGTGATGGCAACCGTTAAGTTATTGCCATCTACAGAAGCGTTGATCCCATTGGCATTTGTGATGGAATAATTACCTAAGGTTCCTTTTGTATCCGTTAAAGTAACAGGACTGTTTAATCCCATTTTAACTGTCTGGTTGTTAAAAGATGGTCTTCCTTGAGGTTGACTTCTTAAACGATTGATTTCAGCCATTTCGCCAGAAATATCATAAATCGTTGTTCCATCCATTTCATAAGGCTGATACCATGTCCCTGTAACAGCTTGCCAGATCATACATTGTGTAGCTGTATAATATTTTTCTGTTTGATGGCCTGGATAGGAATAGCCATAATAACTGATTTCCCAGATTGCCTGACGAGTTTGTTCAGACAGTTCATCCCATTTAGCTGTATCCTCATGATAATCTAAACCTTCTGTAAATAACTGCATCGGTTCAATACAGAAGACAGTCTTATCACCAACGGTCAAATAAGAAATATAGTCAAAACCAAATTGATTGTTGATATGAATCATGGCATATCGACCACCAATATCTGTCATGTCCAGTGTTACTACACCATTATCCTGTGGTACTAAATCTGGAAATATATCTTTGATATTTCCTAGTTCTACAACAGAATCTAAATTTTCATCGGTAGTTGGTTCTTCAGCATGTACCGGTATTGTATTCATCATAGAATTGAGAATCACTAATGCTGTCAGAAAGAACTTACTGCCTTTCTTTAAAATGTTTTTCATCTTCATTTTTCCTTTCATTTATTTTGTTGCAACAAAAAAGACGAGAAGATCTCGCCTAACTAAAACTATTCATTTTCTCATTCATCACCACCTTTATTGAATCAAACTTCCATTACTCCAAAGATTTAAACCATAGTAAGCAATACTATGATCGTTTCGATATACGGCCTGTACAGAATAATTCGTGATTTCTGTTTCACCAATATACATGACTTCATTCATGTAATACACACCAGCAGCATCCGCTTCAGTTTGAGAAGAATATGTTGCAAAGTAATGATTTTGATCCAGAATCACATCACAGGCCAGTTCTTGATTCACTCCACCAGGACATGCATAACTTGGCCTTGCAGGTTCTGGTGTTGGAGTGGGTTCAACTACAAGTTCTTGAACAGGTGTACTTGGCTTTTCTACAGGTTTTGTTTCAGATTCTTTACTTGTACTTGAACTTGAAGAACTAGCTGTCGAATTATCTTTCTTTGTAGTACTTGAAGTTTTTGTTTGATTGCTCGAAGTTTGTTTTTTACCTTCCGAAGAAACAGAGGATTTTGGTTCTGTTTTTGCAGAAGACTTGGCTTCCGCTTTTACTGAACTAGATTCTTTTGAAACTGCGTCTGTTTTCTGTTCTGTTTCTGAATTCGTTGCATTTCCAACTTCTTCTAACTTTTCTGTCTCTTCATGTTTACTAACCTTGGTTTTAGATTCATTTGTGTCTGCTTTTGAATCTTTTGTTTGCTTAGTAACAGTAGAAATAACAGGACTAGAAGCATTGTTTTGTTGATTCACAAAAATACCTGATCCAACACACAACAAAGAAATACAAATTTCTATTACTGATTTTTTCATACGTTTTAACCTCCAATGATCTGTTTAAAATAATCTCTTAACTTAAACATACGTAAATATCTTTCTTATTACAAACCTGCAAATATCTATTACTACTAACTAATAACAATCATTTTTTCTTTTTCGGTAGGTAATAAGATTGCTTCGGTAGGTAGGAGGGGTTTTAGGGGAGGTTGCAGTTACACGTCCTGATACAAAGACAAACTGCCCCTCCAACAGTTTGGTTTACAAGCATACATACAAAAAAGACAATCACATTTATGATTATCGTTATCGTTCTTGTTCTCGTGCTCGTTTCTTTGCCCAGTTTTCCAGCAAGCGAATCATCAAATCTTTCTTCTTGCCTGGTGTAAAGTCCTTCGGGAAATATTGATCAATTTCTTTCATTTGAAATGATAGCTTTTCTCTTTGGTTTGGCTTTTCTTTGGATAAAGTATCATCAATGAATTCAGTAGTTAATTCACCATCATGCGACAGTCTTTTGAATTCCTGACATTGAGCTAAAGATGGTGTTCTTTGGTTTTCAACAATCGCATTGGCTAAATCATACTGTTCGGATTGGGTTAAATACGAAAGTTCAACAGCAGGATTAAATGCAATCTTGATTTCATTTTCGTGACGGCCATCCACCATTTTCTGTAGTGGTTCAACAAGGTAGGTTAAGCGGATAAATCTTTTAATTTGATTACGACTCATTCCAAGTTGTTCTCCTAAAAGATCTGCTGCTTCTGGCTTCCGCCCAAGTTGGGCGGAAGTTGGTTTATCATATTCAATACCAACATCAGATACATCAATATCTACTTTTTTTCCTTGATGCTTCATGGCTTCCAGTCTCATTTTATAGGCATAACCACGCTCGCTTGGATAAATGTTTTCACGTTGAATATTACTGTCAACCATTAAGATTGTTGCCTGATCATCATCCAGATTACGGACAATAACATTCATTTCTTTTCTTCCTAGTTGTGACAAGGCAAATTTACGCCTGTGACCAGAAATCATTTCATACGTTCCGTCTTCTTTTGGACGTACAAGTGCAGGCATCAACATATCGTTTTCTTTGATGGAATCAATAAGTTTTGCCATATCTTCATCCATCGTTACATGGAATGGATGTTCTTTAAAATCTGTAATTTTATCTATTGGGATTGTGGTAACTTTTTCTGCACTGGCCTCTTGTCTTTCTTCTTCTGTAGAAAACAAAGAGTCATAAGTTGGCAATCCCAAATCTAATTTTGGCAATGTTGCCACCTCCTTTAAAATAGGGTGAGTTGAATACAATTGTTTAATTTACGATCATTCCAGTCATTTACTGCAAGTTCTTCATTTACTTCTGTTTGTGTCCTGACAGAACACAAAGTACAGCTTACATACTGGCCATAACAACCATTGATTTTCTTGTTATCCCAGTCAATACGAAGTCTTGCGATAGAATGACAATGAGGACATCGTTTTAATCGTATTCTAGTCATTTAAGAGTGTAAAAGATTCCACAACAACAATCGTAGAATAGGTCTTTTTACCATCTTTTTCATAAGAACTTATACGGAGATATCCATTGATTTCATAGGCTGTATCTTTATCGCTGTGTTTACAAAGTGCATTGGCAACTTCACCAAAGGCAATACAGTTAATAAAATCGGTAAATGGCTTATTGTCTCTTATACAAGCTAAACTAAATCGGACAAAAGAATTGCCTTTACTATTTTTAGATAGTTCAATATCTCTTGTCAGTGTTCCAATTAAATGGACGGAATTATTTTTCATGTTCTTCTCCTAACGACAGTCTCTGTCTTTATGTTTTACTTTTTGTTCTGAAATGATTTCCTTGGTTAGATTGTCATAAGCCTTGGCAGCTTTTGAATCCTTTGCGTAGGCATAGATACTGACTCCAGCTATGGTTGCTTCACTGGCTTTTGTAGCTTTTGGAATAATCGTATCAAAGACTCGAATGTTTTTACCAAAGCTTTCCTGAATGGTTTCTATTGTACTTTTGGCTACTGTAGTATTCATATCTACAAGCGTCATGACAATACCAGCTACTTTTAAATTGGTGTTGATCTTACGCTGCACTTTACTTACAGTCTGAAGAAGTTGAGTCATTCCTTTTGCAGGAAGAAACTGTGCCTGTACTGGTATCAGTACTTCATCCGCTGCAGACAGTGCATTAATGGTAAGCATTCCTAAAGAAGGTGGACAATCAATCAAGATAAAATCATAGTCATCACGTAGTGGTTCAATACAACTGCTTAATGTCTGTTCACGATTGATTACACTGACTAAACGAATATCCATATCAGCAAGTTCAATGTTTGCTGGGATCACATCTACATCTTCTTTATGTTTTAAAATTAAAGAAGAATAGTCTATTTCCTTATCATTAATATAAGCATCCAGAAGATTTGAAACACTGCATTCCAAAGCATCATTGGATTTCCAACCAAGAGAAGTAGTTAAATCACCCTGAGGATCAAAATCAACAATCAGAACTTTATATCCATATCGTTCCAATCCAATCGCAACATTCGCTGTAGTTGTAGTTTTACCAACACCACCTTTTTGGTTGGTGACGGCAATCACTTTACATTTACACATAAAAAAACTCCTTTCTACATATCCAGTGTTTGACTGGTATGTAAAAAGGAGTGGGTTGTAGAAAAATCAATTTTTATAAAAATGAACGCATGCGTTCACAATCAGATTCGTAAGATGAAATGTATGAATGTATATGAGACATCAATGCTCTTCTCCCAATTCCTATTCAAATTTGAGAGAATAACATTTTGTATTGGAAAAAACTAAGAATTTAAGAAGTTCATTACTAGTTTGACCATTGTTTCTTTTTCTTCAATATTAAGAGTCGAAGCAAGCATTCTGGATTGAATCGCAATTGTTTTATTTAACACATCTAAGCGTTTTTGATTTACTACATAACCTTTGAGCATGTAATCATGAAGAATAGATGTTGCCCATTTTCTGAAAATAACACCATTTTGTGATTTTACTCAATAGCCAACAGAGATAATTACATCCAGGTTATAATAATTAACCTCTACATTTGAAATTCTATCTTTTCCAGTACGTGGATCATAGCGCTTTAGTTGAGTTGCATTTTTTGCAACTGAGCTAAATTCATCTAATTCGCCTTCATTAAATATATTTTTTATATGTCTAGAAATTGTTGATTTGTTCTTATTGAATAAAGTACATAATTAATCAACAGTTAACCATACAGTATTCTTGTTTGGAGAGATATTAACATCTAATTCCAAATCACCATTTACAAATTTAATTATTTCATTGTTCATATATTCACCATTATTATGCTGGAAGCATATTCCTTTAAAGAAAATATATCATGCGGATACATCAAACACAAATCAGCAAACATGAATTCCATCATAATAAAAAATCCTTTCTACATATCCAGCGTTTGACTGGTATGTAAAAAGGAGTGAATGAAAAAGATAGTTAATTTTGTGATGAAAGGGTAGGGGATAATGCCTTTGTGAAAACAGATATGAAAAAATCTTTTTATTTGGATTCTAAAAGTGGCTTTTTTAGGGATTTGTACCTGCAAATATCGGTAAAAAACGGGCACTTTTAGAATATCTAAGAAATTCCATGGACGAGTTCGAATAGAGGTAAAATGAATAAAAGTGCCTTATATAAGGCACTTTTTATGTGTTTATAGGTTACTTTGCTACCAAATTGATACCAATAATATAGAGAGCGTGTTCCTGATGAGAAATTGAATGTGTATTTTATATCTCAGTTTTAGTCTGTGGTGTAACTATTTTTGTGATTCTTGTACTTCATGTATTTTATAAATAGATAGATTTCTAGAAATTTCACTTCTTCTAACTATTGGTTTGCTGCTAGTCTTGCTTTGTTCTGATTTTTCCGATGTTAGGCTATTTTTTAAGCGTTACTACGTCATAATCTATGCTGGAATCCAATCTCCAATCCATTTTTGTTTAGTGTAATTATAACGACGTTTATATACTCTTCCATTTTCAAGCTTATATCTCCATTCTATGATGTCTGCTCTTGCTTCAATGGCTGGATTTGGCCCGATTTCGTTTGCAAAAACAGAAATAGTTTGAATAAAGTTGCAACTTAAAATTAGTGTTAATAATAAAATAGAATTAATTGTTTTTTTCATAAATTTACTCCTTCACTACTTTTATACCGGATTCAATTAAACTTTTTGGATTATCTATGAAAAAGGATTCTTTTCCGTTACAAAGAGAATATGTCCCATCTTTGTGCTGGATTAAATAATTCTTATTTAATAGATCTTGCTCAGATAAAGTATCATTCAAATTTTTTGGATTTTCATAATAAGCTTCGAAAATTATGGAATTAGTTAGTATAGGTAATAAAAAAAGGAAGAATAGTAGGAACTTATTTGTCTTTTGTTTGATTTGTTTGTTTAATAAATAATTCACTCGATACGAAAGTATACTGTTACTTTCTCCTATCAAATAAGCTGAAATATCATTTGATATAATACTATCCGCAAACTGTATTTTCTTTTGTACATTTATTAGAGTTTCTGCATAATCTAGTGCATCAATCGGATTTAATGATTCTGTAACTTTTTCGTCTGCTCGAACTTCTATATAAAAGTTGATACATTTCTGTAACCAATATATTGGAGGAAACCACCAATACAAGATTGTTAGTATTGAAGTTACTTGTTTGAAAAGTATGTCATGTTGCTTTAGATGCTGCATTTCATGATTTAAAATATTACTTAGTTCATGTTCTGTAAAACTGATTTCAGGAATTAAGATGCATTTTTTGAAGCCAAAAACCATTGGAGATGGAACGTATTTGGTTACATATACGTCATAATCAGGATAAATGAAGCAATCTAAAAATTCTGAAACTTTGAAGCAATGAGAATTTTGTATGATTTTCGCTTCCAGTTTTTTTGCCAATATAATATTCTGCACATATCTTCCAACACCAATCAATACTCCAATTAACCAAATTACAATTAGAATATGTGAGACTTTTAATTGATGAAATATCTCATAATTTAAAAAGCTCATTATAGGATTCATGATAGAAGGTAGAGCAATTGTCTTTGTGAATGGTAGTTCAAATGGTAAAAACAAACGAAAACAAGTAATGACAACTAATACGAATAATAAATCTGCTCTAAACAAGCGATAGCCCTTTTCGTGCGTCAATATAAAATTGAAGAGTGCAATTAGGACTAATGAAACACACAGTGTTATGAACAATGAAGAAATGCTAAAATTCATGTTATTTACCAGTCAGTTCTTTTTTCTTTTTTTCAATTAAATGTTCTAACTTTGTAATTTCATCTATATCATTGCTGCTTTGAACATAGTGCACAGCAATCTCTTCGAAAGTTTCTTTTTTTATGAATGAGGAAACATAGTCAGATTCAGAAATACAAGGACTATATAATCGAGCAATCGATTTTTTATTTTTACCTATTCCTGTTACTTCAACATATCCAATTGATAATAGGTATTGAAGAGCTTGAGAAATTGTATAGATACTTAATCCATCCGAAGCTAATTTAATATCATTGGCTGACATCTCTTGATCATGATTCCAAAGAATAGTCATTATTTGACTTTCTCTTTTTGTTAACTGGGTATAATTCATAGTGAAGTAATCTCCTTTCAATAAAATTATATCAAACCTTATAAAAAGTAACAAGAAAATAAAAACAAATCAACGCTTGTATAAAATCACAAAACATGTATAATTAAAATAAAGATAACGTTATCTATAGTGTTAAACAGATAAATAATTGTTTTTGATTTTATTTTGAACAAATGTTTGATGAAATGTAATATGCATTATAATCAGGTGTTTTCATAATGAATAAAAAATAGAAAATAGGAGGTCATACCGATGGATACGATAATTAAAAGTGTCTTTGTCTGAGCACTTGATAAAGACATAGACTTTAAATCAAAATAGTGCTTAGAAAGAAGAGTTTTTATATGAGAAAATTAGTTTGTACTATTATGATTTTGTTTACATGTTTTAGTGGATCAGTTGTTTTAGCAACTACGGTATATCCTGCAGTAGGTGGACAGTGGAACTATGGCGTAGGCATCACAGGTTCTTATTCAGACTATATGCATGGTCAAAAAATTCATACGGCCACGGTTAGTCATCCTGAAGCTACTCCAAGTATGGCAAGAGCTCCAGCAAACTCATGGGCCAAAGCTCGATTAACAAAATATTCTAGTTGCTCGTTCTACTATGGAGTTGAATAATTGATATTTGTATAGAGCGATATTATATTCGCTCTATATTTTAATAATTCATAAAATAACATAGTTCAAAACAATAGATGTTGTTTTATGTAGTGTTTATGGTATAAAGCGAGAATATCTAAATGGCCGTAAGATATACTTGAAGAAAACGGTCTAGAAAGAAAATCAATTTAACCTTTTATGGATTGATAAAATGAGGGGTTTTATGAAAAAATCGATGGCAATTCTATTAAGCATTGTTTCTATCTTAACAAGTGTTGCTTTTGGATTCTATATGAAAACTCAAGATATTGAATTCTTTAATACAATTGAAATGAAATCCAATGCATATAAAATTTATGTTAAGAATTCGAGTGTTGCGTATGATGAATTCTTGCAGGAATTGAAATCCATTCATTCACAATATGGTGCAACAATAATAAAAACAGATCGAATATATGAAGATGGCAAGGAAATAATATACAAATCGGGAGTTTATACAAAAGATTTCTTTGAAGGACTTCCTGTAAAGTTAGAATCAGGTCGATTACCAACTACTTCAAATGAATGGTTGGCTTCTATAGATACAAAACAAGAAAATCAAGTGGGAACCATTAGTGATTTATTCAATGATACACCTCTTGTAATTATGCCTTTAAGTGATTTTTATAACTCAAAGTCTACTGATATTAATGGAGAATATACTATTATTTCGAGTAATAAAAACAAAGAAGATATTCTAAATGCATTGTCTTTATTTTTAAATGAAAGTAAAAATGAATTGGTTTCAGCAGATTATAGAGTTGCTTTTGGAGAAGGGACGATATATTTTTTAACAATTATTCTTTCAGCTATTCTATTAATTATTTTTTGCTTGATGTGTGTGTTCTATCCAATATCTAGACTAAAGGAAATAAGTGTATATAAGTTAAATGGATATAAAGCTTTTGATATTTGGAAAAAGCTAAACAAGGATGTGTTAATTGCTCCAATTATCATTTTTATCGCAAGTATCCCAATTCAAAAGATAGCATTTCCTACGATGGATTTATTCTATTTTATAAAACTTAGTTGTGTTCAATTGATTTTATTTGTAGGAGCGATTGGACTATCATTTTTAACTTTAATAACAGTAAAGCGATATTCAATATCAAATATGCTTAAAAACTTCTTTGATTTTCGAATTTCTTTATATATCAGCTATATTATAAAATTTGCAATTTTTGTAGGTTTGGTATTTACCATTCCTCAATTATCTTCTGAAGTAAGTCGAATGATAAAAGAGATGCAGGTTAAAGAAGCTTATCAGGCGCAAGAAGATTATGTGACGCTTGCTTCCTTCCAATTAACTGGAGATGGAATGCAAAGCTTTATGAATGGAACAAGTCAATTTAATGAAAATTTAACCAATATGTTTATGGATTTAACAAAATCTGCAAAGGCAGGTTTTGTACAATCGTTTTGGTATCATACGGAAGGTTTAGGTTTATTCTCTTCTGAAATAAAAATGCCTAATGATGTGGATACAGATACAGAATTTGGTTATATGCTATTAAATGACAATTATTATGATCGGTTACAATTTGATTCAAGTGTAAGCAAAGAAGAACTTTTTGATCAAGATTCTTTAGTTATATTTGCTCCAGAGAGCATGAAGCAAAAAGAAGCTACTTTGAAATATTTTGGGCAGACACAAATTTATTCCGCAGATTCAAATATTAAAATGAGTGCAGATGATGTTTGTGTCAAGTATTATAAAGATAATAGGAAACAAATATTCTCAGAAAGTTTACAATTGGCAAATGAAGACCATGCATTTTTTACAAATCCTGTATTTGTTTGTCTTAATGATAAATATTTGAAAGTCTTTAGTGGATATTTAACGACGCAAGCAATATCAAACCCTGTCCGTATCTATGATTCTAATGAAAATAAAAGAGCAATCAATGAAGGAATTAAAAAATATGGATTAGAGTTAAATAACTTACAGTTTAAAAATGTTTTAATGTCCGGATATAAAGAACAAATACAGATTTCACAATCGAGTTCAATTGTATGGGTGGCAATACTGCTTTTGGTTATTTGTATAAGTATTCTTTCTTCGTACTATATATTGTTAACTATTTTGATTTCACGAAAAAAAGAAATTTTTGTAAAAAAAATACTAGGTTATTCATTGTTCAATAGATACAAGAATGAATTTATTTATTTTATTATGATTTATATCTTTGGATTAGTTCAAATAATGATCCTTTCAAGGTCCTTTACGTCTATGGCTATTTATGTGCTATTAGTTTTATTGGATATTTTAATAATATTTAGGATGATTTATGTAAAAGAAACAAAACAACTAAGCACTATGCTGAAGGGAGAAGAATAATATGTTTGCCATTCAACTAAAAAATATTGATAAGAGTTTTGGAAAAAAGAAAGTTTTAAATAATTTATCCCTACAAATTAGAGAAAACGAAATGGTTGCTTTAATAGGCCCAAGCGGATGTGGAAAAACAACTTTGTTGAATATACTAGGGTTGATTGAGCCATATGATTCTGGTGAGTATCTTTTATTTGGGAAACAAGCTCCACAATGTAATTCCAATCAAGCTAACCAAACAATTCGTAGATATATCTCTTATCTTTTTCAAAACTTTGCTCTTGTCGATAATTTTACTGTGGAGCAAAATTTAATGATAGCATTAAAATATACTAGAAAAACAAAACAAGAAAAGCATGTTTTGATTAATGAAGCATTGAATAAAGTTGGCTTAAGTGAGTATAATGAGTTAAAAATATTTGAGATTTCAGGTGGAGAACAACAGCGTGTGGCTTTGGCAAGAGCTATGATAAAGCCAAGTAAAATTATTTTAGCTGATGAGCCCACAGGTGCATTAGATTCTAAGAATAGAGATGAAGTGTTACAACTTTTACGTGAAATCAATAAGCAAAGAAAAACGATAGTCATTGTAACTCACGATATGACCGTTGCAAATTCATGTGATAGAATTATACAGCTATAGGTCTATATATTGTCATAGTAGGAATTGACACAAGTATACTGCTTGTGTATATATTCAAATCGGTATCCCTCTCCGTCTTTAAACAACGGAGTCTTGGATACCTTTTTTGATTATTCTGTTTATAAAAGTTCTAGAAATCCAAAAGAGTGTACTCACAGTGGCTCTAAAATGAGTGCATAATATACATAAATGATTTAGAAATATAAAGAATCAAATTTAAAAAGAGACAACATGAATAAAAGTGCCTTATATAAGACACTTTTTATCAAGGCTATTTTTCAGTTGGATAATTAATTGTCCATTCAATGTATTCATCGTTGCTGATCTTACCGTTTTTTAGATCGGCTTTTTTTTGTATCCATGCTTCTAAAAAATCATCAAAAAGATTTGTGTTCAAATCAATTAAATAATGGTTTTCATTATCTATTGTTTCTTTTTTTATAATGAAATCAGTTGTTCTGTCCCAGTCGAGTAATGTAAAAACAAAATCAAGTGCTTCGGTATGATCGTCCATATTTAAATACATAGAATTGATATGTAGCGCCTTACTTATTTTTTCTAACATGTCTTTACGTGGAACTCTAGTTCCGTTCTCATATTGTGAAATACGAATTCTTCCATTTTCATCTGCTGAAAGCCCGGATTTTTCGGCTAGTTCGGTTTGTGTTAAACCTCGAAATTGACGGACAAATCTTATTCTTTCCCCAATGTCCATTTTTATGTTACCTCCGTCTTATATCTATTAAGAATTATAACATAGATAAAATGGATAGAAAATAAACGAGTTTACAGTAAACAAAAAAAGTTACATAATCTAATTGACGTAATCATAAATGTTTACTATACTGTATATGTAGTAAACATAATAGTTTACGTTATATAAAAAGGAGGAACAAAAAAATGACAGAAACAGTATTTATGACGGCACAGGAGGTAGCGGATTGTTTGGGTACTTCAAAAGCATTTGCTTATAAGGTTATTCAAAAACTAAATCGAGAGATGGAAAAAGAGGGGTATCTGACAATTTCCGGAAAAATTAATCGTGTTTATTTTAATGAGCGATTGTATGGAGGGAATATGGTACATGGCAGTTTACAAGGATAAGAATAAGAGCACCTGGTATGTTTCAAAGCGTTATACAGATTGGGATGGTTCAAAAAAGAGATTGTTTAAGCGGGGATTTCAGACAAAAAGAGAAGCTCTTGAATATGAATTGTCTTTTGTATCGAGAATATCGGACAATCAAAAAATGCTTTTTAAGGATTTCATCCCTATTTACTATGAAGATCTGGAAAAGCGAGTGCGTAAGAATACAATGATCACTAAGAAAAACATTATTGAAATCAAAATACGTCCTTACTTTGATGAACTTCGATTGTGTGATATTACACCTAAGGAAGTCATGAGGTGGCAGAATCAGATGTTGGATGGCAAAAAAAAGAATGGTAAATCATATGCAGGGGATACTCTGATTAAGATGCATGCACAGTTGAGCGCTATATTAAATCATGCTTGCAAGTATTATGGTTTAAGAACAAATGCAGCAGCACAGACAGGGTGTTTCAAGGTAAAAACGAAAAAGGAACAACAATTTTGGACGCTTGATGAATATCGTAAGTTTGTTGATGCAGTATCAGATAAAACGTTAAGCTACATTTGTTTTGAGGTTTTGTTCTGGTGTGGACTTCGCTTAGGTGAACTGCGTGCTTTGACAAAGAAGGATATTGATTTAGTGAATCAAACGATCCAAATTGATAAATCCCTTCAAATAATAGAAGGAGAAACAGTGATTACGGATCCTAAAACAGAGACGAGTATTCGCACAATAGATTTACCTGATTTTTTGTGTGATGAATTAAAAAACTATATGGATCATTTGTATAAAGTAAATGAAGATGACCTGTTATTTCCGGTTAGCAAGTCTTATTTGCATCATGAAATGTTGAGAGGGTGCAAACTCAGTGGGGTTAAAGTGATTCGAATTCATGATTTAAGACATTCTCATATTACGATGTTGATAGAAAATGGATATTCGGCAAAAGATGTGGGTAGTCGTGCAGGTCATTCTGCGGAAAGAATTACTTTTAAATATGCACATGCATATGCAGAGAAGGGAAAAGAGATGGCTAATACATTAAGTGATTTGGAAAGAGGGGAAAAGTAATGAGCAAAAAAGTTCTTGATCAAAAGGGAAGGTTTAGAAACAAGCTTATATCCTTTCGTATGTCGCCAGAAGAAAGTAAAATGCTGGATAGGAAAGTAGCTTTAGCTGGTATTTCGAAGCAGGATTACATTATAAATTCAATTTTAAATAAGGAAATTATTGTTGAACCCAGTCCTTTCGTAATTCGTTCTATAAAAAGAGAATTAGATCATAAAATAGAAACTTGTGATGATAAAGAAATGTTATTGTGGATAAAGGAAATGTTAATGGGGTTTAATGGAAATAAAAAAACAAAAGTAAAGCCAACTGAGGTGTCACGCCAATGAAAACTCAATTAGAAAATGCTTTAGCTTTTGCTAATAATAATGTAAAGGTTTTTCCTTTAAGTTACAACTCTAAAAGTGAACAAATTCTTTCTTCCTGGAAAAATGAAGCGACAACAGATGTGAATCAAATTAGGAAATGGTTTGAAAACACAGATTGCAATCTAGCAATACGTACGGGAAATGGACTTGCGGTGATTGATGTGGATGTGAAAAATTCAGAAGAGGGTAAGAAGCTGATTCTAGAAAAATTAAAAGAATTTCCAAATACTTTTACAGTTCAAACTCCGTCAGGCGGATATCATTTTTATTATAGGGTGGACCGATTAGTGAAATGTCGTGTCCGAGTCCATGAGGAAATTGACATTCGTGGAGAAAATGGGTATGTAGTTGGTCCAGGAAGTTGTATAAATGGAAAATTTTATGAAATCAAAAATAATGTTCCTATTGCCCAGGCAACAGAGTCTGTCTATTCATTTATGGAAGGCTGTGTTCAAACAAAACAAAGAAAAATCATTTCATCAGGTCAATATTTAGAGGGTCAACGCAACGATTATTTGTTTCGGATGGCATGTTCTTTACAGTCCAAAGGATTAGATGATGATGCTATTTGTTCAGCAATTTCTATTGAAAACGAGAAGAAGTGTTATCCTCCCTTGAAGCAGAGCGAGATAGAGCGTTTATGTAAGAGTTCTATGCGATATGAAAAGGGGAATTTGACAATAAAAAATGAAGTAACATGTACGAATCGTTACACAGCATGTGAATTGATTAATGCACAGGAGGATGAGTCACTTGAAATTGTGGAAAACATGCTATCAGTTGGCGTTGCTATATTAGGAGCTCCGCAGAAAACAGGTAAGACATTCTTTTGTATACAGCTGGCAGATTCAATTGTAAATGGAACAAACTTTTTAGGTAGAAAAGTTGTACAAGGTTCTGGATTGTATTTGGCTTTTGAAGATCATAAGACAATGATTCAAAAAAGACTGAAGAGAATGGGAATAAAGCCAAATGATCAATTTGTGATTGATGTACTAAAATCAAATTCAGAGTTTGATTTAAATACACGTATACAGCAGGAAAAAGAAATTAATCCAGATTTAAGATTAGTTGTTATCGATACATTTGCCAAGATTCGAAAAAGTATAGATAGAGATTATGAAACAGAATACAAAGAAGTATCGTCTTATCATGAACTAGCCTTTCAATATAATATAGTGATTGTACTTGTAACACATCTTCGTAAAGAAATTAATGTGGATCAACCATTCGATGCAATCTATGGATCAAGAGGATTGACAGCAGGAGCAGACAGTATATTGGTAATGTATAAAAGGAATCACATCTCAAATTCAAGACAACTTTCAATACAAGGCAAAGATATTCCGGATGATGAAATAACACTTGTCCAGAATGAAAATTGTATGCTGGTAGTTTCTGAAGATGAGTTTGATGAACAGATTGACGATAATTTAAGTAAAGTTATCAACTATATTGTTGAAAATAAAAACTATATAGGTTCGCATGATGCGTTGTGTTCAAAGTTGAAATTAAATATACGTGGTAAAGGACTACAAACATTGTTGAAGAAGAATATTGACTTATTGAAAGATTCAAATATTTATTATGAAGTTTTGCCTAGAACCAGTAAAGCGAGGCAAATGAAAATGACTTATTTAGGAGATGAAGCACTTTGACAATGACGGTGTGACGTTTTTGGGGATATACCCTTCCAATCGTCATATCGTCATAAATTATTTGGCAGAATAATAAGGAAAATGTATTAGCAAGCAACGCATATGGTCACCCATATACAGAAGGGAGGTCATCAAATATGACGCGAAAACGAGAACATCGAATGACGGTGCGTTTGAATGGGGATGAATATACTAAAGTTTTGAGTAAGATTGAAAGGTCTGGATTATCCAAACAGGAGTATATCTTATCTTCGATTCTGAGTAAAAAGATTCAGGAAAGATTGAATGTGGATTATTTCAAATTAATAAATGAAGTAAATCATGTGGGAACAAATCTAAATCAGATCGCAAGAAAATTAAACGGTAATGAATCTATTTTGAAGGATGAAATCTTTAAAAATCAGCTGTTGCTCAATCAGGTTTTGAAGAATCTTAATAATCAGATCAAAGGAAATTCAAATGGCAACAACTAAGATATGGAGTGTTAAAAATCGATTAGATCATGTTCTTGAATATGTATCTAATGAAGATAAGACGATCGATAAACTTGGATCGTATGTTTCAAGAAATGAAGCTACAGAAAATCAGAAATATATGACTTGTGTGAACTGTTCTGGCAATGATCCATTTACAAGTATGATGAATTTAAAAGATGTTTTTCACGATACATCCAATATTATTGCGTATCATGCGATACAATCATTTAAGCCACACGAAACAAATGCAGATACAGTTCATGAAATTGGTGTTGAAACCGCAACAAGATTATATGGAGACAGATATCAGTTTGTCGTATGCACACATTTGGATAAGGATCATCTGCATAATCATATTGTATTGAATCCGATATCGATTGTTGATGGTAAAAGATATCATAATTCGATGAAAGACATTTATCAGTTAAGAGAAGTTTCAGATGAAATATGTAAAGAATACGGATTGAGTATAGTGGAAAAACCACAAGGAAAAGGACAATCTAGAAGTCAGTATTATTCGGCTAGGAGCTATATTCGAGAAATAAAAAAAGACATAGATGCTGCCTGTATACGTGCATTTACAGTCAAAGATTTTGTTCAAGACATGAAGCTGGAAGGATATTCATTTGAAGAAGTGGAAGGACTGGACTGCATAGTTCATCCTAATTATGATAAGCCAATACCATTGTTGTTGCTGGGACAAAGATATTCTTTGGATTGTATTGAACAGAGAATAGAAACAGAAGAAGTTAGATATGTTTCACTAAAGATCGTTTACAAACAAAAAGATGCAGATCGTATTTATGGACAATATAAAAGTGGAATGTTTAAAGGTTTCATGAAAGAAGTAGTCAAATTTCAAGTGTTGTTAGGTATTCTTCCCAATTATTCTGCAACGAAAATAAAACTTTCAAAAGAAATACGAAAAGAATGTAGAAAGCTAGATCTTATCACAAATGCAACAACGATCATGGCAAAAAATGATATTGATACATTAGAAAAACTAGAATCCTATGTAGACTTACTAGATAAACAGATGAATGGATTACTGGCTAAAAGAAAGTCTTTGTATTCCAGATCCTACAAAGAAAAGGATCTAATTGCCAAGGCAAAACTATCCAAAGAAGCAAAAGCACTAACGCCGGATATTAAAGTATTAAGAAGTCAGATCAAGAGTCTAGACTATATAAGAAAACGTTCATCAAAGTATAGAGAGTATAATAAACAGTTAGAACAGAAAAGGGAATACTCATATAATATAACTTAGTTAGTAAATAATGCTATCAAGTATACTAAGTTCATATGTTTTCAACAATGCTTTTCCAAGGTATAAATTATTATCATATTCCCTGAAACAATCTGTGATTGGAATGTACCAAATAAAATTAAAGCAATCGTACAACACAATTAGATACATAATCACAAAATGTAATTATATTGCAATATACATCCATTCCAATTTGAAGTATCTGGCATAAAAATACGACCTCCTTGTGGATCTATTATTTCACAAAGAGATCGTTCTTTTAATCTAGGTCCTATTTGAGCTTACAAAACACGGACTTGGACAACCTCTGGTTGTCCAAGGTTTGTATCAATTATAATCCGCTCAGGGGTTAAGGCACTCCTTAAATTGTGAAGAACAAATTCACCTAACCCCATCCAAATTTATTGTGCCATTAAAAATTGAGTATCTCTACCGTGTGATACTCATTTTTTTAGCTTTTAGTTAATACATGTATAACTATCATGAGTAGTATTAAATGAATATCGTAGAACTATCAATATCTATATTTTCGTGTGTTACTATTATAATAATTGTTGTTTTTTTCAATTTGTTTCTCTCCTCCTGATATATCATCGCTAAATAAATTAAAAATTGTATTCTCTTTATCTGGTAATCGATTGATATATTGATTTAAGCCAAAACCTTTTATGAAATGTTCCATAATTTCATTTGTTATATTTGTAACTTTAGAAAAGTGTTATGATAAATTTATAAAAAATATACACAAAGGAGGTGTACTATGGTTTTAATGGTAAATGGGTTGTTTAAATCAATAAACAAAGTAAATATTTTAAAAGATATCTCTTTCAGTATTAATGAAAATGAAATATTAGGATTGATTGGGCCTAACGGTTCAGGTAAATCTACCATAATGAAGTGTATTGCTGGTTTATATCATCCAACTTCAGGTGAAATAACAATTAATGGATATGACATAGATAAAGATCGGGTAAATGCTTTATCTAACATGGGTGTTAGTATCGAATATCCAGCTCTTTATCCCAACCTTACAGGTGAGGATCATTTTAAAATGGTCGCAAAATGGAAAAAACTGGATAAAAGCAGAATTAAAGAAATGGAAGATTTTAGTGGTCTAAATGATGAATTGAAAAAAGAAGTTAGGCATTATTCCATGGGTATGAAACAACGCTTGACTTTATCATTGGCAATGATGACCAAGCCCAAACTGCTTATATTGGATGAGCCGACAAATGGATTGGATCCACAGGCGATTATTGATTTAAGAAAGAAACTTCTGGATATACGTAATGATGGTACAAGTATTCTTTTATCGAGTCATCAATTAAGTGAAGTAGATAAGTTAGTAGATCGAATTATTTTTATAAAAGATGGTCAGCTTATTGCACATAAGACAATAGACGAGCTTCATCAAAAACATATTTTGTGTATCAAAACTTCAGATAATCAATGTGCACAAAAGATTTTAAAAGATTATATCGTAACGAACGATAATGAATATATAAGATTAGAATGTGGTTCAGATAATGATTTTTCTAAAGTAATCAACTTATTGGTTGAAAATAATATTTCTATTTATTCAATTGAAGATAAAGGAGAAGGTCTAGAGAAATATTATCAAAACTTGTACCAAGGATAAGCATATGAAAACGTTGATTTATAATGAAATCCGTATTTTCTTTTCAAAAAGAAATATAGGCATTTTTATCATAGGATGTCTTTCTATGATTGTGATTTTTTGTTTTTACTTTGTGCCAAAGCACAATAATTATATTTCGAGTCAAGTTCATTATTACGAGCAAATGGTGACTTCAGATGCAACCAGATCTAAAATAATAACAGAGCAGATCAATAGGATGAAAGAAATTGGTGAAGACACAGAGAAACTAGAAAAATCCAGAGATTTTTGGCAGGCAGATTTAGAAAATTGCAGATTGGTGTCTTATAATCTTGAACATGAAAATGCATCTAGTATAGCTAAAGCAATGATAAAAAGAGATAAGTTTCTTCAAAAAGTGATTGATGAAGGTGGAGATCTTTCATCCTATTCGATTATGTTGCGTAATGATGAAAGAGATCTAAAAAATCGAATCAAACTTCAAGATATGTACATGAAAAATCAATTCTACGATTTTGTATACGAAAAAATGCCAACAGCATATTATATGTTATCTAATTTTTTTGTTTTTGGTGGGATCCCAATTATTGTAATACTTGCATGTGTAATATTATCTAATTTTGACTGCTGGTCTAAAGATTTTGAATCAAATACTTATAAGTTACTGTTCACAATGACGGGTTCAAGAGCGAAAATTTATTTATCAAGAACAATTGTAACATCAATAGCTACAATGATTATGAGTTTGATGATGATCAGTATTTTATTTGTATTAGGATATTTCGCTTATGGCTTAGGAGATGAAGTATTTGTTATAGTTAAAAACACATTCGTGCCTATTAGCATATGGTGTATGAATAATTTAATGATAACAATCGTATTACTAGCTTTTCTATCAACTATGATTCAAGTGCTTTCACTTCTTACAAAAAACAGTGGTATAAGTCTATTAGTTCCTTGTCTATGTCTGCTCGTTTTATTAACAGACATTAATTTATTTGGTTCTATCTTCTCAATAAATTCTTTGATTCTTTGGATTATTATTTTATTAATCGTAATCATTCATTTTTGTATGGTTAAATATTTAGAAAGAATCGATCTAAACGGGGCAAATTAGGAGAAAAAGATATGGAATATGAGATGAAAAGTATTTTAAGGAGCAAAGCTAGCTTAGTATGCTTATTGATCTTTTTGATAGTAAATATGTTTTCAATGAACTTTTTAAACCTGGAGAATGATGTGGAAAGGAATATCATTTATAATGAGCAATTGATTGCAGAGAGTCAAAACTCAATTTCTCAAATCGATGTTATAAAAAAACAATTGGGTGAAAAAATAAAACCTGAACAGGTTGAAGTGTTAAATAATTATAAAGAATATTTAAATTGGAAGAGTAAAAATGCAAATGAAGCAATTGATTGTTTAAAAAAAGAGGGCGTTAAAGGATTTGAAAATTATCCTGATATAAAGAAGTATGACTTGTGGAATCAAATGTTTGAAATGGATTGTTTCGCAAAAACGGATAAGCAGTTAAGTCAAGTGGTGTTTAAAGATGAACTTGCTAAAATAGGATATCCTGATATATCTTTTGATGCATCATTATTAAATGATATGCAAAAGTTCTTTAACCGAGATTATGAAGATGCATATCATCATACCTATATGAATCTTCAGAATGCATTTCATGAAATAGCAACAGCAAACAATAAAAATATATTGAATATTGCGCAAGGTCCATGGACGTATTTGTGCCGCCAATTACGTCTAGGGAGTCTATTTTCATTAATGGTTATTCCAATTGGTGCTTTTTATACATTAATTGTTATTTGGCAGCAAAAGCAAAGTAAAAGTTTTGAGTTATCTTATTTGAATTCAAAAAGCTCAAACAGATTTTTACTATCAAGAATTATAGAAATAGGAATCAGTTATACCCTGATAATATTTATCTCTTTATTTGTTCCTGTGCTGATTCTAGGATTTCGACATGGATTTGATGGGCTAAACTCATATATGTTGATTGACTGGAATAATTTTGTTGGCTTTAAAACAAATCTGACTACTTACAATTATGGATATGCAAATTCTATGTTTTATGAGCATCTTATTTCGATGGATAATTATATGCCTATTAATATGGAGAATACATATATTTTTATTCCTTTAATTCTATCTTTAGGGTTAGGGATGATGAAAATAATATTTACAGTAACTTTAGGATTGTTGTGTTCTGTTAATATCAGAAAATCATGGATCAGTTATGCATTAGGATTGTTCGTTGTGCTTATTTACATATATTCTCAACAAATAACATATTCAATCGAATTCTTTCCTATGTTAAATCCATTTAGCATTCTTGCCAGTCTAACTGTAATAGTAGGAAATGGAACACAGACATCACTAAATGCAGTATTAATGTTAGTAGTATGGTCTATTCTAATGTATTGTGCAACCGTGGTGATATTTAATAAAAGTGATGTAAAATAGATTATGACATAATGAATTATTATCCATTCTTGTTGCAGTATAAAAACATATTTGCATTATGATCAAACGATGACACTAATGATTCATCGAATTATGTTAAACTGATGCACGCTGTACTCAATATGTACTCACAGTGACTCCAAAATGAGTACAAAATATAAGTAAAAGATTTGGAATATAAAATAATACAGGAAGTATTGTATAAATGGCCATATAATGTATGTGCTATATGGATTTGGAAGTATACAAAATTGAGTTTGAATGACAGGTTGGAAGTGACATCTCCGGGAGGCTTATATAACGGATTGACTTATGAGGAAGTCATGAATGGTCATTCGAAAATTCGTAATAAAGGCATTGCCAATATATTTAGCCAAATGGGACTCGTTGAGGCATGGGGAAGTGGAATAAAAAGAATCCTGAACGCTGCTGAAGAGTATGGACTTCCGAAACCTAGATTTCAGGAGTTCGATAATATGTTTCGTGTAGAATTATTCCGTAATTTATTTCCGATGATGGAAGAAAATAGAGACATCGGAGAAACATCGGAGAAGCATCGGAGAAGTATCGGGAATAGAACAACAAATAGAACTTAACGATACGCAGAAAAAGATTATTAAACTGCTTTTGGAAGATAATCAATTATCGGCTATTAAACTGGCTGATAGAATAGGTATTGCCAGTCGAAATATAGAAAGTAATATTAAGAAATTAAAAGAGCTTGGTATTCTTATACGACATGGATCGCCGAAAAATGGTTATTGGGAAGTTACTTTGACATATTAATCTCAAAATAATGGATGTGGAAGAGTACTTAAATAGTAGCTTTTAAAAGAGAATACATATGAAATAATTTAAACCATATTTAGATTTGCTTGTAGGTATCTAGCTGCTACCAAAATGATACCAATAAAAATAGTTAAGATATATAATACATGTTAATTGTATATAAATAGTGTAATTTGCATATATATAGTAAACAATAATGTTTACGTTATAACTTTCTTTTCCGAGTTCGAATAGTTGAAGCTGAGCTGTAAAGCCTTTGTTTACAAGGGTTTTACAGCTTTTCCTTTATAGGATTGCATTTTCATTGCATTATTTTTCTTCAACTGTTCTGTGATAGATTGCTGTATGTTGATTGCTGGTATAATTAGCAATGCTTTCAGTAGCAGATTGTACTTGTAATATTCCAGTCAGCTTTTTAGCAACTTCAAGATTCGTATTTGGATACAGATGACCATAAGTGCCGAGTGTTGTCTGTATTTTTTCATGTCCTAAACGTTCCTTGATAAGTAAAGGATTTTCGCCCATGCTGATAAGCAATGAAGCGTGTGAATGTCGCAAGGCATGAATTTTAATACGATGAACACCTGCTAAATTTGACAACTTTTCCAAAGCTCTGGGAAGCGTTGTTTTACTGATTGGAGTTCCGTTATAACTTAGTACAAGTGGACAATCGGGAAGAACCTGTTGTTGAACACTTTGCCAAGCCTTTAGCTCATTGAGTGTATCTGAATCAATATAAATAGTACGGATACTTGCCTGTGTTTTCGGCTCAACGAATTTATAGTCCGTCATTGTTCGGTAATATAATGTTTTGGTAATGCTAAGCAAGCCTGTTTCAAAATCTATGTCTGACCAATGTAATGCTGACGCTTCGCCAATTCGCATACCAGTCATAAATAATAACCAGAACGATATAAACAGATAATGTTCATAATAGTCTTTCTTACAGAGTAAGGAAATAACCTTTTGAAATTCTTCTAATGTCCAGAAATCAACTTTGGTTTTCTTGCTTTTGATATTGCCTATCATACGAGAGGGATTTTTCTTCGCAATTCCAAGAACAATAGCTCTGTCGAATGCGATAGAAAGCATTCCCTGTACGATACGAATGTAATTAGGGCTAAAATCTTTTGCAAGTTTCAACTGCCAGTTTTGAACATGGATAGGTTCGATTTCGTCTGTTTCCATTTTGTAGAAATAGGAAAAATGTTTCTTGATGGTAGTAGCACGATTAAGATAAGTGCTTTCTTTTACCTGTGTTTTATACCATGGCAGGTAGGTTTCTTCTATAAATTGCTGAAAAGAAACGCCATCTTTTTTTGTTGTTAATTCTTCGGTAGAAGCTAACACCAGTTTTGAATATTCTTCCTTTGCTTCTTTTTTCGTTCTGAATCCACTTCGGTATTTCTGTATCTGTTTTCCGGTAATGGGATTGTAGCCTAAATTAGCTCTGAAATAATAAGTTCCGTTATCTGCTTTCTTAATAGGGTCTTTTGCCATGATTTCTCTCCTTACATGATATGCAAGAAGTACAATCAATCGTTTGTGTCTGATAATGTAATCTCTAATAATTCTTCCACGGCTTCTTTGGGTACCCTGTCTAATTTACGGGATTGGTAATAAGTATGCCCTTTTTCAATCATAAGTTTTTTTGCTTTTCTTATGATGTCTGCCGAGAAAGAAGTTCCATAACCTAGTGCTATGAGGTCTTTTTTTGTTACGGTAATCATAATCCTCCTTTCCATAGACCAGATAAGGAAATCTCAATATCTTGTCTATCAGTATATCAAATGATGAGCAAAAAAGCTCTATTAAGATGATTTTTTCTTGCAAAATCGTTGTTAGATAGTTTTACAAGCAATCAGACGGCTTCGGCAAGCTCCGCTGGTATCTCAACCATTCCCATTCCTGTGGGCTGAACCGTGTCATACGGGTGTATCATTATCCTGTGTTGCAGGTCATGGCAGAACGACTTTTCCAACGGTCGCTCCCAGATCATTGCATGAATCGCTATCTCCCGATTGGAAAAGTCACGGCGTACAACCTCTGATGGCTCACTGCAAGCACAAACGTATCTGACTGCTTTATTCACTTGTCAAAGAACTGTTAGGCTCTTGTCAGCCTGTATCAATTCATTTTTACAAATGGACTGATACAGAATGATAAGAAAAAGCGGAACAGGAAAGAGGGGAGTTTGTTAAATCATGCTCCGCTCAAATATTACTTAATGTTCGTCTATTTCAAATTCACATATCATTTTCAAAAGGGCTTCTCTGATACGTCCCTTTAATTCCATATCAACCACAATGTATACGTTACCGTATTCATCATAAAATGGGCGTAAACAACATTTTGATATGTAGGCTTCATAGAACAGCAACAGCTTTTCTATGGCGTTTTCGTTACCGTCCACGGCTGATGATATGAGAAAAAATGATGGAAGTGTGTGTTGCCTATTCTTCATTTGTTTTCTTCTCCTTTAACTGCTTTCTGATTTCTTCAAGTGAATTTCTTCTGTGCCTGTATGATGTGCTTCGGTTGATGTTCAGTTTTTCGCCTATCTCCGAATCGCTCATATCCAAGAAGAAAAACATCAATACAATGTTCCGGCTTTGCTCCGGCAACTGTTTCAGTGCTTCTGCAAGTTCTTCATCAAGTACACGGATTTCTGTACCGCACACATCGAACGTTGTATATTCACTTTCGTAATCGTCCCATACAATCAATTTCTCAACAACAATCTCTGGAAGCTCACAAAAGGATACTTCCTTTGCCTGTCGTCTGGCTAATTCCTTGCGGTAGTTACGGACAATGCCTTTCACAACCTTTTTGAGTTTACAGTCAAACTGACACTGTATTGTCTTTTGGAAGTCTGATGGTTTCAAAATCACACCCCCTTTCGCTATGAAGTGAAAAGTATGTATCCCTCTTTCCGCACCATATCTGTACGGCAGGGTGTGATTTGTTGCAGGATTGAAAAACTTTTTGAAAATATGAAAACAGCCTATTTGCACCAATAACAAATAGACTGTTTTTAAAACACCTGATATATGAGTTTTTAATTCATGTTCAAGGGCTGATGATATACTAAGAAAAAGAGGAAATAAATTCGGTTGTCTGTATAGACTGCCTGTTTTACTTAGAATCACAAATTGCTCCTTGACCAGAGCAAGCCTGTGAAAATAGAAAAAGGACAGCTCTGGTTATACCAAAACCGTCCCTATATTTTTGGACATTATAAAAGAGATTACCCACAGAACGGTTTTTTTTATTTACCGAACGAGGTAATATTTTTACTTGAATTTACAGTGCATATAATATGAGTTTTTAACACATTCTAATCACATAACATGAAGTATAAACTCATGCTAGGTGATTAAAAATGAGAAAAAAGAAAGATAC